>Ga0209589_1006470_pt1 | contig 19365 bp, 5 predicted proteins | sample CowpeawhiteBW_FD_187525 | JGI IMG/M metagenome (GOLD analysis project Ga0209589, IMG submission 187525) | Root nodule microbial communities of legume samples collected from California USA - Cow pea white BW (SPAdes) (version 2) | ecosystem: Host-associated > Plants > Roots > Nodule | place: USA... | reverse complement strand
ATCATCAATTGCCTTCTGCCTCTGCAGTTCTTCTTCACTCTGTTCACCAACCATCACAAACAAATTACAATGAGTAAGCCTAAGAAAAATAAACAATATTTTTACAACCAACCAAGAACAAAATATAGCACGAAAGCTTGGTTTTGGAATGTTCTTATGCATGATTGATTTTGATGGGCCAATGAATTGTGGCCCAATCAATACAACTGTTGAATAAATTGTCCAAATTTCTTGCAAAATGTAGTTTAAAGGTTGTCATTGTACAATCCCGAAGTGCTGCCTTATGCTAACTTGTGGGCATCAAATATCATATGACTTTGACTGTAACCATTGGTATTATTTTTATAAATGTTTATATATTTTTATTGTTACTTATAAGAAATTAATTTCTAAAAAATTATATTTTTTCTATAATTTATTAATACATATCCTTAGTATAGATAAGCTCAAACTAAGTCATCGTTGGTAAATCAAATGAGTTGACTAAGTATATCTCCTTAATAAAAATGAGAAATGAAGTAAACAGTCTTATTTTCTGTGATTGGTAATTCTGTCTTCTAGTCTGTTGACTCTTAAATCTCAAATCAAATATATTTGTTTTCTTAAACTATCATCATACTGTAACCATAAAAAAGTAAAACAAAATAAAATAAAAAGATTGCTCCAATCAAGCTCAACTTAAGTAACACGCAGCTTCAGTGAGTTGATCTTATCATCTTGCAACATGTTATTTTGAATAAATTGGGTTTTAACTATTGTAAAAATTAAGTGACAACAACTTGGTGTGCCGTTTATATGTGGGAAATGGCAAATATTACGAAAAATCCCAATAATATTTTTGTAACTTCTTCGTGGTACACTTTTTTATTTTAAAAAACAATATTAAATTTAATAAGTAAGAAATATTTAAAAAATATGCCACTAGATTATTTTAAAATTTTAGTCAACGATGTATCTTGGGAGCCCATTTATTCAATTCATTAAATAGATTCCCTTAAGAAAATTATTTGTCCGTCCTGTTGGCAGACCTAAAATCAGTGGATTTGAAGAGTCACTTTGAGTTGACTTGACATAATAAGAGGACGAATTATAAAAAAAGAGAAAAAAGTTTTAAAACTGTGATAAATTATAGGATAAAATTTAATTTCATTTTTGATTTATATATTTTAATATCTCTTAAATGTAACATATTTTTTAAAATTTTGATAATTATATGATATTGATAATTTTCATCTGTGAAAATTAAAAAAATATTTTAGATAGAAATATAATTAGCATTATGTTATGATTTTTTTTTCCTACATGAGGAATAAAAATAATGCAAACCCTTTTTAGAGAACATATTTAATATTTTACAAATATATCAAATATATATATATATATATATATATATATATATATATATATATATATATATATATATGTATGTATATATATTGTTTAAAATTTAAGTTCTTTTTTAAGTAAGAAAAGACTGAAACATAAGTGAAAGAAATGACACGTTATAGTGAAATCTCCCAACGGAGATTTGTGTTTACTAAAGGAAATGGAGTACCAAAAGCACGTGCAGCCATAGGCACCCAGCCACAACAATTAAATGCCAATAAAAGATAGTAATTTTTTTTCAGACTTGATACGAAATAGTAGAAATTGATTCGAAGATGAATGGGTGAACGTTATGGTCAAATGTACTATTCACGCGTTTTGGCTATTATTCAAATGGACCCCTTTCTCATCTACAAAGTTCAAGGGAACAGCAAAATTAAATCTCAATCAAGGGACAAATTTCTACACTCTTTACATCCAAAAATAAACTGTTCATCTTCATGATCACGTTTATTCTCTTCCAGAAAGTATAAGTATTCACAATTTTCTACAAAAAACTATCTAATTTAAAACCAGTACACAGTATAAAAAATATACATAAAATCGACAATATAAATACTGACGGTTGATTTTCTCATCATCAACTCTGTTTAAAAATAAAAATCCTAAAATAAGTTATCTTTGAGATTCAGGATTTCAAATTACAGTCACAGTACAATTTCACAGTGATTCTTGATAAACCTCTCGCAACTCAATTACATTTTTCGCGTAATAGTAGCAACAAAAAACGAAAATATTGATGCTTATGAAGAGTTTTTATAGATTTTGTTATAACTTAATGCTAAGAAAGAGTAGCAGAACAGAATATGCAATCAAGAGAAAGATTACAAAATTTATATTAACATCGACAGAGAGAGTGAGAAAGAGACTTACAGCGTTCTTCAGATAATTGTTTTCAACTGGTGTCTGAGTTGCCATGGTAATAAACACAAAAGCAGAGACTAATGAAGCAGAATCTATTTAACAGTATGCACTTTCTGAATTTTGGCCTTCGGAAAACGCTGAATCACGTTTCAGCTTTGTATAATTATCGTGCGCTAGTGTTTCAAAAGGAGAGAAAGAGAGAAACTCAGAGAGTTCTTGGAGAACCAAGATAAATTCCTATATACACTCACAAATGTATATATATAGAGATAGGGGGGAGAGAGAGAGAAAGTCTACGTATCAAAGTTCTGTTTTCTGTCCCAACTTTCTCCGTTCCGGCGCTTGCTTTTTTCCTTGCTGAATTATTTTTAATAAAACCGTATATTTTATAAACAATTTTTTATTTTAAAAATTATATTTTTTAGAAAAAAAATTTTATGTCTATTTATTTATTATTTTTGAGAAAATTATTAGAATTTATACATCAAATCTCTCCACCTAAATATTTAAATTATTTTATTTTTTACAAGTGTAAAAAATTTCAAGTGCACAAATTTATAAGTGTAAAAATGTAAAAAAGAAAATAATTTGAGTATTTAGATGGAGTGATTTGATGTATAAATTATAAAAAATTATTTTAACATGTATAAATAAGTTGTAATTAAGTTTAATTACTAATTTGTTATCTGATAGGAGAGGATCAAATTGGATCGTTTTAAAAAATATAGGGGACTAAAATGAATAAAAAATTTAAATAGAGGACTAAATTGAAAACAACTAATGTCATTGCCATGTGACACGATTGTGACTTTGACACGTGGAAATTTAAAATAATTTTTTTTTAAGAATTAAAAATTGAAAAATTGAAAATTTCACGAACTGGCACATGACATGTTTGGACATAGTGTTAAGGTCAACTTAACGGAAATAATCAAATTGGACCTTTTTAAATAATTAGAGGACTAAATTGAACAAAAAAAATAGTAAGGAACTAAAATGAACCAAACCAAATGATTATAGGACTAAATCAGTAATTATACCTAAGTTTTTTGTTATCAAGTGTTTCTTGTAATGTTATTATCCTAATGATTGTGAATGGTGAATGAAGGGGAGTTATAATTAAAACCTTTCAATATTTTAAGAAATTACGTAAAAGATCGGTATTATTACATTTCAAAATAAATTATAATTTTCAGTCTAAAAAATGATTTTATTTTAACTATCTAATTTTTAAAATTAATTACCTAATAAATTATAAATGTATGACGTTGTTAGTTCTACAATTAGTGTAAATGTTAAATTGAAATATGTTTTACACTATCGGAATTGTTGAAGAATAATATGTAGTAAGTCTCTTACATTACATGTATTATAATATGTTCCTACAGGAGAAATACGAGGTTATTATAGGACCAAAGTATTATCTTACCACAATCTTTGAACTTCTCAATGGTTCCTGCGTCTCTAGTTTTGACTGTTCATTAAGTATCCGTTCTTTTTTTTCTTTACCACCAATGGAGATGTACCTGCAAAAGAGAGTCCAACGCTCAAGTCAGCAGAGAGCTTTTCTCCAAAGTCAAATCACAGATTAGTTGACTAATGAATTTCCTCCCTTAAATTGTGGGGTTCCACTTGTATTTATAATAATTATTTGACTCTTTGACTTATCTTAATTACTTTGTTGATTTGTGGGCCTTTGGATCTCTGATCGAAGGTATTTTGGCCTGTACCTACAGGCCCAATTTCTATCAATGATCATCAATGAGTTTCATTGAGAATTCCCTTGGTTTTGCCTAAGTTATTTTCAAGGTGAGTGTGAGAGAATCGTGTACATACCGATCTACCTCCATGTCACCTTATTTTGATGTTCACTTGTCTTATGGCAGCTTACCTTGCATTAGTTAATTACTTAGGATGTTTTTGGCGTGATATATGTGTAATCGACTTCTTATCTTGACCTTAAGGTTAGTTAGAGGCTAAGGGGTTGACTAATTTTCTGTTATTATAAATGCTATGCTTCTTGCCGGTAAGTAACTGATCTTGTTTGACTTATGTGGGAGGTACGTAGCTTATCTTCCTTTCTGTTAGTTCGGGAAGTTTACAACCTATCTTGGGAGGTATGGGAACATCCAACCTATCTGGCCTTCATTGTACTAACAAGGCTAAGGGTAAAGAATGAAACAATTAGGCACAAAGAGGGTAACAACAAATAAGTAACATTTTAGGTTGGCTATTTGGCTAAGTGACTTCAAACATACCAACAAATTCCTTTATCCTCTTTAACCAATAAAGTGATTTTATTAACAAGAATCCTGCAAAAGTCGATTTCATGGCAATAACTAGTCCTCTTACAACATAAGCTCACAATACTAAAAACTTTTCAAAAGTCTAGTTTCACTCTCATGTTTGAAAAAGGACAAATTGTCATATTATCATACCAAACTATCTTTCACTCAAAGAATGTCACAAAATATTCCAATTGATATGCACAATCAAGATGCGAAACAGTTAATGCTCATGTCTATTTCATTTTAATTGATCATTACATCAGTTGACAATGCACATTGAGAACATGATTAGCTCATATGAAGCTTAAGATAATGGCAAACACATGCAAAAAAAAATATAATGTAGAAACAAAATACAATAATGAAAAGGGTTAAATATGTTTTTGGTCCCTTAACTTTTAGTGAATTTTGGAATTAGTCCATTTTGAAACTTTGGACGAATTTAGTCTTTAATCTTTTGAAATACGTGGATTTAGTTCTTTTAATCAAATTTTGTTAGGTTTATTTGATGTTTCCTACGTATTTCAGGATTATATTTGAGTTGTTTATACGGTTTGACACATTTTTACTTTAATGTTAAGTCAAATACTATTATAAAATGTGCTTGAAATGTCAAATAAACTTAACAAAATTTGATTAAAAGGACTAAATCCACGTATTTTGAAAGATGAAGGACTAAATTGGTTCAAAATTTCGAAATGGACTAATTCCAAAATTCACTGAAAGTTAAGGGACCAAAAACATATTTAACCCTAATGAAAATGACTTAAAGTAACAAAGACATAATAAGAAAACACCTTGTTCTTCGTTGGGCGAGTGATCACTATTTGTTGGGTGAGCTGCCTCACCTAGCGGTTGTAAATTGTGAGATTAACTGCTTCGCTGGGCGAAGTTGCTCATTGGGATAGCTCTTTCGCTATATGAATGGCATTTGCGAAGCTCCATGGGTACTAGGCATGTCTACTTCACTGGGCGAGTGAAAAACAAAGGCTAATAGGTTGTTGGGCAAATGGACTTGCCTAACAAGAATTGTTGTTTCTTTTTTTTTCAAATGAAAAATTTAAATGTTGGGTTGCCTCCTAGTAAACGCTAGTTTAACGTCTGATAGCTCGACCTTTGATGATCATGGTTTGTGATAAGTTTTTCTGGTGTGATTCTTCTCTTCACACCTATGTGGTTTTAACTTTTGATTGATCCTTAATTTTGTCGTTCCAGAATAAGGCTTTTTAATCTCTACTCTCCCATTAGCTTTGATATCTTTAATAACCCATAAACTTGGCCACTTTTTCTTTATTTTTGCATAAAGAAATTTCCACTTAAATTTCCTTAACATAATTGGTTGGCCTGGTTTGAGTTCCTTCTTTTCCAACAAAGTGTGATGATTAACTAGAATGTCTTTCTTTTTATTCGGAGGAGGATCCTTTACTTTTTTTTCCTTCAGTTGTTTTGGAGAAAAGCAACTAGAACAATTTTTCAGTAAATGGGAAACCTGTCCTAGCTTACTTGTCATGGATAAGACTTCCTTAGCAGCATTAATATCCTTTGGTTCTAGATTGTGTATTCCTTCAGACATACGAAAGTTTACCTCCTCCTCTTGATCTCTAATTTTGAGCTTGCCGCCATTAACATCTATGATAACTTTAGCGGTTTTCATGAATGGTGTTCCAAGGATGAGAGAAATCTCAATATTTTCCTCCATATCATGTATAACAAAATCTACTGGAAAAGTAAACTTGTCCACCTTCATAAGTACATCCTCAACGACTCCATAGGGGCATTTGATTGATTGATCTGTTAGTTGTAAAGTCATCCTTGTTGGTTTCACTTCAAGGCCGTTAATTTTTTTCAAGCATATATAAGGGCATCAAATTGATGTTGGCTCCCAAATCAATCATTTTCCTTTGTAATTGTGATGCCTCGAATAGCCAAATTCCGAATTGTACAAGGGATAGTAAAGATATCTTTGAACCTCAAAGGGAGAGTCTTCTAAATGATCACACTATAGTTTCCTTGGACTTCATTAGTATCTTTCTCAATGTACTTTCTCTTCTTTCTAACCAAATCTTTCAAATATTTTGCACACACAAGCATTTTTGTATTGCTCTAGAGAAAGGAATTTTGATTTCCAATTTTTTGAAGATCTCCATGAATCTAGCCAATTGTTTCTCCTTATCTTACTTAGTTGGTACAAGAGGATATGAAAGGATTTTCTCCACCTTTTCTTTTTTTCTCTCTTAATTTTCTCCTTTTTTTTCTATTTTTTTCTTTCTATGTTCGTTCTCTCCACTGTCTTCCTCTCCTTTTTTTCTCTATTTCATCATACATATTCTCACTTTGTGTTATAATAGCATTATAATGCTCTTTTGGATTCACCTCTGTATTGGTTGTAAAGTCTTTTTCAAATTTCTCTTCTACCTTTTTCGCAATTGACCCGGTTGTGTTTCCAGATTATAAATATAAGCTTTTGTGCTATTATGATTTGAAATAGACACTTGCATGAATTGTTGAAGTGTCTCTTCCAATTTTTTTTGCGTTTCTTGCAAGGAGGGTTATTGTTGTTGCCTATTGGATGGTCTAGCTTGTCCCATGCTAGGATGAGACTTTCATCCTTGATTAAAATTGTTGTAGTTTCCTTGGCGGTCTTGATTTCCCATGTAATTGACTTCCTCCTGTGGTTGACTTTGTACAACATATTGCTCATTAGCATGATCTCCTCCGCATAATAGACAATTTTGCACTATTGGTTGGTGTTATAATTGAGAAGCATTCTAGACCTCCTGTGGCAATGATGATAGCTTCTTCATAAGCTCCTCCATTTGTTATGTCATTAGCTTATTTTGAGCTAATAACGCATCATGAGTTTGCAACTCCAATACTCCCTTCTTCTACAGTTGAGTGCGCTCATTCAACACCTCATAATTGTTGTAAGCCATGTTTTCTATCAATGCTTTGGCTTATGTAGGGGTCTTGGATTTGATCGTGCCCTCAGTTGAGGCATCCAACATCAACTTGGTTTGAGCTCTAAGTCCTCTCAGAAAGATGTTGATTTGGGTTGGATCATCAAACCCATGCATTGGTGTCTTCCTTAGTAGCCCTTTGAATTGTTCCTAGGATTAGCTCAGTGATTATTCATAGTCTTGTTGGAATGATGTTATCTCTTGCCTTCCTTTATTAACCTTGGAGGCGAGTGTGATGAGTTCAAGCTTCTGCCCTCATTAAATGTTTAAATTTTGGGGATTTAATATCATTTTTGCGTTTAAGAATTGTTTTTAGTTGCATAAAATCTTATTGGATAATCTTAACATTTAATAATGCAACTGAAATTTAATTTAGGTCCTTAAGAGTGTGAATTTGGAATATTTCAGGTTACAAAATAATTCCAAAATCAGAATTCTGGCGAGGAATAATTCAGGAGCTAAATGCACCCCTAGTTTTCATTTTCACACACCCTTTTTGCAATTGGGCCATCTAATTTTGGAAAGAAATATTTCATGAGCTAAATGCACCTCCAGTTTTTATTTTACACACCCCTCTTACAAGTGGGTAATCTAAATTTGTTATGGACCCCTACTTTTTACTAATTTGTACCCATCCTACCACTTAAACTCCACTCAACCAGATTATGCCACATAGCAATCTTCACTCACTAAAATAACCAATTAAAACTTGTCACATCATCAATCCTCCACTCACTAAAATAACCAATCAAAGAATGACACCTCATCACCTTCTCTTATTCACACAATCAGAAACCCTGACCCTAATCTTCCTTCTCTCTCACTAACACCATGTCGCAGCCGTCGCATATGACGCCAGCAGTCACCGCATAGCCGTCGACCTGCCCCCTCCATGCTTGCAACTCACCGGAACAGTCCAAGAACCTCTGGCAGCACCTGCATCAACGCTGCCACCATCTTCTCGCACGAAACTGCCATGATCGACGTCGTCCACCACATGAAGCCACCACATCCACACCTACAATTGCGCCTCGTCCTCTCTGTTCGTCACGCTACCACCACCATCGGGCTCATGTTGGAGCCACAACCCCGTCTTTGCACTCACGCCAGAATCACCACTGTTGCACCATCTTCCAACACACGTCGAGACCACCACTGTTGCACCAAGATTGCTTGCGAGACCTGCAACAGCCAATACGGAGCTCCGTTGCGTCTTCTTCGAGCCACCATCTCCTCTGTTCAGCACGCTGCCGGAAACTACCATTGCAGCACCACTCGTGGGACCTGCAGCAACCACGCAAACGTCGCTGCAACTTGCCGTTAAATGTTTTCCATTCTACACTGCTTCGGATCTGCGTGCCTCATCTTCTTCCTCACCTTTAACGTCGCGCCAGAGACCACCACTCATGGTCTGCACCTTCTTCATCACGGCAACACTCATGACAGTCGAAAACACGAACCACCACGCTCTACACCTTCAATGGCGGCACCACCGTAACCTGCAATCGCGAGCCCTTCGCGCAACCACCATCACCGCTCGAGAACGCGAACTTGACGCCACTTCTCCACAACAGCCGCAGACCCAACAACATTTTTCGTGTCAACTCTGCAGCCACCATGACAACCACCATAACCTCGCCTGAACCACTCACGGCAGGCAAACCCTAATGGAGGGAAGAGAAATCTGATTAGAGAGAGAGACTACTCTAACATGTGGCAACCTCTCAATGGATAGTCAAAGAGTCTAAACTGGTTAACCAGTCAACTTTGGGCAAGGATGGGTCAACGTTGGTCAAATAGGCTATTTGGCGATATATTTGGCAAGTGGTTCCTCTGCAGGAACCCAGAATGGCCTAGAAAAGGGAGGAGTCACCTGGCGGCAGTTCATCGCCCGCCAAGCAGTTTCTGGAAATTTCCAGAAACACTAGATTAAACGAAATAAAATAATTTCAAGCATAATCATACTATATTTAACATGTCAGTCATACTTAAACATAAGATTAACGCGTAAAGCTCCCCTAACTTTGTTTCCTTGCTAAACTTGAAGGTTCTTGGCTTCTTTTTTGTTCAAAAAATGGACGCCCCTTGCTTTCCCACTTTAGCTCTCCTTCTCACTCAATTATCACAGTACACTCTTTGAATTCGCACCTCTCACAATGCTCAACAATGGCAGCACAAAAAACCCTCCTTCTCACTCAAAATTTGACTTTTAATGGTGCTTTAATGGTAGTTTAATGTGCTAAAACGAAAATGGCTTAATGTTCATGATAATTGTCATTCAATTAGTCATTATCGATTATTTTTCCAACCTCCCTTGGCTGCTCATTCAGCTAGGGTTTTCTCTACTCTTTCACCTTCATGCCAAAACTAATTTTAGCAAAAAGGAAGTTTAATTTAGATTTACCAAGGTTCAAACCCATAACCATGCCAATATCAAACCAATGCATAACCATTCAATCAATTCATGTTTCATGATAATTCTTACTCATTTAAGAATATAATATCACACACCACAACCAATATATAATATAAAACAATTACATAATTAAAATAATTATAAATTAAATAGCATATAAAATGGCATATATAAGACTTGAACCCAAGTTCTCACACATAATCAAGTACTCTCAACCATTTAAGCTAGTACTTTTCCACATCATACTTGTCATAATTAAATGTGATAAAGGCTCCCACTGCCCGCATTTATTAATTAATTATTTAATTAATTAAATTTAGCGGATCTTACATGTATTATGTGAATCCAAATTGATGTAGATGTTTTGTGCATATAACTATAGTAACTATCATATTGCAGTTATATAGAATTGTGATGTACATATATACGTGTAAAAACCATGCTATTCAGTAAGAGAAAAATCTCTTGTTTCTTAATGTCATAAACACAGTCACTCTTGTTATGCTTTATATGTGTTTTATCTTGACCCAACAATAATCACAATTAAGAAAAAAAAATTTGACATTAATACAAGAGGACATGACATTTTTTATTTCTAATTATTTAAAATTTTATTATTCATGTAGAAAATTAACAGAAGAAACCATGAAATTTATTTTTAATATGTTATTTGTAAAGCCCACTTTTTGTTGTTATGTTTTGGGCCTAACTTTAGTGAAGGACCCAAGTCAGCCTCTTGTTTTCTCATCTTCAGTTTACCCCTCAATTTCACACTTAGTTTTCTCTCATATACCAAATCATTTTCCCCCTCAGTTTCCCCCTAACTTTAGTGAAGGACCCAAATCAGTTCTCACTCTTGCTCTCCTTGGAACAGAAGCTCAACTAGGGCAGTTGCGAAACCCTCCTCCGAACTAGCGAAACGTTCTTTCCTCCATGTCAGTCAAGCTTAAACTTCCTTTTTCTCCTTTTCCAGCTCTATTGCATTGGTTCTATCATGGAATCTTCCTTAGAGCCTCATCTTTGTTCTTGTGTTTGTGTTTTTCAGCACTCTAGTGTGCTTCTAGAGTTGTGGTGCTCCTTCTGTTAGTGTTTTCTCCCCCTCAAGTTTAGCTCTCAGTCAAGGTAAGGGAAGCTAGGGTTTATAAGTTTTTGAAATGATTTGCTTGTTTTAATCCTTACATGTGATTTAAGATAAATTTGATGGAAATTGAGACTAACTTGAAATTGGAAATGCTTTTGACTTACATAGGGCTTAAAATGAGTTTTAGGTTCATTTGGCGTTATCAAATTGCAGAATTCGCGTTTCTGATTGCAGACCCGCTAAACGAGCCCAATATCTAACTGGGCGAACCCAAAATCGCGTTGGGCGAATTGAGCTTTCCAACTCTGACATATCTCGCGAAATTTTGAATTCTCGCTTCTTAATTGTTAGATTGAGCTAAAATTTTTACAGCAAGTTCTAGACATTTGATGCTTTGTTTTGACCATAGTGATCTCTATTTGGAAGCTATAGTGAAAGCAATGTTTTTTCAAATTTTCCTTAGATTAGGTTGTTGGCAGCTTTGACCTTTGTCACTTGTTTAGTGTATAACTTTTTCTATAGGTATCTAATCAGATTGATTCTTTTTGTATCAAGTTCTTGATTCAATCATCTTTAATTTGAATATAAATGCAAAATTTTTGGAGATTTACACAAGTTGCAATTTTATTTCTAAAATCCCAAATTGTTTGCATCTGTTTTTAAGTTGGATTGGGTAAAAATAATAAGAATTAGTTATTTTCCAAGAGAGATGTGTGTGTGTGTGTGTGTTTATTTCTTTTTATTTTTGCAACTAGCTTACACTTTTCCTTTCTATGCTTTGTTTTCTTGTGGTGTCTTCTTTTTGTAATGATTACCAATCTTGATGTGACCAGATGAGGGAGCCCTTAGTGATCATCAAGATGGTGGAGATGTTGCCGTTTAGATTAGACATTTTGAATATTGCTCTTTGGAGCACCCTTTTGAAGAACAATTTTAATTGCAATTCTTTGCTCTATTGAGCAATCCTTTTGCCTAACTATTTCATGTTTAAGTTTTGTTTATGACATTGTTATGTGCCTATGGTACTCTTACTTTGGTATATTTTGGATAACTGTAGAATATTGATTCTTATATACTTTTGTCGCATGCTCTACTTTATATTATAATACATGATATTTTATTTACTAGAATTTATTTATGCAATGAGACGTCATATTATTAGTTTTTATTCTTCACATATTATATATATATATATATATATATATATATATATATATATATATATATATATATATATATATATATAAAACCATGTATATAATATAAAAGTTAAATTATACTATTAGGAAATGTTATATTTACTAAGTTTAACATCCAATAACTTAATTAGGAAAAATAGTTTGTATCATATTTTTCCGTAATGTATATTTTCACAAAGATAAATATATTAAAAAATAATTTAGTAAAATGTACTTATTAAAAATTAGTTGCAAAAGAATACAATATTTATAATAAAATCAGTTTAATACTTTTATGATTGTTTATATAGTAAGTTAAATTTAAAAAGCATACAATATATTAATGATACATTAACACTAATATAATAAAAAAATTATAGATTAATACTATTTTATCAACATATTTTTTCTATATTTTGAACCACATTTTTCTCAAATTAATTATAAGAAAAATGCCTGGTCATGAAGAATGCCCCAGTTAAAGGATACCTCAGTTGTGTATAGAAATTACTACAAGAAACTCTAGTGACTTCAAAAGACTTATATTACAAGTTTCTTGTTATAGGTGATATCTTCTTACTTACCCCATATGATTCTCTTTCTTCTTGTTGAGATCTTTTCTTCTAATTTTATTTGAGAGGAGATGCTTGCAGAGACCCTTCACCCCTCTTAATCTATTTATAGTCTTTTAATAGACATTTATTTAACTGTACTTTCAATATGTATCAATAATTATTTCATATAATTAATGTTACAATTATCATATTTATAATATGAATGAAGTTTTAATGTATAATTTTTAAATAAAATTATAAGTCCATTTTTTTTACTTGCTATTTGATTATAGATGATTTTTCCCCCAGATATCTATTGCAATATCCTCATGTGTAAGCACAAGATACGAAAAAATTATATATTCTTTAATAACCAATAACAATATAATTTTATTCCGAAAGAAAATAAAAAGCTAAAATGAATTGAATTTGGTAAGTCATACACCGATGTTTTCCTCGTCTCTATTAAGATCCGGCAGGATATAGAATAACTCTAAAACCAAATAGAGTGGTGCTTTATTAAATTAATACTAATAAAATATTGTAATATGTTATTATTTGAAGAATGTCACATTCCAGCTTTGGATTTCAAAATATTAACTTTAAACCTTTTAAATAAATTGCAGATTTTCGTAATTTTGTTTCGTATAAAATTAAGTTCCATATATATCATTGTTCTTACAGTTGGTGAAACAAGCTATCACCGTATTCTTCGTATTGACTTGAGTGTGGAAATGAAATGGTACCTGCAAATGGCAAATTAGTCTTCGGAAGTAAAGTAAGTTGCAAATTAAATAGGAATGAAGACTTTTCAACTTTGAACTTGGTCAAAAGCAAAAAAAAAAAAAAATAATAAAATAAAATAAATTCAACTTTCAATGTTTCGTCTTCAATTGCGGAAATGTCGTAAAATCAATATACGTATTCACACCGTTCACTCACCCAAATGTATTCACATCCCTTTTAAAAGAAGACTACGGAAAAATTATATGTTTCTTAACGATATCGACTTTAGAAATGGGTTTAAGGATTTAAATGTGGTTCTGGAATTAAATTCAAATGATATATATATATATATATATATTACTCTAAATATGAAATTAAAATGTTAACAAGAAAATACTTATATTATAAGAACAGTTTAAAGATATAAGTATTTCTAGAGTTAATTTTGAGCCATTAAAGTAAAAAATAACATCTTTAAGAAAATGCTGCATTAAATATATAAAAATATTAATGGGTAATTTATCTCTTATTTAATACAAAATTAGGACATTTGTGTGCTTAAAATTAATATTCAAACTTGTCGTCTTTGCCACGTTGGCGGTTATAATTTTCTTTTTTTTATCTGAAAATGCTAGAAATCCGTGTAGTGTGGTTTGCCATTCAAATACCAAGAATCATGCATGATTCATACTTTGTTAACACATATGTATCCGGTGTTACATGCGATTTCAATCAAATCAAATATGGGATAAAATACGATTTGACTTTCTTTATTTCTATAGTAACAAATTAGCAGTGAGGTTTAAACACCAAATTTGCGAAACTTTTGAACAATTTTATCTACGGCTTGAAACCACAAACTAGTAATAATAAAAAGATAAATCATATTTGAATTTATTAATTTGAATTCTAAATTTATTGTAGGTGACTTTAAATAACAAATTACTTTTTAAATCATAAAAATTGTATGATCACGTACAACTTTTATTTTTTATGTGTTTATTTTAAATAATTGATAGTATAATATCGTACAATTTTGATTTTTTTTTTGAACAACTAATTGTGTACATTGATGATTTTGTTATTTTAATAAAAGAAGCAGTTATTATTCATACCATTTCGGTTATTTTTTAAATATAATTGTGGAGATTTTTTTTTAATTTTTTAAGTGGTTTCATTTTGTTTTTTTCATCTAACAATATTTTTAACTTCAAAATTATAACAAATTTAATTTGTTGTTGTAATGGTTTCTTCTATTCTTTGGTGATGTAAACTAAAATAAATAAAAAAGAAAATAATTTTGCTCAATTAAATAAATTTGTACATATGTTAAGCAAACAAATATTATAATATATAATTTTAATTAGAGTTAAATATATTTTTACTCTCTTAATTTTGATGCGAATTTAGAATTTGATTCTGTCCCAAATTTTAAAATTGAATAGATATAGTTTTCTTAATTTTTTGACGTGGCAAATACGTTTCAAGCTAATGTTTGAGCTTTTTATATGATTTGATGCGTTTCAACTCAAATGTTAACCTAGAACAAGCCTATAAAAATTAACGTTACTTAAAAGAACTATATTCAAATTTGAGGACTAATGTATCAAATTTGAAACAATAACAAATTTCAATTTTTACATCAAAGTTGAGGGACTAAAAATATTATATATAAAGCTAATAATAAAGAGAGAAAGAAAGAGTAAAAAGAGATAATGAGAGAGGATGAAGCAACTCAAAGTTTACAAAAAGTTAATACAAACAGTTAAATCTCATAAAAGAGTAATCAAGATATGAGTAATTGTAAAAAATTAATGACAACCATTAATTAATAATAATTTAACTCTTTTTAATTATTATAATAGCTAATTATAATTATATATAGATAGATAGAAAATACCATGTTTATGACCTTTATTACCAATTTCTTGTTTTTTCACTTGTTTGGAACTAGTTCATTACTAACTTTCTTAGTTATTTTTGTTATGTAATAGGGTCAAAAATGAAACTTGGACCTTTATATGGAGACTAGTATCATGATTTTAAAATAGATGAAATTGAACCTCACTATAAGCAAAATAAAGTCGAATCACAAGCGGAGGTGAATTGGTTCTTTTCAAAACTTTTGATTTATACAAATTCTTTTGAAAATCTTTCATTAAATAGTTGATAAGAGAGAATGCTTTCTTGCAATTAAAGAAACACGAGAGATATTAAATAATCATTAAATTTAATTTAGGTAATAAAAAATAAAACGATACAAATCAAGGTAAGACAAAACATATTGAATGTCCTGATTAAGAACATGGTTGGCTCAAGAATTTGTGAGACATAAAAACAAACTTAAAAAAATAGGGTATTTTATTTAAAATTTATTTTTTAAGCTTTTTTCTTTATGTAAAATTATTTATTAAATTATCATAATTAATTTCATTTAACAATTCTTTTTTCAATAGATAATATGACTAATCTGTTTAATCTTTATTGAGACATTGTTGATCTTAAATAGTTTTGAGAAACTCTTTTAACATTATTCTATAAACTATATATGCATTTAGAAAAGAATCTATTATTGTTATATACTTAAGAGTGTCAATTGGTTTATCATTTTCCAAACCTATAATTTCACCTAAAATATTTAATTCTAAAAATCAATTAAATGCATCAATATCCGACATTTTTCAAGGTTTAAGGATAATTTTTTCAACTATATACAATCTAATGACTTTAATTTTTTAACACTAAATAAGAAACAAAAATATCTTCATATATTTTAAATTGTTCAAATCTACTTTAAAATGTGGTAATTGTTTTATCTACAATATACAAAAAGTAATCAATTATAAATTATTCTTGAAGAGATTTTACAATTTCATTCTCAACATTTTCATCAAATTGTTTCTTTCTGCATCTAATATGTTTTTTTACAAAACTTAGGTTCTATATTCATTTCAAAAGCAATTTCCTTGAAAAAAATCAATGCATTTTCAAATCCATATATACTAAAGATAAATATATAAAACAAATGAATTAAAATAATAAAACATGGTTCTATTTGTCAAGAAAGTAAAATCGATAGTAGACTTGTAGTATCTTGAATTCTCAAGTATCTTTCTCCTTCTCAAGTCTCAACTTTTTCATAAACCTGTATAGTTTATTTTAAGATTAATCATTAATAAAATAATTAAATAAATTATTATTCTTCTCAACTCGATAGTAAGTCTTTTTTTTTAAACTTGAATTATCTTTCTACAAAAAGCCCAATTTTGAATTATGCTCCAATCAATATCCACCGAAAGACTAACCAAAATCTAATTAATAGTTTTGTAGAAAGAAAAAACATACTAACTAGAAATGAAGATGAAAAAATAGGTATACACATGCAACGTGAGATTAAGGAATGTAATTTATCAAAACCCTAAAAAAATGACTCTTAGAAGAGAAGAAAGTCAGTAAAGGCAAGATAAATCACAAAGATAAAATAAGAAAATAGAATCCAAATTTATTATAGGAGAATAAAGATAACTAATCATTCTTTGTTTTGTAAACAAAATTACAATTTACTAAAAAGAGATTTTAACTCATTAGTTATCATTTTTAATACTAATAAAAATTAACAGAAACTAATAATAATTTAATTAAATTTTATTCTCAAACATAAACTTACAGTTAATTTAATAGGGTTATATTAGTAATAAAATATTTTTTAGGCCTTTTTTTTTATCTTAAGCATAACTTTATAATTAATTCAATGGATGTATATTAGTACTAAAAAAAATTTTGAGGCCTTTTTTCTTTAACATAATTTTATAATTAATATTTAACAGAGAAATACTAGTAGTAAAAAAATTGTTTTGAGACCTTCTATTTTAGGAGACCAAAAGTTAGTGTTTTACTTGTTTTACCCTTGAACCAACCTTCACTAAGAATCCTTATATCTCTAGACTAGAATCGAAGAAACACTTATCAATTCTATGAACCAATCTATGTAACATTTAAATATATTAATTTCTTGTAGTGAAAGTTATTCTAATAAATATAGGAAGTAGCATTTTTTAATTAATATAATATAGGATGACAAACAGAATGAATTGAAGAAATGCTAGTTTAAAAATTATTGCGGTTATAATCCACCTGCCATAATAAATGACGCGAATGCAGAATTATAAATAAAATGAGACTTTCTATGTCGGTTAGACCTAGAACTAACATAGAAAGTGACAAAGAGGCAATTTTTGTAATAAATTACAAAGTTTTTCTATATTGGTTGGACCTAGAACTGGCATAGAAACTGGCGCGGTGGCAACTTTGTAATAAATTACAAAGACTTTCTATACCAGTTAGAACTAGAACTAACATAAAAAGTGGATCGGTGACAATTTTCAATGAATTACAAAGATTTTCTATACTAGTTGGACATAGAACATGATTAAAAAGTGACGTGGTTGCAATTTTGTAATACATTACAAAGATTTTCTATACAATTTGGACATATAACCAACATAAAAAGTGACAAACAACTTTTTCGTTTTCCGAGTCTCTAACTTTATTCATCTCCTGTAAACCCCAATCCCACAACCTCTTCATAAAAGCCATATTCACGTGCATGCGATCGCAACTCACAAAACTACTTAAACCCACAGTAAAAAATAGCAGTGTAGACATCGTCACCCACTTGCTCACACTGATAAGGTGATCATTGCAAAAGAAAGAGACAACAAAAGACAAGACAAACAAACACAAGAGGGTAAGCAAATTTGGAAAAGAAATATCATATATATGTATTATAATACAATACAAACAACCATATAGATATGGAACACTCAATTTAAAGATTGTTCTAGGCTCAATTATCTAGATAAAATGCATTGATGTTGGACTTCATTGAAATTTTGGATTTGTGTTGGCCTATCTGTTATACATAAGGTTAGTCTTTTTCCTATCATGAGAACTCCAAATTGTTCTTAGACAAAGACCTCTTGCTACTCTTACTACCTAACCCATTCTCCTCTATATGTAGTGTCAGGATAACTTCCATTGTTATACGAATGTTTCACTTGATTGCTCTTCACAGTTGTAGCCGGTGAAACTGGTAGTCTCATGATGAATACGGATTGTGGTCCCTATTGGGGAGCTTCATTCAGTGTTACAAATTGTAGTCTATAACTGGATAATTCTCGCGTGTGTACTATAGTTGGTGGCCTGTAATCGGAGGGCTGAGTTGTTACTTATAATAGCAAGTATCAACTTAAGGATATCATCAAAGGGTGTAGAATCAGGAGGCGGACAGTAGAAGAAATAAATGCTTGGGTCTGAGGGTTGTAGGTCTTTAGAAGAGGTTGAGTTGATTTTTAAATGCTTTGGATGATGGATTTAGGATGGAGACTTGCTGGAGCATTCCTTAAGTTGTGGCTCTGAATGACATCCCTTGAGTTGTGGCTCGGGATGGAGGGTAAACACATGGCGATCCCAGGTTGTGGCCTAGTGATATTGGTAACAGGTGTGAGTGTGTGAGTTATGACTCGTATGGATGGTCTCCACTTGCTTAAGCAATCAAAGGTTGCGGCCAGTGGTGTTGTTAGTCTTGTGTTAAGAGTACGAATTGTGGTTCGTAATGGAAACTCCACCTGGCGTTACGGATAATGGTTCTAAATAGGATAGTCCCGCACGTGTATCTACGATTTGTGGCTTGTAGATGGTGGAACCACGAGTTGTGGCTTATGGCAGCAAAGGATATCTTAAGGTCATCATTTGAAGATGTAAAACGTGGATTACATGATGGTGGTCATGTTATCTGGACTTGGAGGATAGGGGTTCTCCATCGAGTGTGTGTGTGCACTTTAGTTTGCTTATGAGCTTTTTTTTACTGTTAGCTCACCCTATCTGTTTTGTTTTTTTTTTTTTTTGATGATTGT
>Ga0209589_1006466_pt1 | contig 19367 bp, 14 predicted proteins | sample CowpeawhiteBW_FD_187525 | JGI IMG/M metagenome (GOLD analysis project Ga0209589, IMG submission 187525) | Root nodule microbial communities of legume samples collected from California USA - Cow pea white BW (SPAdes) (version 2) | ecosystem: Host-associated > Plants > Roots > Nodule | place: USA... | reverse complement strand
ATTCTTGAATTTCAAGTGTTGGGACTTTCGGGACACGAATCATACGCTGGATCAGGGTGTCCATGGAAGGGACCTCATGAGAGGTCAAAAGTTGATCTCTAATGTGATTGAAGTCTGGATGAATGGCGCGAAGCATCATCACCATATAGTATTTGTCCAGCTTCTTCATTTCATCTGAAGCGTCGACTTCGAGAAACATCCGCAGGTCTTCCATGGCTGATTGTGCTTCATTCATGAAGGAGATCATGTTATGATTGGTCATTTTCAGAGATGCCAACTTGTCCGCCGAATCATATAGGCGTTGGATATCGTTGGCATAGATATTCTGAGTCCTCTTCCAAAACGAGTGACATGTTTTGAGTGCCCTAAGAGACATTAACAGTCTCGGCTCCACGGATTGCCACAACAAGGCACACAATTGAAAATCTGCTTCCTTCCATTGTTCGGCTTTTTCTTGAGGCACATGGCTTCCGTCTTTCTCAAGGTGGTCATGATGTCCTTGACGAATGAACCACATCTCGACGGCAGCGGACCAGGAGAGGTAATTGTGTCCATCTAGCTTCTCGGAAGTAATGGAAGGACTTCCAGAGAATGAAATAACACTTCCAGAGGCCATTTCTGAACAAGGGAACAAAAACAGAGAGCAGAAACGCAAAAAACAGTGGAGATTTATAAACGACCGAGGGAGATGTCCGCAAGGGTGACATCTGGACCTCACTGAATCGGAGTTTTGAGGGTTAGAACAGCAGCAGAAGACTCCGGCGAGAGCTACGGAGGTGGTGCTGTGACGTTCCGATCAGCAGAAGACGGCGCGTGGGCTGCACGCGCCTGTTCATAGCGGAGAAGACGCGGCGCGTGGCGCGCGTGGACGGGAGGCTGGTTCCGGCACTGGTGGGGGTGGTTGTCGCTCGGAGAGGCGCTCCAGATCCAGTAGTCACCGGCGAAAACTGAGGTGGCCGGAGACGACACGCCTTTTCGCAGCGGAGAAGATGGGGCACGTGGCGGCGCGTGGACGGGAGGCCGGTTCCGGCACCGGTGGGGGTGGCTGTCGCTCGGAGAGGCGCTCTAGATCCAGTGGTCGCCAGCGAAAACTGAGGTGGCGGGAGACGGCAGCCGGCGGCGAACAGTGGCGAACAGCGGCGGAACAGTGGTAGACAGTGACGATTTTGTGAACAGTGACAGTGGGTAGCTTTGGATAGTGTTTTATGGCAGTGAACAGCTACAGACAGTGATTAACAGTGATGGATGGCGGCGGACAGCCGCGGACGATGGCAACAAGTGCCGGTGGACAGACCAGACGGAAACCAGAGCGGGATCGACCCGCTCTGATACCAAGTTGAGATTAAAACACACAAAATATGTTTGAAGGCTTAATTAGTCCCCTCTACTGTTCCTGATATTTATATATATGATGAAGGAGATACAAAGAAGTTGAAACATTAAAGGCTGCAACTAGGTGCTAGGTTAGAGGTTATCCAACACTCAACCTCCTAGCTTACACATCATGATTGCCTAGATATACTAATTACTTCTACAATATGAGAGTGAATATTGCTCTGTCTTCCCATGTTGTTAGACAACCATTGTCACAATATTACCGTAGTCTACCACCGAATGTAGTTCAAATTGCAATCAAGATAATGGAATCCTGTGATTCCAAGATTTCACACAACACCTCCATTTCAAATTCCACGTGTGATTGCAAAAAAGATAAAATATGCAGATAATCAAGCAAGATCATACAATCGGTTAAATCTTTGTTTTTCCACATCTCATCCATTCCCCTCCCAAATGTTGGCTCACGAACATAGATCAATGGGTTTTAGGTTAAAAACCCAAGCCCAATAAAAGTACCCACGACAACTTGGGCGTAATCTTCCACAAATAACTACATAATGTTCTAAATAGATATTATTAGGATGAAAAATATTCTCAATATCTCCGTAGTAATTAGGAATATCTTCAGAATTGTCCCATTCAAAATCTTTAGAAAAGAGGGAACCCTTAGAGTGTGAGGGAGATCATGTCCCAACACCAACGGGCATAGAAATATTTAAATGGGGTGAAGATAGAGGCAGAAGTAGACATCAAGACAGACAGAGGTGTCGTGGAGTGATTTCGGCAATGGGAAAGCGACAAGTGGAGAACATGCACCAAAGACTAGACGCACAGTATAAGTACGTGGACGATCAATTGGTCATGAGACAATCGAGGTTAGGTCATGAGACAATCGGGGTTAGGTCATGCTCCTTGTTAAGAAGTGGACTTGTAAGCCTAACTCAACCCTACAAAACTGGCTTGTAATACCATGTTAAGAAGTGAACTTAAAGTCTAACTAAACCTCATAAAACCTGTCTGTAAGGTAATGTTTGCACCCACAAATATACTCTAAATTGGCCTTATCTCTAGTCGATGTGGGACTTACAACACTCCTCAAGACACACCTAACCATAACTTCAAATGATGATGAAATGGTGGTGGAGAGTGGTGGAGAAACAGCTGCAAATAACAGCAGTGATGTCAACAGTTATGTTGGTGACAACAGGAGACAATGTAGGAGAAGATAAAGTGGGATCATACCCGCTCCAATACCAACTTCAATAAATAAGATTGGGGCAAAGCAATGTATTCAACCTACATTGTGTGCTTCTTATAGATGCATACATACAAGCTAAAAAATAAGGCAAGGCGCACGTACCCTAAAGTCAAGTATATACACAAGTAGTAATAAAACAATAATAATAATGATAAAATAACATTAGAAAAGAATTATTAAAGTAATAAAATAACATTACATTTTAACTGGATGGAACAAGGAGAACCCGTTGAATGGAAGCAAGACTTTCCATGGAGGATGAGAAAAAAGGTGTGTCCATAAAACAAAGCAACATCAACCAATTACCAACATATAATATCTTTGGATAGTTGTAATAACATTTGTATCATTTTTTAAGGTGAGTATCTCATGAAAACACAATTAATAGCCTTTGTAGAAAGTGTCTAAAGTTAGAAGGATATTATGACCGGAAAAATGTATTGCCAAACACCCTTCGAGAGACAAGAAATAAAGGCTTATTTTCGAAAAATAATATAGCGAGGAATTTGATTTTCATGAGCAGAAGAAGGGACTATTTATGTTAAAACACAAGCAATGAGAATTGAATCTCCCCAAATATGCATAGCAATATTTGTATCCAACATTAGGGAGAGTGTCATTTTTGTGACATGACAATTCTTCCTCTCTACAATGTCATTTTGTTGTTGTGTGTGGGGACAAGTGGATTGGCCCGAGAATACTGTGAGGATAAGAAGAAGAACATTCAACAATGAAGGTTACAAAATATCCAAAACCAAAAGATGTGACACGACTTGGTCTCAAAATATCCATATGAATGGTAGAGAAAAACCTTGTAAGGAGTAACAACTTTCTTAGGTATGACCAATTCTATTGTAGTATGGACATTGGGAACGTCCACTCTTGTCACCACATGCTCTTAAATTGCTACAACCTCCACTTCCATAGGGTGCTACGACCTCTTCCACGGGGTTGTTATGATCTCTGTTAGAGAAAAAGTATGTCACCCTATGATTTTGATTAAGTGATAAAAATAGCCAAGTATAAAAACATGATTACTCTGTTTGAAAGACGATGAACTTATCTCGACCACAGATAATGAAAGATACAAATGCTTCATCTAACAGATGTAACAACTCTCTCCAATCTTAGTTTACATCTACTATAGCACAGATATACTTAGCTGATAAGCATATAAATGTAAGCTAACCTCATAGCAAATGAAGACACATAAATGCTTATTCTATGTTGTAGGGAATGTATACCATTAGACAAGGAACAAGTCACATCAGAAGATCTCGTTGATAAATAGCAAAAGTTGTTTTTCTTCACCAAATCTCTGAACTAACCATTGTCAACTCTAGGAGAGCTATATTCTTCATAAGGCACTACTTTTTAAGACAAACCAAAGAAATGCACACTGCCCAAGAACAAGAAAAGTACATCTAGCAATTAGGATGTTGCTTAAAAAAGAAAAGTGCATTTATTGCTACCACGACTGCATTAAATACATAATCATTATCATACTCTTCAGAAAAAAGTAAGGCATTCAAAAAGAGCTAACGTTGTTCAATGGCCACAAACGGTTTGACAACAACTACTTTCACCAAATTTGATATAGACCTATTTAAGAAGAAGAAAGAGGGAAACCACTTCGTATAGTGCCAAAACATTGCAAAAGCTTTTGAGCCTACTAAGGTTTCAAAGAAGAACATTGTTCATGTTCAATCAGCAAGCTAGAGGAGAGTATCAATACTACATGCATCAAAAGATGATCAACCTCTCTAGTGAGTTAAAGTGTGATTTGTGACCACCAAACATACCAACTATCTATCTTAGACAAGAGTGACCATTTGGCAAAGAATACATAGTTATTAGCTAAGAGCAACTATTGTTCAAAAAATACTTCCTTGAACTACAAGTGACTTGTTAAAGAATACTTGGTTAAGCCAAAAGTGGCTTGTAGAAAGAATACTTAAACAAAGCCAACCGACAGTGGCCGAGAATCAAAAGAATACTCAAGTTAAGCTAGGAGTGGCTTGTGAAAGAACACTTGGTTGAACCAACAATGGTTTGTTAAAAGAGTGCTCAAGGATTTAGTCAGGAGTGGCTACATTCCCCAACAATAATCAAGGGGTTAGACAGGAGCGTCCATGAGCTCAAAGACTCGCATTGTTCTTCCCAATATTAGTCTACTTAGGGGAACTCAATTACAGGTAGAGCTGTCAATTTGGCCCAGTTCACAGGCTTGGCACTGACCCACGTGGGTTGGGACCAAAAGAGCTCATAAGGCCAAAAAGCCCCCAATTAAAAAAGCCCACATGGCCAAAAAGCACACAAAAGCCCTGTAGGTTAGGGCCAACCAATGAACTTCCTTTCTAAACATGAAATATATATTATTTTTTTTAAATATATTATTAAACTTTTGTTTTAGGTTGGCCAGTCTCGACAATTAGCCTTAGACCATCCATCTCATCAATCAGCCCGATCTGAAAAATTGGTTGTCGAGTCAACCGGTCTAGGGCGTTAGTTTGAGCCAGACCACATCTGCTGATGGTTCAGGCTGGCCCGTCCCAACAGTCGGCCCAAAGTGTCTCGATCTTCAGCCTGGCCGACCAGTCTCGATCGTTGGCCTAGGCCGCCACGTCTCAATCGTCCTCCCAGGTCAGCCCACCTCGACCATCAGCCTAAACCAGACATGGGCCCAAGCGGCCCGTTTCTGCCATTGGATGAAGCCTGCACATCTCAGACATTGTCCAAGGTCGTCCCATCTTGACTGTCGGCCCGTCTTAGGAGTGGCCACGGGCCGAATTGTCTCGGACTTCAGTCTGGGCTAGCTCGTACTTGCTGTCGGAAAACCCATCTTGGTCGTTGACCCGGGCCGACCCGTCTATGGGCCTAGGTAACCCATGTATCGATCGCAGGCCCGATAATCCTGTCTCGGTCGTGCACCTGATTCGGCCCAGCTTGGTTGTGGGCCTGGGCTGGCTCAGCTCGACTATGGTCCTAGAACGGCCGGTCTCAGCCTTGGGCCTAGCTCGGCCCATCTTGTCCGTTGGCCCAACCATCTTGCCATGTCTCAGTCGTCTACCTGTCCCAGCCTATTTGAACCGTCATCTCGGCCCGGCCCATCTCAACTGTGGGCTAGCTCGCATTTTGCCCAATCAAATTGACGAGTTGGATGGGCCGGGCCAAAACAAGTTGATGATTTGAAATTCTCAACCCGGCCCGCCCACTTTGAATAGGCTGACAGGCTGGCCCATCAAGCCCAGCCTGTTTTGCCACCCGTAGTTTGCGTGGTCATATGAATCAACATAAAAATAGTGTTTGTTCTCTCTTCTTTCTTATCTCTTTACATTGTATGTTATTTTCATCTATATTAAACTTAGAAGGAAAGTCTTTTGAAGAAGAGGAGCAATGAGAACTTTTTTAAACAAGCAAAGTTAGAAGATGGCTTAGTGGTAAAGTTGTAAGAGAGGGTGGGAGAGGTTGTGGATTCAACTTCCCCCACTAACACTTGGAAGTTATAACATTGGTTTGACAAGTTTGGATGCAGTGTTATCGATATAGGATAACGGAACATATCGGAAACCCAAACATCCTTTGAAAAGTTATAACAGAAACCATAATGGGTTATGGCAATGACACCACATATAATTTTAATGAAAAAGTAATGATATTATGTCTAGAAATTCAAATAATAATAACGCAAGTGATTACAGCAGTTGTTGGCTTGGCTGTGTGACAGTAACAACAAAGGTAAAAGGAGGCTGAAGAAGAATGAGAGCGTGTGTTTAAACGTGTGTCTACTAGGTTAAATGAATTTTATTGGGCCTAGCCCACATTTTTATCATGTGTTTTAAATCCTTTTTTACCATGTTGTCCAGGTGTGCATATTAGGTTAAATTAAATTTTATTGGGGTTGCCCCAATCCATGTGTTTTAAACCCTAGAAAATAAATATAACCTTGTTGTCCTGGTTTCTCTTCTCCACAAATGTTGCACCATCGTTGCCTAGTTTCTTGTCCCACTGGTCTCTCTCCGTCTTCTTCTTTCTCCACTATGTTCTTTACCACCATTTCCGTTCCGCATTCGCCAGCCTCTATGCAAAAAGTGATCGCTATGGACCACCACGAAAAATCAGATTCGCCACCAGCTTTTTGTGGCGGCAGCTTGGAAATCCGTTACTGGTTTCTACCATGGCGCTGCCATAGCCAAAATTTGATAACACTATTTGGAAGGGAAGGTGGGAGGTTGTGAGTTCAACTCTCCCCACTACCAAAATACTAATAATAATCATTTGTTGATAAAAATAAAAAAACCTTCACTGGACGCAACTACCATCGACTGATTGATTAATATATAAAACAATCATTTCACATTTCCCTATCAAACAATATTTGCAAAAAGTGCCAAAAAAATTTTAAAAACAAAATTCAACCCTTGTTTCTTGTGTTTTCAGTGTTTTCATAATCTCCCATTCCTTAATTTGAGAGTAGACTTCTCAAACCATGTATAACTTATCAAGAATTTCTTTCATATCCTCCAATTACTTAGCCACATGAAATCCTTTAAGGTTTTTTACCATAGCTCGAGCCTTTGCTATATATGAAATCATATAATGATTGCTTTATTTGAGCTAGCAACTCTTTCAGTTGCATAAAAGAGATGTTGAATGTTACCAGCAAAAACATTTTGGGCCTTTTTGTATAAAGAATAGTGTGTCTTGAAGGATTTGAATACATCTAAGACATCTTGTTCAACTGACTGGCCTAAAAAGTACAATACTAGAAGTCAAGTTTTTCCACTGAAATTTATTTTTAGTGGGAATAGTGTTGACCAACTTCTACAAATGATCATGGTATCCTTAACCAAAGAGGCATGACTCAATGGAAGCATACCAAGACAAATAGTTCAGTAATTCTTCCAATTGAATTTTGCAGTGGTTATAAGCAGAAAAGGAAGGAACATAACCGCTTGCATCCTGTGCTAATATTTGTTGGCTTCCTCTTCTTTGTCGTTAGTTTAAATGCGATACTAATGGGATGACTAAAGGTTCTCTTGTGTTTCCAGTTGTAGGGTTATGTTTAGAGAACATCATGCTTCAATTGTGGGTTGTTTCTCTTTGTATCTTGGTGTTCATAATGCATCATATGCTGAAGTGATAGGATGTGATTCTGGCAATGGAAGTTGCTATCTCCAAAGGTTGGACTAATCTGTGAATTGAGTGTGACTCTCAAATTGTTATATAAAGTCGGTCTAATACTTCTATCACTCTTGGGGATCTTTGTAATAGATGGTTGAATTGATTTGTAGATAATAATACTGTGTATTCATTTTTCACATATTTTTAAAGAGAGTAATCAATGTGTTGAAAAACTAGTTGGGTTTGACACTAGATCTCATGTTAAACTCCGGACAATTTTCTAGCACCAACTTTCATTTGTCCTGACTTCTTCAAAGATAGACGATTTGCCCTATTATAGGGTTAAGGATTATGGATTAGTGGGTCAGGTTTGGTCTCCTCACTTTTTTAGAACATATCTCTTTCTTACTACGGTAACTGAGGTTATGCATATGAAAAAAGCCAGCCAGCTGTCATTCTGTTAGAAGTTAGAACATGTGAAGCCTGTTGTCGAACAGTTAGAGATTTTAAAACAAGATTGCAGCTCAAGCTATCTAATTGTATAAATGCTTGAGTAATGTAACTCACTAAATCATTACTGATTAATAATAAAAGACATTTTACAGGTTAGATGTTATAGATAAATTACTGCTTTGTCACTAAGATTCATGATCTATCAATTAGACTAAATTCCTAGTGATATAATTATCTCTTTGACAACATAAACAAGCTGGCATTCATTTTATGTAACATACCGGTATCTTCATAGTTGAAGCATTATTAAAATATGAAGAGAAGAGCTCAGCATCAAGGGTAGCACTCATTAAAATCAGTTTCAGTTCTGGTCTGCAAGCTAGAAGATCTTTAAGGACAACAAGCAAAAAGTCTGTCACAGAGAAAAAAAAAATATTGCAATAATATTATCATAAATAATCTTCCAAAAACGTAAAAATACACCATGAAGTTCAAAAATCTACCTTCATTCATTCCACGCTCATGAATTTCATCAACAATAATATGAGTTATGCCTTTTAATTTTTTATCATCTAGTAATCTTCTTAATAAGATGCCTGTGGTGCAGAAGAGAAGATGGGTATCTCTCCCTTGCATGCCCTCCAGTCTAACTTTATATCCAACCTTTCACAAAAGAAGTCAAAAGAAGGAGATAGAAACTTTAAAATCCAACGTACTACAAAACAAAGACAATTATTACATTGGAACAGTTATTAAAACTCACAGTTTCACCCAATTTCTCTCCTCTTTCATAGGCAACTCTTTCAGAAACAGAAATTGCTGCAATGCGTCTTGGTTGTGTGCAAATGATATTACACACAGCTCCACGAACTAATTCTATCTCAGATTCTAGGATAAACTGTGGAACTTGTGTTGTCTTTCCACAACCTGTTTCACCTGATATGATAAGTACCTGAAAAATATGTAAATAATAATTATAATTGAATTTGAGAAGCCAAGCATTAAAAAGATTCAAATTAAAAGAACAAAGCACGATTTACTTTTCAATGATATAACTATCAAGTTAGATGGAAGATGTGACTCGTTGAAGCATCTTGAGTATGCATCTAACATTCACTCTAGAACTTTAGAAAGATTGTTTAATAAGTAAGGGCCGACCATAAGAAAACAGATTTCAAAAAAGAAAGTCGTTAGAAATAATGTAAGCATTAGAAATAATGTAAACATTTGCAAAGGATAAATGTTTACCAACATATAAATAAATAAAATAATAAGCACATATTTGTTTAGTATATATATTATACTACAATTACAATCTGTTAGACTATTTGATACTTTTAGTCTTTTACCATTTCAATTAGATTCATTTTGGTCCTTGTCTTTTAAAAGTTCAATTAGTCTTTTAAAAAGGTTGGGTTTGGCATTAGTTGGGCCTTATAACACTCTTAAAATAAAAGAAAATAAGGCAAAAAAAATCTGTACACACCGAAACAGATTTACCAATCAAATACAATGACTCTAACAAATTAGTATCCAAGTGAAAATAAGAGGGGCTTCCAATATCAATAAGGTGTAGTCGTTTGTCACTAAGTATTAAAAAAATATATTATTTCAGCAAACCTGAGTCCTTGATATGGCTGATAATATTGCTTCCTTCTCTTTATAAGCAGGTAGACTGCTACGAAATTCCAGAATTTTTCTTCCATCTGGAGATTCCTGAAATGGATGGATACAACATTAAAAGACCTTTTATCTTCAAGAATTTGTACAGATAGGAGTAAAGAATAGCTAACTGAAGCATAAAAAACAGTAGTTTTGTTTTCTGGATGAAATACATAAAACAATGACCACCAAGGCACCGAGGACCAATACATTCTTTTAACTCATTATCACAAAAATTAAGGTCAATCTTTGGCAAATGATTCCTAGCAGTTAGAGGTTGCTTCAAACTATATCTATAAAAGATCCACATAAAATCCATTGACAGGGTAAAGAAACCTAAGAAGATATGCAACAGAAGTATCAGCTTAGATCAGGCCCAAGTGGATAGAATATAGAGATGTCAATACTTAAAAAGAAGTAAACTAGAACCAGATAAAGACATATTTTATAAATTGTAATAAAAAAATAGAATTTCCCAAAAGTAGAACCCGTTTGATAAAAAGGAAAAAGAAAAATCATAGTTACTATTACATAGTTATGATTCAAGACTTCTGTTAAAAGGTAAAATTATGTTATGTTGGATCTCCATCCCATCTATTGTTCTTGTCAACTACTAAGAATATTATATTTTGACTTTCTAACCTAAGCTTTTTATAAATTAAAAATTTGACTTAACTGCACTTTTAATCTTTCAAGTATCACAATTACATGATTTTGGTCCTGCATATTCCAATTGTACAAATTAGATCTTTCAACCACTGTTCTGATATAATGTGATTTCGGCTTTCTTTTATCATTCTATTAAATATTAACTGATTTTGATAATGTGATAAAGATGTTAACATCACAATTGTCGTGTTTCCTAACACAATACTGCCATGCCTTAATTACGGTCTTGGTTCCTTTCCTTTATGGTTATTGTTGAGAATAAAGAAAATAGGGATTGAGATTAATCTCCCTTGTGTATAAACCACACATAGGGTAATCTATTTATAATAGAGAAAAGTACAAGTAAAAAGAGTAACTGAAAATAAAAAGATTAAATAGAAGATATTGTTTGATATTGTGGTTATCAATATCTAACAATATCTTAATAATATCAAACAATATCTAACAGTTATGATAATGGAGGGACCAAAAGTGTAATTCAGCTGACAGCATAAATGTCAGGCCACATGTCAACTGTCATGTTATCATCTAGTGCTATTTGAGAAAATTATTTGTAAGAAATTTAATGAAAAACTGATGCATCTTTTCATGTGACAGGAGATTCTCATAACATTCAGCAATTTGATCATTTTGACAGACCTGATCAAATCTATATCGGCAATGGTGAAGGTTTGCAAGTCCTTGGTTCTGGGTCTTGTTTTAAGCATTCCACTAATCCCACCACTCTGATAACTTCATAATTTGTTGCATGTTCCGTCAATTACCAAAAATTTACTTAGTGTCGATAAATTTGCTTTACTAATGGTGTCTATTTTGAGTTTTTTCCTCACTATTCCACTGTTAAATCTCAGGCACCAAATGAAATTCTTCCTAGAGGAGTTGTGGGATCTGATGGCCTTTACTCCTTTCCTCAACCTCAACATTCATGTTGGCTCTCCTCCTACCTTGTCAAAGATCCCACAATCTTACACCACTACCAGTATTGTCGATAACTCGAAATCTTTTGTAAACCCTATTTCTTAATCTAGCAATCTATGGCATGCTAGATTAGGTCATCCAAATGCTCATGTCTTAAAAACTGTTATGACTCTTTGCAAATTTCAACCATCCAATAAAATTGTGAATTTTTGTTCATCTTGTTTTATTGGAAAGTCTCACAAACTTGGCATACCCCTAACCATGGCCAAGCACATTAAAGAAGAGTTGGAGTCATATGTGGAAGGTGGACCCAAACTCCTATCATCATGGGCCATCAATGAGTTCTTATTACATTAGGTTTATTTTGGGCCTTGTCTTATGGGCCTAGTAGTATAGGGTTTTCCTTTTGGGCCTTGTATAATGAGCCAAGTAGTCTAAGTTTTCTTTTGGGCTTAGGGTTGTAGTGTAAGGTTTTGGGCCTAGAGGAGATGGACCCTAAGGAGACACATGGGTCTAGGGTAAAAACCGTAGCTTGGGCTAATCAAACTTTCGGTCTTACTCCTAATCTCTCCCCTCCAACTCATTTTCATAATGTTTCCTCTTAGGCTACCCATTTAGAAAATATGTCTCAACCTGGTTCTCAATTGTTCCTATCACTACTCATACTACAAAACAGCATGTGTCTAGGCCTCTTAATTTACACTCTATGCAAACAAGATCCAAATCGGGCATTCATAAACCAAGGTTGTTTTTAACTAATATTGCTCCATCCACTGTTACACAGGCTTAGAAAGATCCAAGTTGGAGGTCTGCCATGAAACAAGAATGTGATGCTCTCATCTTCAATCCTACTTGGGATATGGTCTCTCTACCTTCTGAAATCAGTTGGCTGTAACTGGGTTTCTGAGTAAAAGAAAATGTTGATGGAACTGTGAATAAATATAAAATAAGACTGGTTGCAAAGGGATGTAATCAAATTTAAGAGCTTGATTTTCATGAGACATTTTCTCCTGCTATTAAACCAATTACCATTAGGATTATCTTTACTATTGCTTTGACTAACGGATGGGATTTGTTTCATTTAGATGTTAACAATGCCTTTCTCAATGGCACTCTTGATGAGACTGTGTACATGACTCAACCACCTGGATTTGAAGTGTCAGATAAGTCTTTGGTTTGCAGACATAATAAGGCAATCTATGGCCTCAAACAGGCTCCTAGACAATGGTTTGATAAACTAAAGTTAACTTTTGTTGCAACATGGTTTTCAGTCCAACAAGTGTGATCCTTCTTTATTTTCTTATCAACATAATTTGCAAACGGTTTACATTTTGGTATATGTTGATGACATCATCATCATCAGGAACATCTACACCTTTAATTCAGCAGCTCACTCAAAAACTGCACTCCAATTTTTCTCTTAAACAGCTTGGGAAATTTGATTATTTCTTGGGAATAGAAATTAACTATTGTGCAAATAAATTGTTGTGATGACTCAAAGTAAATATATCATAGATTTGCTGCATAAAACCAAGATGACAAAACCCCAACCTGTTTCATCGCCTTTGGCCTCATCTTGCAAACTGTCCAAAACAATATCAAACTTGTCTTCTGATCCAACTTTATACAAATCTGTTGTTGGGACATTACAATATGCTACACTCACTAGACCTAACATCAATTATGTTGTCAATAAGGTCTGCCAATTCACGTATCCTCTTTTTACTCATTGGACAGCTGTTAAGAGAATACTTCGATATCTTAAGGGAACTGTCTCCTATGGTCTACATATGCAACCAGCAACTAAAGGACAACACCTTTCAATCACAGCTATGAGTGATGTTGATTGGGCATCCAATACTGATGATAGAGGATCCACTTCTGGATCAGCTATCTACTTAAGTCCTAATCTTGTTTCATGGTGGTCTTGCAAACAGAGAGTCATTGGTAGATCAAGCCCTGAAGTTGAGTATCACAGTCTAGCTCAATCCTCTGCTTAAATTCTTTGGCTTCAAACTCTACTAAAGGAACTTTCTATTCCTTTCGCTATGCCTATCGTGTTGTTCAACAACCAAAGTGTTGTGGCCATAGCACATAAAACAAAGCATATGGAGATTGATGTCTTTTGTGTTCGTGATCAAGTGTTAGCAAAACAACTTGAAGTCTATCATATTCCAAGTTTAGACCAGTGGGCAGATGCTCTCACCAAGCCTCTTTTCTCTAGTCGTTTTGAGCTTTTACAATCCAAACTCAATGTAAAGGATTTTGTTTATAAAAATCCCCTTACCTTGAGTTTGAGGGGGTTATTAGAGAGATGCAAAACATTCAGTTATTCAAGTGGATGTTCTTTTATTTCTTAGTTTGTCACACTAACAATAGGCTTTAAAGTTTATATATACAATGCTTGTACTCTCTGTAGAAAGTGTGAAATAATATATAATTCTGAGTCGCATGTTTACATTTTTCTCTTATGTTCTTTTCTAATACAAGGTTTGTATCACCATCATAAACAAACTTAGAAGCTGCCAAAAAACTGCTTAAAATCTGAATTATGAAGAAAACATAAAGAAATAAAATAAAATATGAAAATAAAGTCTATCTCGGAATGAGAATAAGGCCATAATTGTGTATTTCAGTGAAGATGACCTGCCAAGCTCTTTGCTGATCATGCATTTGTGAACTCTGACAGAGAATTTTCTCCACTACAGCCCTGCTGCATGATAGTGACTGAGGTGGCCGAAAGAGCCCTTCATTTGTACCACTGCTGTCGCGTGGTGTTGCACACCACAAATCGGGAAAGCTTTCCTTCCTTCTTGACTTGTGGGTTAGGTATTCTTGAAGATATCCATCAACTTGCCTTAACAAAGCAGTTGGTAGGTTCACCTGTGTCAATTCTTGAAGCTTTAGGAAACTGTCTCTCAAAGACATAGCTAGTAAGTTTTTCAGTGAAATAAAATTAGCAATAAGAAACTTTATCTAAACTCATTAATGCTTATCCTCCTCAAATGATTCAGGAAAGTCAACATCACATATGTAACAAGTCAACATACCTCCCTGAGGGGGCGTTTATCGTCCAAATCATATCTGTAGTTTGGAAGAGGCACTTTGCTGACAACAACAACCTTCGCATACATATGACTGCCATATATAAATGCATTCAAGAATTATAACTCTCAGAATTCAGGTTAAGACTTCTAGGAGAGAAAAATAACAAGAAAAAAATGAGGATGACTTTTCATTAAGTTAAACAAAAAAATTTAATTAATTTGTGTATAGGCTAATTTTAACACTCAATTTCAAATTAGCATGAGCTCGTCCAAACAATGAAAAATCACAAATGGAAAAATCACCTGTACAACCCCATTTTGCTGGCCAAAATCTCTATTTGCTGAAAATCACGCCGATCTTTTTTCTCCCTGGAGACCAACTCTTGCTTACTCTGATCATTCAAAAGCATGTTTAACTTCTGCTTCCAGTCCTCGTTGGGGAAAGCACTCTAAAAAACAAATTACCAATACAAACAACAAGAAAGTTTCAATGCAACTTTAAAAGCACACTAAGAGCAAGCCAACAACAGATAAAAAGCACTGCATTGGAAGTAATCTTACTGGAAGTGAAGAAGTCCCTTTCTCAGCATCGCAACTAACCCCTTTGTCAGCATCGCAACTAACCCCTTTGTCAGCATCATTGTCAACATGAACGGGAAGAGAAGAATCCATGGCGATAAATGGAATGCGAGGCGACATGCAAGGCAAGAAAAGCCCCAGTCTCAGAAAATATATTTACTGTTAGAAAAGGTTAGAAAAGATAATAATATAGAAAAACAGAAAAAAAAAACAATTGTTATGTCATCATTTTTACTAAATCCACGGCCCATTCTGCACGGTTCTGTATTTGATGATCACATCTTTATTTTTGGTAAATGTTCTTACCTAGCACTCAAAAAATTTTAAATCTAATTTACTAAAAACTGAAAAAAAGAAAATGAAGTGGAAATACATAGTCATCATAGAAAACATCCTCTTTTAGCAACAACTTTATTTGTTAGTTCCTTAATAAAATGATTGCTATACTTAATATATATATATATATATATATATATATATATATATAAATGAGAACATTCTGTAAAATATAAATTAAGACTCGCAAAAAGTAATATTTTCGATAACTATATTATTATATTATATTATATTATATTAAATTAAATTAAATTAAATTAAGATATACTCTCATTTATTTTCTAATTTTATTTTTTATTATATAATTATTATTTTAAATTAAAATACTTATCTTACCAATTGACATTTTTTTTAATTTAATTTTCTTTAAAATACCATTTTTTTAAATTTAATAATTTTCTTAAATTAAAATAATTATTTATAATTAATTAAAATTGTTTATAAAATAAATAGAAATTATTTATAATAAAATTATAAAAATTATTTATATTTATTTTTATAATCATAATTTTATTATTTTTTATTATCACAATAAAATGTATACTGTAATTTAGATTGCTCCAAACTAACACCAAAATCTAATCTAATTTTTATCTTTGAACATATTCGTCTCTTTATCAAGATTGCTTACTAATTTTATTAGTTTAATGGACAATGGGATGTTAAGTATATTATTCACGGAGTTTCTCTATTTTATAGTTGGAATGAGATTAGTTACCATCTCTTTTAAAACTAAATATTTATTGTAAGAATTTAAATTAATTAAGTTTTAAGTATTTCATAAATTTTAATATATTTTATTACATTTTTATTAAAAACTTATTATCTAAGTATTTAAAAAAATTAATAGAATTCGTACTGTTAATTGGAATAGTATGTTTGTTATCTTTCATAGTCGTTATTTATATAAGTAAAATAACAAGTTGCATAATTAAGTTTTTAGTCCTTTATAAATTTAAATATTTTTAATTAAATTTTTATTAATGAAATTATGAATATTCAATTTTTGATATTTTTCAATTAAGTATATGTTGTTTTATTTTGTACTCTAAAACACAATATCTCATACGTGAACAAGAATAAAAAAAAATGTGAGCTTAATGATCTTTACAAAAAATACAAAGTTTTATTTTTAAAATTAAATGTTAAAGTAAAAATTAAATCAACATGTACAAACACAAAAAATGTTATTTGGTAAATCTAATTAAGGTTTTACTTTGTTTTTCTTGTTGTCCAAGTTCATTATTATTTCAGCAAAAAGTTGGGTGTCATAAATTGGAGAACAAATATAAAGAGTGAAAGTTTAAAGTTAAAACTACTTTAAATAAATAAATAAAAAAATCCAAGTTCTTTACACTTGGGTGTGTCTTTTTATTTATAAATAAAGGCAAACTTGTCCTAAGGACACCAAATGCCACTCATTTAAAAATTTATTACAATCGAATGTACATTGTTTATTACAATTAAATATACAAGAACATGTGTACTCTTTTTTCTTAGTTTGGATTTTTCTCCATACTATTTATTAAGTAGGGTTTTAATGAGATACTATTTTAACAAATTATCTTTTCTTCATTCTTGTATAATATGCCTGGGTATACCACACTCGTCGGCATAATAAAGCCTAAGTGGCCTCTCCACTTGTCAACATAATCATACCCTCGGGTAAACCATAGTCATGACACAGTAAGCCTAAGTAATTTCTCACTTGTTAGCATAATCATATGTTTACGTATACCATATTCGCTAGTACAACAAAGCCCATGTTGTAAGACCCGTAGAATTTAATTAATTAAATAAATAATTAATTAATAAATACGGGAGGGGTAATAATTATGATATTAAATTATGGTTGGTATGATGTGGAAAAGTGCTAGCTCATGTGGTTGAGAGCCCTTTGATTGTGCGAGAGGACTTGGGTTCAAGTTGTATGTATGCTAACTTTTGATGTTATGATTTTGTTATCTAAATTTATGAAAACATGTTCTTGTATATTATGATAATTGAATTGTGATTCCTAGCAAGAAATATGAATTGGTTAAATGGTTTGATATAAACTTGGTGATTACATGGTTGTGGCTTCGAACCTTGGAGAACTTACATTAAACTATGTTTTTGGCATTTTGGCCTTGAATTGAATATGAAAGGTTGGGAAGAACCCTAGATAGTTGAGAGGCAGTCTTGGGTGGCTGGAAAACAGATCATAAAGGCCAATAGTTTGGTGAGGTTTGAGTGAGGTTCTGGTGAGGTTTGAGTGACCACATCAAAAGGGGGAAGACATAGAGATCATTGGAATATCTCACACAACTCAAATTAAGCAAAGGAAATTCCAGGTTAGGGGAGCTGGACTCAGTAATTTTATGCATATAATTATAAGTGTGTAACTGTATGGTATATTGATTGTTTGAGTACTGTTAAAGCCTTCATAAATTCTGTTTTTCTGGAATTTTCCAGAAACCGCCTGGCGGGTGATGAACCACCGCCAGGCGACTCATGCGAATTGGTGTATTCTGGGTTCTTGGAAGAGGAACCGCCTGGCGGCACATTCCCGACCGCCAGGCGACGCAAGGCGTCTTAACCAATTATTGGGTTTGTTGATGAAGCGCCTGGCGGGACTGGTTAAACCGCCAGGCGGCGCGGGACAATCTGACTCGTTTTTGGGTTTTCTAGAATTCTGGGTGAAATCTGATCGGGGCAAAAGGCAGTGGTGATCCTTATAGAGGGGTAATGATGATCAACAGTAGGTATAACCACCTAATCGAAGGTTAAATGAATGGAACAATGAATATGAGTTAGGGTTGAGCGTATGTTATCAGAAATCACGAATTGGAATGTGTTACTATGAATTGGACATAGGAATTGGTGATCAATAAATTAAAGTGTGATGATTGTGCTGGGATTAGTTTTGTGTGTACTCTTAAAGGTGGAAAAATGCAGGAGGGGTCTGGGAAATTCCAGAACTAACGCACCGCCTGGCGGCGCGAAGCTGGCCGCCAGGCGACGTAGGTGACAGTGCAGAGGGAGTGCTTGTTGTGATTGAGCGAGTGTTGAGTGTCAGTAGGAGCTTGGTGTAAAAATGAGTGCATTTGATTGAAGTTCAGAGTCATAAAATTGGGTGAAGGCAATATGGGACCTTGAGATGGTCTTGTTGGATGGTGGTACTGTAATCTGAAGTATAGTAGAAATAAGTATAAAGTATAGTGAGATGAACTTGTATATCTAAGTAGGTTATAAAAAGGGGAAAGAAAAGAGGACAAGTATGGTAGGAGCATGAGTACTGTTTGGAGAAAAGGGTGAGTTATACTAAAATTATAAAAAGAGTATGTGAATCTAGACTAGGAAAATGGTTTCAAGTAAGGTACTTCCATTAATGCAAGGGCATTGTGAATAGTCAAGTCTAGGGGACTTGTTATGAGTCAGATAGTGAGAATAGCATTGGAAGCTAGAAGCAGTGAACCATGAAAACTCGTGACAGGGAACTCAAGTGGAGTGCTGCTGTACTGATGCAGCGCCTGGCGGCGGGAGTGGGTAGCGCCAGGCGATAGCAAGGACATAGTGGGGTTCTGGACTGGATGGCGCCTGGCGGTTGGATAGGCTCCGCCAGGCGGCAGCGACACGGACAGTGGCTCCTGGAACAGCGTCCGCCTGGCGGTGTAGACTGTCCCGCCAGGCGGTGGTTGCAGACTTTGTGAGTTTGAGGCGCTTGGCGCCTGGCGATACGTGTCCCCCGCCAGGCGGTCTGGAAACTGTGGCGCCTAGCGGTACGTGTCCCCCGCTAGGCGATTTAGCTGCTGTAAGTCCTAGTTGTTGGACTTTGTAGGGTGTTCTACAAGGCTTCTGGTAGTGCTTTAGAGGTGAGGTTGCTGGAGTTCCTTGAGTTGTGGCTCGGGATAGGGGTTAAGCACGTGGTATTCCTTGAGTTGTGGCTCGGAATAGCATCTCTTGAGTTGTGGCTCGGGATGGCGGATGAACACGAGAAACCC
>Ga0209589_1006465_pt1 | contig 19374 bp, 16 predicted proteins | sample CowpeawhiteBW_FD_187525 | JGI IMG/M metagenome (GOLD analysis project Ga0209589, IMG submission 187525) | Root nodule microbial communities of legume samples collected from California USA - Cow pea white BW (SPAdes) (version 2) | ecosystem: Host-associated > Plants > Roots > Nodule | place: USA... | reverse complement strand
TATATATTTATATATATATATATATATATATATATATATATATATATATATATATATATTTGAGATTCATATTATTGCATGGTGTCATAATGTATTAATCAAATTATAAAGACGCAGACAAATTACCCTTAAAATATTATATACTATCTATTTTATTATATTATATGTTATTAACTGTTTAAATTATATATTTATAATATTATTGATGGTATTGTTTAATTTTTAAGATTTACTTGATAAATATTGGTAATGACTATATAACAACCATTAATATAAATATAGATTTCGTCTAAATTTTATTCAAAATATTATCTTAACGAAAGTTATTAAAAAAATGTTCACAAAAATGTGGAGTCTTCAGCTATTTTTTTAAATTTATTTTGTCATATATTTTGTTAATATATTGTTATGAAAATATTTAAGTAATGACAATAACTATAAATATGATAAAAAAATTATTTAATATTATGACATTAAAATACTTATTTTTAGGCAACACACTAATATCAAATTAACATGAATTTAAATTCATTTTAAAATAAATATTTTTAATTTTTTATCTTTTAACTTTGTGCAATCTTCAAATTTAAACAAATGTCCTAAAAGTGATTTCATATTTAAAACTTTAAAACTATTGTAAAAAAAAAAACTAAATTTATTTGATTTGTGTTAGAAATTAATGTGTAAAAATATTAAGAAAAAAATGGCAAATATATTTTATTTTAATGATTTTTGAGTTTTTATTATAAAGAAGAATGATTCATATTAAAATATTTGAAGATTAAATCTTTTGATTTAATTAATTTTATTTCTATTAATATTTATTTTTTAACTCTTATTATTTACATATTTCCTTTTAACTAATTTCCTACTTGTAAAATTTTATAATTATTATAATATCCATACTTATGAATATATTTTATCTTAAATTTATTCAAAGTTACTACTTTATAAAAAATTAGTTAAAATAAAATTCAAAAGTTATTTCAAAATTTTCATCTTTATGTTAAGTTATTGATTTGATTTTCATCCTTCTTTGATAACTCCGATAAGAAAAAGTAAACCCATAAATATAGACCAAGCTAATATTTCATAAGTTATTTTATTTTGATTTTAAGCAAAACTAACTTAGTTCTTAATCAGGAAACATGCATAATATAGCTCCAGACGTTCACTACAAAAAGTGAATACATTCTTTTGCTTTAATGTTCAAATTATAATGATATACTATATATATATATATATATATATATATATATGATGAAGGATTGACCGCAACTAAGGATGGAAGCACATGGTTAAGAAAGGAAGTTCACTAATCCTTCATCCATGTTTATTGTTTTCATTATGTTTAAAATTCCCTAAGTTGTCTTAGTTGAATCAATCTTAGTTTACTTGTTGACCTTTGACTAGGTTTTACTTGTTGACTAGAGTTGACTTGACTTACGTCAACATGTTAATCCTTATTTATGTATTTTGTAGGTTTAAGTAAGGTTAATTATGGTGGGTGATGTGGCGCAACCTTAGTGGAGAAGTGGAGATGAGATGGAGCATAGGTGGAAGAGAGAGAAAGGGCAAAAAACATAAAGTAAACGACATAAAGCAAGTGTACTTATGTAATTTTTGTCTTCTTTGTTTTTAATTAGCACACTTTGGCCACTTTTGGAGACATATGAGACACCTTCTTAGTCTCCTTTAGTGCTAGAACGAAGTTAGCCTTGCACACACCATAGTTAGCTCTTTTGTCTCTCATTTTGTAACCTTATTTGACCTAGTTTCTAGAAGCTAGGGTTAGGTTTTTGTAGAGACATCCTTAGGTATCTTTTATTTTCTTAGAGACCCCTAAACTCTTCTATTTAAGGGGTGCTCTACCACTTGTACAAGGGTTGAACATTTTGAAGTAAAAACACTCTTGTGTCTCAACCATTTGTGAGAGTTTCCTCCCTAGGGAGGGAATACTTTTAAGCCTTATCTTACATAGCAAGTGGCGGCACACATCCACTCATCTTCAAGGTTGCGATGACTTCTAGCCTAGCCTTGTAGTGGCGTGCTTCTCACATTTTTACCGTTCATTTCCTTTCCATTTTATGTTTTCTTCTTCCTTTAATTGTTCTTGGTTTTCTATGGTTTATGTGCCTTCCATTTCCTTTTTGGTTTGAATCAATCCATCACTTCTTCTCTTGAGCTTTGTTAATGGAACCTTCACATCTAGATAACATGCTATTTTAATGTCCAGTGGGGATTTCACTTAGCTTTCTTAATCAACTCACACTATATTCAATAATCTTAAAAGGAAACAAGATAATTCTTCATCATTTGGTATCTAGAGCCTAGGTTATCTTGAATAGTGTGTTTTTCGTGTGCTAACCTTGTCTTGTTATAGCTATCTTGGTATGGTTCAAATCCACTTCCATTACACAAAAACAATGCTGACAAAAAATGTGACGATTTTAAAACATTAAACTGCAACAGCTCAGTGGTCCAAATTACGTTCTTTGTGTCAAAAGAAAGCTCTTTGAATCTAGTTTCCAGCAAAAAAAGAACCAACACATTTGGAGTTCTATGGAGAGAGTTATGATCAAATTAGTGAGCAAAGGTCAGATCTGCCAAGAATACGTCAATCAACGTTTTCAGGTTATGTTGTGGCAGTTTAGTTACGGTTTTTGCACCTCTTTAAGCTTCTAAATGTGGTTGGATAACATGTCTTTGGATGCTTAGTCATTGAGCCTCAAATCCATGAGTTTAAATGCATGATAGCTACATGTTTGTGTCTTTGTGTATGCCATGTTGAGTCTTTAAATGTGCCTAACTTTTGCTTGAGTCATATGTCCATTGTTAACTTGAAGTTTTCTTGTTCTTGTTTTTCCAAGTATTTGAATCTTGCATTCATTTTATGTCTTGCTTGATGTATGCTCCATGAAATTGATTTTGGCCTAAAACTTGAGGAACTAGGTGTCCAAGCCACCTAAAACTCTTTCTCTCCATTTTATGAAACTAGTTGTGGAAAGAAGAAAATTTTGCACCAATTTTTGCCTAAAAATCGAGAGCAACCTTGCTCCTTGGTGAACTAAAAGTGTCTTTTTCACTAGGTGTTATGCTACTAGTTTTCATATTGAGAATTTGGTGATATTGGCTAATTAGTTCCATGCTTTAACTTGGTTATTTTCTTTCTTGGTGTATGTATGATTTAAGACTTGAAGATGCTTGTTCAAGTACTTTCCATAAAGTCTTTAAAATGTGCTTTTCTTGTTTTAGTCTTGTTAAACGTTTTGTCTTAAACTTTCTCCTTAGAGTTTAGATTTCCTTGTTTTGTTGTTTTTCTTGCTTTTCATTAGGTATTCTTTGTTTTGTCATAGTAGTTTGCCTTTCTTGACTATCCTTGAGTGTTATGGCCGAGCCACTTGCCTTGCTTGTGAACGGTTTCCGAAAATTTTAAGTGCTTTTTCACTCCTTTTAAAAGACTTGAGTGCTAGCCTTGCCTTATTTGCTTTGGGAGTGTGAACCAAACACTTGGGGGCTATTTTGGGACCATACTTGGTCTCGGGGCTGCAACATTTTTTAACCAACTAATTGCTTCTTTGTGTCTCGGTTTGAGCTTGTTTTGTAGGGAAGATGAATTTGCATCCCATAGTGGAGTAGGAGGAGGAAGAAGTGGAGTCACATACACCATACTCACCTCCAATTGTGACACCTCTCATGCAACCAAATGAACAACATACCCTTGCATAAATTCTTAGGGAGATGGAGATTAGTAGAAGAGAGACATTTGACCAATTGAGGGAGGATATAAGACAAAGTGAGATTATGCTCTAGGAACACATTCAAAGGCTTCAATTATGAGAGGAGGAGAAGAGAAGAAGGAGGTCCTCATCCGAGAGCTCCTATGATGGTCAACGAAGGAGAAGAAGGCATGGAAATGATGGTGGAGGGAGGCGTCATACTCAACCATAAAGGCAACCACCATGCATCAAAGTTCCAAAGTTCAAAGGAGAAAATGACCCAAACATCTACATTGAGTGGGAACAAAAAGTGGACCAAATTTTTACCATTCATGTAGTTAGTGATCAAGAGCAAGTAGATTTGGTAGTCTTAAAGTTTGACGATTATGCCATGATTTGGTGGCATCAATTATCTATGGACAATATTAACCAAGAGCCACTCATGGCTTCTCAGAGGGACCTTAAACATTTGATGCACGCTAGATTTATTCCTTCCTACTATATGAGGGAGGCACTTTTGAAGCTCTAAAGGCTTCAACAAGGGTCCATGTGTGGATGAATGTTACAAGTTAATGGAGTCCATGCTTCTAAAAGTAGGACTCCAATTTGAAAGTGAAGAGGAAAAGGTAGCTAGATTTGGGAGTGGATTAAGGAGGGATATACAAGATTTAGTAGAGTTATATGAGTACTCCTCTCTTGACAAAGTTTTACATTTGGTCATCAAAGTTGAAACTCAATTGCAAAAGAAAAAATAGGCCAAGAGGAGTGGTTCATACAATGACTACTATTCTAGTACTTGGAAAGGTAAAGAAAGAAAACATGATAAATCACCACCCAACAGTTCCCAAGACCCACCTCCTAGGACTAATTTGTCTAGGCCTTCTAATGAAACTTCTAATTCTTCTCAAGGTACAAGGATAAGTTCTATAAAATGTTTTAAGTGTTTGGGATATGGGCACATAGCTTCAAATTGTCCTAACAAAAGAACCATGGCCTTGAACCTTAAAGGAGAAGTAGAGAGTGAACATTCTTCTCCCCCTTCCTCCAAAGGTACTTCTTCCCACACTTCTTCTTCAAGTGAAAGGATCAAACCCCTTGAAGGTGGATTGTTAATGATAAGGCACCAACTAGGACAAGTTTCCAAAGAACTTGACCCTTCTCAAAGACAAAACCTTTTTCATTCAAGGTGCCATATTAATGACAAATTATGTCCCCTCATCATAGATAATGTAAGTTGTGTAAATGTGGCTAGCACAAGAGTTGTGGACAAGCTTGGCTTGAAAACTATCCCTTATGCCAAGCCCTACAAGCTATCATGGCTTAAGGAAAAAGACATTAAAGTAACTCAACAAGTCCTCATTAACTTTTCCATTGGAAATTTTAAAGATGAGGTGTTATGTGATGTTGTGCATATGGAAGCAACTCCTATATTTTTCTAGGTAGGCCATGGCAATTTGATAGAAAAGTATTTTATGATGGTCATGCTAACACCTATGCTTTCTCCTTCCAAGGCAAGAAGTTCACACTCCTACCTCTCTCACCCAAGTTACCTCCAAAGTGTTACTTGCCTCCAAAAAAAGAATTCCAAAGTAAGATGGACATCACCATTCTTCCTTCTCTTCCAAGGCTTAAAAGGAAGACTCAAAGCACAAACATGGATGGCCTAACCAAAGCTAGGGGTAATACCCTTAGAAAGGATGGAACAAAAGCAAATAAAACGGAGGCACAAATCCTCCCCCAAATCAAGTTAAGTTCTATCTACAAAGGCTTGAAGAATTTGTGGTCAAATTCTATCCATCTACTAAGGATGGAAGCACATGCTTAAGAACACTAAGCATGTTTAGAAAGAAAGTTCACTAATCCTTCATCCATGTTCATTGTTTTCATTATGTTTGAAATTCCCTAAGTTGTCTTAGTTGAATCCATCTTAGTTGACTTGTTGACCTTTGACTAGGTTTGACTTGTTAACTATAGTTGACTTGACTTAAGTCAACATGTTAATCCTTATTTATGTGTTTTGTAGGTTTAAGTAAGGTTAATTATGGTGGGTGATGTGGCGCAACCTTAGTGGAGAAGTGGAGATGAGATGGAGCATAGGTGGAAGAGAGAGAAAGGGAAAAAAGCATAAAGTAAAAGGCATAAAGCAAGTGTACCTATGTACCTTTGGTCTCTTTTGTTTTTAGCAAACTTTGGCCACTTTTGGAGACACATGAGACACCTTCTTGGTCTCCTTTAGTGCTAAAACGAAGTTAGTCTTCACAAACCATAGTTAGCTCTTTTATCTTTCATTTTGTAACCTTATTTGACCTAGTTTCTAGAAGTTAGGGTTAGGTTTTTGTAGAGACATCCTTAGGTATCTTTTATTTTCTTAGAGGCCCCTAAACTCTTCTATTTAAGGGGTGTTCTACCACTTGTACAAGGGTTGAACATTTTGAAGTAAAAACACTTTTGTGTCTCAACCATTTGTGGGAGTTTCCTCCTTAGGGAGTGAATACTTTTAAGCCTTATGTTTCATAGCAAGTGACAGAACACATATACTCATCTTTAAGGTTGCCATGGCTTCTAGCATAGCCTTGTAGTGGCGTGCTTCTCACATTTTTACCATTATTTTCCATTCCATTTTATGTTTTCTTCTTCCTTTAATTGTTCTTGGTTTTCTATGGTTTATGTGTCTTCCATTTCCTTTTTGTTTTAAATCAATCCATCATCTTCTTCTCTTGAGATTTGTGAAAGGAAAATTCACGTCTATGTGCCTTCCATTTCCCTTTTGTTTTAATGTCTGGTGGAAATTTTACTTAGCTTTCTTAATAAACTCACACCATATTCAATGATGTGACCCCACCAAGCCCAATTGCACCTTCAAGCCCAAGCCCATTAAAAGGCCCAATTACAAGATCAATGATGAAGAACATTCAAAAGGGCCTCCCATTAAATGATCACAAATTTAATGGGCTTCACACATTTTTCAAATGGGCCAAAGAGATCACAAAGACTTGGAGAAGTGCATGTAAATATAGTAGTGTAGATTTAAATTGGGCAATTGCTTGGGCTTTGCTTTCCAATAATACAAAAGACCTGAAAGGAACATAGGATAGGGTTCAAATTGGGCTCGACCCAATTCTCTTCATACATGGCCTAGATTATCAAGACAAGGATGCTCCTTTGCTTCATGGTTTGACTAAGGTTGGTCATCACATATAAAGGCTAAGAATCCTTCTTGTTCTTCAAGCCAAGATCCAAGGGGCGTGATCTTGCCTCCTTCTCCAAGCTTGATCTAAAGGCCAAGATCAAGGCCCACTCCATCCAATGGCTCTCCTTTCTCATGTGCAAATGGTTTCATATAAAAGCTAAAATTTCACTCATTTGTAGACACTCTTGAAATTTTAATAAATAGATGCAACTTGAGTTGAGAGCACTCCTCCCTCTATTGCCTTTGGGAGTCACCTATTTCTAGAGATTTCCTCTCTCTATCTCTAGCCACCTTCCTTAGGCTAGCATAGATTAGGAAATCCTATCACCTCTCTCACTTTCCATTACTTGCAAGTGCCTTCCAACTTGCCTCCATTCCTTCCTCCAATTTCCGCTGCCCATGAAGTGTTCTTCACGCACCTTTAGAGCTCCACCATTCAATAATCTTAAAATGAAACAAGATAATCCTTAATTAATATATATATATATATATATATATATATATATAATATATATATATATATATATATATATATATATATATAACAATTACAACCACCTCCAACATCATCTGCTCACACCACCACATAGATCATTGTAAAAGAAAACATACAATCAATATAAAGAAGGGTAAGCTAATAATAACTTTGAGTAATCTTAACATAAATTAAAATTAGGTACAAACTTAACATCAAATAGGAATCCAATAATCACAATTTACCATTCCAAATAGAATACATTACTCACACAATCACATATAGGCACATGCTAAATTTAGCGTCAATTATTCAGATTTATGCATTGACTCATATTCTAGAAACTTTGCACCTACCACAAAAAATGAAATTCTCAAGTCTTACAAATCAATATTGATACCCCATTTCCCCTTCCTTATGACAGGTTTAGTCCTTATAGCTTAATAGAAAAGGGGTCCTCGACCTCTATAACTAGCTAAAGGAACCTCCTTCACTCTTCACCACCTAAACCTCACCCTCTAAATGAGTTCGTAAATCTAGTAAAGTTAAGGATAACTTCAAAATGAGTGTCCTTAGTCAATGCATAACCTAATTAACTTGCGACACACTTCCTCCTTAGGAAGAATATTGCAATACAAACAAACATAACATCTCAACCATATATCTGTATACTTTTGCAGATTCACAAATTTGTAATAATAATATCCTTATTCTCAATTGTCCTCACAATTTCTTACACATATATGTTTTTCCTAAAACCTGACAGGCTAGCTTAATGAGCTCACACATTTGCTCAACGAGTAGCCCTTGGAGGTCCACATGTTCAACGATTGGGTATCTCCCCTAGCAAATCCAGTAGTGGAGCAAATTACATGATTATTCGCCTAGTGAGGTTAGACTTGCTCAACGAGTCTCTCTCCTTGACTCTTTGTTAAACTAGAGTTTGACTTTTGATCAATGAGAGTCTACTTTCCCAAGGAGTAGCCCTCCCTTGAATCTTTTCTAAACTCATTTTTGACAATTGTTCAGCGAGAGAAGGGCTCACCTAGCTAGTTTGCATAGCACAAAAACTCAAATCCCGCAATTTTACAGTTACTAATACAAAAATCCATTTCAATTCTTCTAAAAAATCTCAAGCACACCCAAAATCACATTAAGACAAATTATCTCAATTACAACATCAATTTCACAATTTCATTACTAAATCCGTATACAACAATGCATAACATACCAACTCGTCTAAGAGCTCATCGATCGTGGGAATGGGAATGGTGGAGCTCTTGGTGCGGAATGGATGAAAGCTCCCTGAAGTAGGCGTGATCCATGGAAGGGAGTGGAAGCAAGTGTTTAAGGCTCTTGCTAAGCATTGGTTTGGACTAAGGTGTTTGAAGGTTTAGCTTAAGAGAAAGCTAAGGGAAGGTGGCTAGAGAAGATGATTCAATCCTCTAGCAAAGGAGACTCTCAAATGCAATAGGGTGGAGTACTCTCAACACTATGCTTCTATTGCAAAATTCAAGAGTGTCTACAAATGAGTGAAATTTTGGCTTTTATATGAAGCCATTTACACATGAGAAAGGAGAGCCATTGGATGGAGTGGGCCTTGATCTTGGCCCTTAGATCAAGCTTGGAGAAGGAGGCTTGATCTTGGCCATTGGATGATGCCTTGGAAAAGGAGGAAGCATTCCTAACCCTTGGATGCTTTGGATCCACGAGGTGTAGGAAGAAGTGTTGACTTCCACTTAGTCCACCTTGGCTCTTTTGATAGCTCATGGCCAAATCTCCTACTAGGCTTAGTCAAGCCCAATTTTATCAATTGAACTACACATTGTTTGGATTATTATTCTAGAAAACAAGCCTAAACAATGGGCCAATCTTATTGCTATTCTATTGCTCTTTGATACACCTCTTCAAATCTTCACATCTTCTTTGGCCCATGTGAAGAGTATGAGAAGCCCATGTGGGTTTGGGCCATCTTGAATGAAGCCGAATTGGATCTTTTTTAGCATGCTCCTTGTTATTAGGCCTCTTGATGAGCTTGGGCTGGAAGGTGCATGTGGGCCATGTATTGGACCTTGAGCATGAATTGGGCCTAGGCGTTGACCCAAGCTATAAGCCTTGTTGGGATCACATCAGTTACAATTTTTTCTCTTTTATGTATTGTTTTCATCGTTTAAAATTTGAATAATTCATATTTTATATATGAAAATTGTTCAAAATTTGAAAAGCAACACTATGGTCGTTACTCAAAAGGAATTGGTGTATTACAATTTGAAAATTTTCATCTTTTCCTAACAATTTTTGAATTATTTTTTACTCTTTTCACCGTTTACAATTTAAATGACTCATATATAAAAATTGTTCAACATTTAAAACAAACACGTTCGAGAATACTCAAAGGGGATTCTTGTTTTTAAATTTGAAACTTTTCATCTTTTGGTAATTCTTTCTTCATATTTTTTTACCGTTTTCACAGTTTACAATTTAAATAATTCATATTTTATATATAAAAATTGTTCAAAATTTCAACAGAACCACTTTGGTCGTTCATGAAAGGGAATTGGTGTTTTTCATTTTTACCCTTTTTCACTATTTACAATTTAAATAATTCATATTTTATATATAAAAATTGTTCAAATTTTCAGAAGAAACGCGTTGGGCAATACTGAAAGGGGATTAGTGTTTTCAAATTTTAAAATTTTCATCTTTTGGTAACGCTTTTTTCATATTTTCTGTCCTTTTCACTATTTACAATTTAAATAATTTATATTTTATTTATGAAATTTGTTAAAAATTTCAACAGAACCACGTTGGGTAATACTCAAAGGGGATTGGTTTATTTAAAGTTGAAAATTTTCATCCTAACGTTTTTTTTTGTTTTTTTTATTATTTTAACTGTTTACAATTTAAATAATTCATATTTTATTATTTTAATTGTTCAAAATTTCTACAGAACAACTTTGGACGTCACTCAAAGGGAATTGCTGGTTTTAAATTTGAAAATTTTCATCTTTTGGAAACAAATTTTAAATTTTTTTTACCCTTTTCAGCATTTACAATATAAATAATTCATTTTTTATAAATGAAATTTGTTAAAAATATCAGCAATATCACTTTGGTCGTTACTCAAAGGGAATTGGTAGTTTTAAAGTTGAAAATTTTCATCTTTTGGTAATGATTTTTTCATTTTCTTTTTATCGTTTTCACTGCTTACAATTTTAAAAATTCATTTTTTATATATAAAATTTTTCAACATTTAAAAATAAATACATTGGGCAATACACAAAGGGGATTGGTGTTTTCAAATTTGAAAATTTTCATCTTTTCGTAACATTTTTTACATTTTTTTTGCACCTTTCATTGTTTACAATTTAAATAATTCATATTTTCTATATGAAATTTGTTCAAAATTTCAATAGAACCACGTTGGACAATACTCATAGGGGATTGGTGTTTTTAGATTTGAAAATTTTCATCTTTTGGTAATGCTTTTTTCAATTTTTTTATTGTTTTCACCATTTTGCAATTTAAATAATTTAATTTTATATATTAAAATTGTTCAAAATTTCAACATAACCACTTTGGCAGTTACTCAAAGGGAATTGGTGTTTTTAAGTTGAAATTTTCATCTTTTTGTAATGCTTTTTATTTTTTTAACCTTTTTCACCGTTTACAAGTTAAATATTTCATATTTTATATATACAAATTGTTCAACATTTCAAAAGAAACACATTGGGCAATACCCAAAGGCGATTGACATTTTCAAATTTCAAAAATGTCATCTTTTCATGACGCATTTTTTATTTTTTCCCCTTTTCACTATTTACAATTTAAATAATTCATATTTTATATATGAAATCTGCTCAAAATTTCAATAGAACCATGTAGGACAATACTCAGAGGGGATTGATGTTTTTAAAGTTGAAAATTTTCTCCTTTTGGTAACACTTTTTTTCTATTTTTTTAGTTTTCACTGTTTACAATTTAAATTATTCAATTTTATATATTAAAATTGTTCAAAATTTCAACAGAACCACTTTGGCAGTTATTCAAAGGGAATCCGTGTTTTTAAAGTTGAAAATTTTCATCTCTTGGTAATGCTTTTTCATTTTTTTAACCGTTTTCACCGCTTACAATTTCAATAATTCATATTATATATACAAAAATTGTTCAACATTTCAAATAAAACATTTTGGCCAATACTTAAAGAAAATTTGGGTATTACAATTTAAATAATTAAATTTTATATATTAAAATATTTTCTCATCATACTTCTAGTGATTTGGCCTTGATGTGGGCTTGGGCTTGTTAATGCACTTGAGCTTGGGCTTGTTGGGGTCACATCATTCCGTCCCCCTTGAAGATGATTTGCCCTCAAATCTTGATGGTCATCCTCTTCATCAAAAATACCTACAAAAGGAACCAAATCAGTAATATTGAAAGTAGGATGCACACCATATTCCACAGGAAGATCCAATTAATAAGCATTATTATTGATCTTCTTGATGATTTGGAATGGACCATCACCTCGGGGACTAAGCATGGATTTTCTTATGTTAGGTAATCTTTCCTTCCTTAAGTGCAACCAAACTAAGTCTCCTTCATTAAAAGACCGAACTCTCTTGCCCTTTTTTTAGAATGAGCAATCTTTTCAACTTGGGCTTGAATTTGGTGTTTAACCTTCTCATGAAAATACTTTTACACCCATTTGACACCTAAATTTTTTTTATACCCATTTGAGACGTAAAATATTTTTACACCCATTGGATACCTAAAATATTTTTACACCCGGTTGACTCCTAAAATATTTTTACACCCATTTGACGCCTAAATTTTTTTTCACCAATTTGACACCTAAATTATTTTTACTCCCATTTGACACCTAAAATATTTTTACACCCATTTGACACCTAAAATATTTTTACACACATTTGACATTATGATTTTTTACACCCATTTGACACCTGAAATATTTTTACACTCATTTGACACCTAAAATATTTTTACACCCATTTCACACCTAAAATCTTTTTACACTCATTTGACACCTAAAATATTTTTACACCCAATTGAGACGTAAAATAATTTTATGCTAACTTCACACCTAAAATAGTTTCAAACCCATTTGTGATATATAATATTTTTACACCCATTTAACACCTAAAATTTTTACACCCATTTGAGACGTAAATTATTTTTACACCCATTTCACACCAATTTTTTTTACTCCCATTTGGCACCTAAAATATTTTTACACCTATTTGACACCTATAATATTTTTCCTCCAATTTGACACCTAAAATATTTTTACACCCGATTTTGGTGTGGTGTAGGACGTAACTCCATGAATTTCTAGGTGAGATCTCATGGTGGTGCCTTATGAGCAGGACGTAATTCCATGATGGTTTCGTGGTGGTGCCTCATGGTCAGGATGTAATTTCATGACCTTTTAGTGGGAGCTCATAATGGTGCCTCATAGTTAGGACGTAATTCCATAAAGGTTTCGTGGTGGTGCCTCATTATATAATTTAGTAAGGATTCAAGTAAGGATTGTGATGAGTCCATCTTCAAGAGTAAGGAAGCCAAGGAGAAGCCATGCGGAATTGATGAAGCTTACATGGAAAAGGATGAAGGTGCGGAAGTTAGAAGATGAAAGGAGAAGTGGTGCGACAATGGTGTTTGGAGAAGCTCTCAAGTGAGGTTGGGCCAACACTCAAGGAAGGAGGTTAGAGGAAACCAAGAAGGAGAACTCTAGCCTAAGTTGATTCACAAAAAGAGAGGAGTCTGGAGTCATCTCAATAGAATTTCTCTACTATATTCATGAATTAAAATACAAGGGTCCTAAGCTCTCTATTTATAGGCTAAAATGAGACCAAGGAGTCTCCAAAAAGTGGAGGGAAAAATGAGTCTAGAAAGTTGAATTTTGTAGCCAAAAAGGAGCATGTGCGAGGTGTGACTTGCCACCTAAGCAAGTCGCACTTGTCTTGCCATGGGAAGCTAACTCTCATCCTTGGAGAGCAAGTTTGAGAAGCTTCTAGGCTTTTATAGAGTAGACACACTACTCTTGGCCCATTTGGCCCAATTCCCCTTTTTGGTCCAAAATTACTTCTAAAGCCCAATTTCCTCTATGGCCCAATACATGGCCCAAAGAAAACCCTATTCTATTGGGCCCAAAATACAAAGCCCAAAATAAAATCCTAATCTAGTATTTACAAGCAAAGTGTCCTAGGCTAGGTTTTCACATCTTCCTTGGCCCATGTGAAGTTCATCTTGGGCCTTGCATGCGCATTTAAGGCCCATTCCTATTGTATTCTCCTAGCCATAAAAAGAATCAAGACAATTAAAGATAGCACAAAAGAATGGCCCAATAAAAGTATAAGGCTCAAAATGATTATTTATTTAATGACAAAGAAAAACTAAATGGGCCAGGCCATTGGCCCAAGCTGAAAAGCCCTATAGGGTGATATTCATCAGATTGCATCCTGAAACTCTAAGGAGTCAGTTAGTCTGACATAGAGCGTACTAACTAGAGTGATGAGAGTAGTAAGAGGCCATATTCTTTGGCAAGATAATGGCCTTAGATGTTTGAAGGCTAACCTTGTGCGTGGTAGGGTGAAACCCACTGGCAATTGGCTCTGTAGAGCAATAGAGGCCACCACAAGTGCAAGCATCCAGTGAATCTGACTGATTATATATATCCGGATAATTGAGTCTTAGTGTCTTACTTGTTGGTCATCACATGCTTGGTTGATTAATGTATCTCTGACTTTTAAGTTGCATGCTCAATTGTATGATAAACCTTTTTCACTATGGCCTACCCTTTCTGTTTGCTTGTGTGTTTGTGTGTGGTTTTTCTCCTTTTGAAATGATCATCTATTTATTTATGTGAGCAAATGTGAGAATTCTCCATAGTCATCAAGGTGATAGAGATCCCGCTGCTTAGGTTATCTTGGGTCGAATCCTCTTATTTCGAAGTTCTCTTTTAGGGTTGTGGCCTATGTATTACCTTACTATTTGTGCATTTATTTTGAATACTATTGAACTATTATTTTGTTTTGTTAATAGCATCTGGTGTGCCTCAATTTTTTGTTCCAAGTATTTTGGATAACTGTAAGGAGTGTTATTTCCACTCCATGACAATGCCCTACTATTATTATGTCTGATGTTTCATTTAATGATGTTATTATTTAAATGGGATGTTACAAGAGGATGGATGCAACAATGGCTTGTATGGCTCTAGATACCAATTGATGGACATCCTTGGTGGAGGAAAGGAAGAAAATCCATGGAGAATGATTAGGAGGAGTTGGAGTGTAGTGGAATTTGGAGAAGGAGATGTAACTAGCTCTCAAAAATGGAGGATTTGGTGAAGATGATGAGTAGAAGTGGAGCTATGGTATGGAAGGTGGCTAGAGGAGATGAAAGAGAAGGTTAGCCATGTATGCTATCAAATTAATAGAAGTGTGGAGTGATCTCAAACACTAGCATCTATTAGTAATTCAAGAGTAACCATTAAAATATTTGAGTGGCTCTATTAATAGGCACATGGTCGGCCAAATGAAGAGAAAATGCAACAAAGATGAAATACAAATGTAGCTTGGAGAAGAAGCTTGATTGGAGACCATGTGATGTAGTAGATGAGTCTTGATGATCCAAGTGGCATATCACACTCTCCTTGCCAAGTCACACGCACCATGCTACCATCACATTCTCCTTGCTTAGTTCATGCTTTGCTTGCATCCCAATGGAGAGCCACTCAAGCAATTCTCGGCCAAAGGTAGCAAATTGGGCTCGGTCCAATTCATTCCAAAAAGTGTTCTAGCTTTTATTGAAAGCAAAGCCTAAACAATGGCCAATTTAAATCTAGACTACTTCCTTCATGCATCATCTCATATTTTAGAGATTTCTTTAGCCCATCTGAATAATGTAAAAAGCCCATGATTGACTTGATCATCTTGTGAAAGGCCCATGTGAATCTTTCTCATCATGCTTCTAGTTATTGGGCCTTGATGTGGGCTTGGGCTTGTTGATGCACTTGAGCTTGGGCTTGTTAGGGTCACATCACGTTTGTTATACCGGTAGGGCACGAGTTTGAAGATATGTTCCCAGAGGAAGTACCAGGGTTACCTCCAAGTAGAGAGGTGGAGTTCTCCATTGATCTGGTACCAGGAATCGGTACAGTGTTGATGGTCTCGTATCGTATGGCTCCGATGGAGTTGGTAGAACTCAAGAATTAGATTGAAGAGCTATTGGGGAAACAGTTTATACGGCCTAGTACATTGCCTTGGGGAGCATCAATGTTGTTAGTGAAGAAGAAAGATGAGAGCTCACGCCTGTGTGTAGACTAAAAGCAGTTGAGCAAGATGACCATTAAGAATAAGTACCCCCTCCTAAGGATAGATGATCTGATGGACCAGTTACATGGAGCATCGGTGTTCTCAAAGATAAATCTGCAATCCGAGTATCACCAGATCTTAGTGAAGGCAGATGATGTACAAAAGACAGCCTTTAGATCCCGATATGGATACTACGAGTACGTGGTTATGCCTTTTGGTGTGACCCAATGCTTCAACAGTATTCATGGACTACATGAATAGGATCTTCAAGTCATTCTTAGATAAGTTTGTCGTAGTCTTCATAGCTGACATACTCATCTCATTGAGTATTGGCTAAATTTTTTTATTTGAAATGTTCAACAATTTTATATATAAAATATGAATTTTTTAAATTATAAACTGTAAAAATGGTAAAAAAAATTAAAAAAGCGATACCAAAACATGAATTTTTTCAAATTTAAAAACACCAATCCACTCTGAGTATTGCCTAATGTGTTTCTTTTGAAATGTTGAACAATTTTTATATATAATATAAGTCATTTAAATATTAAATGGTGAATACTAAAGGGGAATGTTCAACATTTCAAAAGAAACATGTGGGGTAATACTCAGAGGGGATTCGTGTTTTTAAATTTAAAACATTTCATCTTTTTGTAATGTTTTTTACATTTTTTTTACCATTTTCACCATTTAAAATTTAAATAATTCATATTTTATATATAAAACTTTTACAAAATTTCAAATAAAACACTTTGGCCGATACTTAAAGCGAATTGGTGTATTAAAATTTGAAAATTTTCATCTTTTGCTAAAACTTTTTAAATTTTTTTTCCTTTTCACCGTTTACAATTTAAATGACTCGTCTACTATATATAAAAAAAATTGTTCAACATTTCAAAATACACTATTTGCGATATACTCAAAGGAGATTCGACTTTTTAAATTTGAAAATTTTCATCTTTGGGTAACGCTTTTTTCATTTTTTTTACTGTTTTCAACGTTTAGAATTTAAATAATTGATATTTTATAAATAAAAATTGTTCAACATTCCAAATAAAAACTTTGGCCAATACTCAAAGGGGTTTGGTGTTTTTAAATTTGTGTATTACAATTTGAAAATTTTCATCTTTTGGTAACACTTTTTTAATTTTTTTTACCCTTTTCACCGTTTACAATTTAAACGACTCATAGGTTATAAATAAAAATTGTTCAACATGGATGTGGAGCACATTGTGAGAACAATGGTCGAATTTGGGAGCAAGGCTTTAGTTTTGAGCCGGCGTGTGGGGTCGCTTTATAGGAGAGAAGTGAAGGAGGGTGGCCGGGAAAAGGTGGAGGAGTTGTAGGGGAAGGTGGATAAGCTGGAGGAGGAAAAGGCAGCATTGGAGAAGGCAAAGGAAGGTTGGGAAGCAGAGAGGAAAAGGTTGGCAACATGGAGGGTTCGTTGCTTGGACTTTGAGGAAAAGCTGAATAAACGTATAGGGGAATTGGAAGAGGACTACGATGATTTGAATGACAAGTATGATGAAGCTGTTGGTGAGCTTGATGATCTAAAAAATAGCATCATACAGGAGCACATCAATGGTTTTGAGAAGGGATTGCGGCAGACGGCTTTTTTCCATCAGGATGTGGACGTAACGGATTCGAGGTTTGATGTGAATAAGGATGTTATTGACGGGAATTTGGTCTAGGAGGATGAGGACAGTGGGAATGAGGAGGCGCAGGAGAAGGTGGCAGAGGAGGAGAAGAAGGCGGGTGATGCCGAGGATGCACCTGTCCCCATAGACTAGGATTTCTGTTTTAATTGACTCGAGAATATTATTTCAGCCAGTCTGTAATATTTGGTACATTTAGCTACATTGGTTCATTGCACTTATGTTTAAATGTGATTAAGGTTTTGCATGTTATTATGTATGTTGTGTTTTGTTTATATGTGGTGTATGTGTGTCGCGATAAGTCATAAGTTAAGGGTGTTCGACCCAGGCCGCTTACTTGGCGTAAGGGTGGGGAACTTAAACGAATCAAGCATAAGATAAGGGTATTCGACCCAGGCCGCTTACATGGGGTAAGGGTGGGGTACTTTAAGCGAATCAAGCATAAGATAAGGGTGTTCGACCCAGGACGCTTTCTTGGGGTAAGGGTGGGGAACTTAAACGAATCACGCATAAGATAAGGGTGTTCGACCCAGGCCGCTTACTTGGGGTAAGGGTGGGGAACTTAAACGAATCAAGCATAAGATAAGGGTGTTCGACCCAGGCCGCTTACTCGGGGTAAGGGTGGGGAACTTTAAACGAATCAAGCATAAGATAAGGGTGTTCGACCCAGGCCGCTTACTTGGGGGTAAGGGTGGGGAACTTAAACGAATCACGCATAAGATAAGGGTGTTCGACCCAGGCCGCTTACTTGGGGCAAGGCTGGGGAACTTAAACGAATCAAGCATAAGATAAGGGTGTTCGACCCAGGCCGTGTACTCGGGGTAAGGGTGGGGAACTTAAACGAATGCAAATGAAAAGAAACATATAGAAAGTCGTATAGTTGGGAACCCTTCTTTTTATTTGTTGAATAGGGGTGCCTCGTTAAAACCTCCTTGGCTAAAACCCTCCTTAGGGAAAAAAGACCAACTGAGGAAAAAGAGTACACTTGGGTTTCCAAGTATTGGTTTGATTACAATACACATTCAGTTGAAGTAGAACTTGAGGTGGGATACATTCCAAGTGTTTGGAATCTCTTCCGCAGATAATTGTTTTAGGCGATAAGCTCCTCCTCCTGTATCTTCTCGTATGCGGTACGGGCCGTCCCAATTGGCGGAGAATTTGCCATCCTTCTTCCTGGCGCTGCTGGCCATTCTCCATACTAGGTCCCCGATGACGAATGGTCGTGGACATAGTTTTGCATTATACTTCCTGGCAGCTCGTTGTTTTGCAGATAAATTGCGTATCTGGGCTTTTTCTCTGAGTTCGGGTAGAAGGTCGAGATGTAAGGCCATGTTTTGGTGGTTGTGGGTTGGGTCGTATAGTTCTCGGCACAGGGATGGTTCGCCAATTTCTACTAGTATCATGGCGTTTGCGTCGTAGACTAGGCTGAATGGGGATTCGTTTGTTGATGATTGGGGGGTGCATCTGTAAGCCCATAGTACTTCTATTAATTCTTCGGGCCATCGGCCTTTGGCGGTATCCAATCTCTTGCGCAGCTCTACGAGTGATGAAGGATTGACCCTAACCAAGGATGGAGGCACATGCTTAAGAAGACTAAGCATGTTTAGAAAGGAAGTTCACTAATCCTTCATCCCTTTCATTTGTGTTTGTTATTTTTGATTCCCTAAGTTGACTTAGTTAAATCAACTTTAGTTGACTTGTTGACCTTTGACGAGGTTTGACTTGTTGACTATAGTTGACTTGACTTAAGCCAACATGCTAATCTATGTTTATTTGCTTTGTAGATTAATTAGGAGTAAGAAAGTAATGCTAGGTGGCGCATGGTGATTGGGGAGCATAAATGATGTGGAGGAGAGAGTAAAGCAAAGGCATAAAACATAAAGTAAAAGGCATAAAACAAGTGTACCTATGTACCTTTGGTCTCCTTTGTTTTTAGCACACTTTGGCCACTTTTTGGAGACATATGAGACACATTCTTTGTCTCCTTTTGTGCTAGAACGAA
>Ga0209589_1006464_pt1 | contig 19377 bp, 15 predicted proteins | sample CowpeawhiteBW_FD_187525 | JGI IMG/M metagenome (GOLD analysis project Ga0209589, IMG submission 187525) | Root nodule microbial communities of legume samples collected from California USA - Cow pea white BW (SPAdes) (version 2) | ecosystem: Host-associated > Plants > Roots > Nodule | place: USA... | reverse complement strand
TACCCTACTTTTATTGTTGTGTGTTCTGCTGTGTGGTACTCTCTTTTGCGATGATCATCAACTTGTTGATGTGAGCAGATGCGAGGAACACCCGTGGTCAACGGGGAGGTGATGGTTCTGCTGCTTAGCCTTTGGATTGACTTTTGCCTTTGGGCTCTTCATTTGGGGCTAAGGCCCGTATTGTTTTCCTTGGTGATTTGTTAAAGTCTTTATCTCTCTTGCTTTACTTGGTACCTGGCATCGTGGTGTGCCACTTTTATTCGTCCTTTAAGTTTGGGATATTTGTATGAGTGACGTCATACTATTTTATTCTCGCTTCTTATATTATTTTGTGTGTCATATCCTTTATTTAGCTTTATTAAATAAATTGGGTGTTACAATCCTCATTAATTTTAATAAAACAATAACAAACATAAATATTATTACAAATTAAAATAAAATTATTAATTATTTATATAAATAAAATAATTAATATTAATTTAATGGTGACGTAAACCAATAAAAAAATTACTCATCTTAACTGATGCACGATGCACGTTCACACACATGGGCACATTCACACTAATATAACTAAAACTTTCAATGCCATTTACTTTGCCATTCACACAGTAACGGTTTTTAAGCCATTCACACATTATTGCATTCATTACTTTATTCCAAATTAAAATTAACAACTTTCGTTCGTACACACGTAACAGCGGAAAACATGATTCTTTTAAAAGCACGCATACAATTCCAAGCAGCAATGGGATGCAATATTTTAATGTCGGTTCATAAAATTAAATTAGGGTTTATATCATTAGGGGAAAACATCATAAAGAGAAACATCACATAATAGGAGAATTATAAATCCTATGCTCTGATACCACATGTAAAACTAAGGGTCTTTAGAATTTAGGATTCTCACACGATAAAACATAGTAGAGCACTAACATTTATCCATGGGAGATCCTGTGAATATGCATTCTTCAATTTTGTAATCTTGTGTGTTCTTCAACCACTGTTTTCCAATCTATCTCTTTGTCTTTCTTTCTCTTCTCACATGTTCTTGATGGGTTACTATGAAAAGAACCTTATAGCTAGAGACAGAACCCCAATCCCTTTATAAAACCCAACGTCCATCAAGTTGGTTTTTATTTTATCTTATCTTTATTTTATTTTGTTATCACTTCCAATAATAATAACCAATAAGTCTTTAGATTTTATTAAATTACAATTGGACCCATCATAATATTTCAAATGAATCATAATATAATTAATTCGTCAATTAATTCTAACAAGAGAGGGTGGGAGGCAGTGGCCTAAAGGAGAGAAGGGTCCTTCATCCATTGGTGATATTTGGGGAAGTTTGCTTGCATGTAAGGGACCAATATCACCTTCTCTCCCTCTAAGCTCACACTCCCTTTTTCTCTCTCTCCCATGGCATCCATTCTCAACCGTCACCGCAAATCACTCACAAGTTACACCACCGTCCCTAGCCACCATGCGTTTGTTTAAATGTTTCATATATGCGACCCAACACAGCACCTCAAATCTTTCTCTCGCATGCCTCCAACTAATCAAAACTCATGTACATCAAGTAAAAATAAAAGCCTTTATTTTAATTCATCAATTTCGTATAAATATTTTCTAGTCTTTTAAAAATTGTAAAAATTAGTGTTTCACGACGTATGATTATTTTCTTATATAATTTCACTCCTTATTTTGCTGAATTTGTAACTTTGGCCCACAATTTATTTTGCAATTTTTACAATGCCTATACCTAGCCAAATCACCCACATACACCACCACAAAAATCCACCAAAAATACTCCGAAAAAGCAACCAAAACTGCATTTTTTTTTCCTGTGCAATTGGACCGTTTCACTCTTGAAAGAATGAATTCAGCTTCAGGTTGAATGAATTTAAATGTTACTATTTTTAGTAAGATGATTTAAATATATTACAATTATTGTAATATAAAAATTATGATAACAATATATTGTAAGGTTGGTTTTGGTAAAATGAAATTTAATAAATGTATATTTATTTAGTTAAAATAATTTTTTAATAAATTTTTTGGTGTAATAAATTAAATAATAACATGATTGGAGGTGAAATTATTTGAAAAAAAGTTTAATGTAAAGATAAAAATTAGGAATATAATTTTATGTAGTTTTAATTTTATTTTTAAATAGTCAGTGGTAGATGTTTAGTAAAATAAGAATGAAGAATAAGATAATAATTTTAAGCAGATTGATTTGAAAAATAATGAGGTATTTGGAAAATATTATTGTTTACTAATGATTAGTTGTAACTTTTGTAATGATTTCGAAAGTGGTATTTTTGTGTCTCGTAATTTCACCAATGCTAAAATGCATTTAACATCATTGGAGAACTCCTTCAAATGTGTATTTTTAGCCATTGAATTCAATGAAAACACCAACTGTTGAGTTAAAAAATCACAAATCCAACAATGAAGCAATATATATTCATTACACAGTATCTTTTTACATCACTTTAGAGTGACATAAGTTTAACACATTTTATCTCATACATAATCTAAAATATGTTTGAAACCACTACAAACTGTATGTCAAATTACATTCATTCGAATGCACCCCTATTGGTTTGTTACCTAGAATGAAATTTTGAGTTTTTTAATAGTTTAAAGAAGTATCACAATCTCTATTAAGGGATTTAAGAAGATATTTTTGTTCATAAAATACACTTACGGGAAACAAATGAAAGAATGTGTTCGAAGATACAAAAAGACGCCAAAAGAAGATTGCTCCACTCGCATTTACATTATTTTCAAGAAATAGTTGGACTTAAACCATGAAGGCAAAAATGAAATTGATGAGAGTAGATCTTGAAATTACATCTAAATGTTGAGTTAAAAAAAATCCAACATGAAAAGTGTGTATGTATTATATCAAGTATGAATAGACTAGAATTGCATAGACCAAGATAAAAACCAAAAATTAGCCAGTCACAGCAAAATTTGAATCAGATTCTTCTCCTCTTCACCAAAGTAAAATGAATATCTCAGAAACTGATATAATCATTTTCAAATTAGTAGATGAAATCATATAATGATCAAATATTTCATGGTTAGTGTTTCTTCAATGGCTACTACCATGTAAACACTTCTGCAATCCCCATTACAATATGTACTACATTCAAAATATACATGTTCCAAAAAATAGGACACAAAGTTGGCCAATTACATTATACATGGTCAAGTCCTCCAAAATAAAAATTACCAGAACCTGTCAAACTTATGTCATTTTAAGGGATCCTCTGAATATTGAATTTCCCAATATCTCAGTGGCAGAAGGACGCTTAAGAGGATCAGGGTCCATCATGACCTGTAAGTGAATTACCATAAACTCGTCAAGTAAACCAAATCAAACCTCAAATTATAATATTCAACACATTCACGATTTGATTAAAGACCACTAGTTAAAAACGTTCTGCTTTTAAAATTTCTTATGCACTAGAACACCAGTTAATAGACCAGTTAACACCGGAATTTAAATGTCACAATGGCAAGATGACTCAGCAGTAAATAGAGAAGCAACATACTTGACAGTTAACATTCACTATATTATCCTAATTACCGCTTACAGATCACATTTAAATAGAACTAAATATATATTTCACATAATTAAATAACAAGCAAAGCATAATAAACAATTATTATATATACGTATCCATGTCTAGTTTCTTCACTGAAGTGTACCCCATTGGACTTCCCATTACTTGTATAACATTTGCTAAACAGTCAAAACACTGAAAGAAGATTTTAGAAACAAGGAAGCAAATAATTATTGCAATATTTCAAAACTCAAGCCAAAACGTGTTACACAAGATTTCAGGTAAAAATAGAATGAAAAGAAGCACCTTGAGCAAGTTTTGAAACTGGATTGTAACTCCAGGCAAGTGTGGCACCTTTCCCTCTTTAAGTTTAGAGAACTCAGTTTCTGCTTTTGGCAAACGTGATCTTTGAATTATGTCAAACATGGAAGCTCCTAGGGAGAAGATATCTGCCTTCCCTAGGTGATCATAATTCTCATTGAGAATCTCCGGCGGCATGTACTGTGCATCACCCGCTTCAACATGCAAGCTATTGTCTAATAGAGTCGCACATCGAAAACCACCAAGCTTATAAATGCCATCTTTGACGTAAATATTTTGTGGCTTGACATGAAGATGAGCTATTCCCTTTTCATGTATAAATTGCAATGCACTAGAAACCTGAGCCAAAATTATAACCACAAATCAAAATATGATCGCCAAACAGAAACAACACATCCAGTAAAAAATTTAAGTAGGAATGCCTAAACAAATCTGATTTGCACTATACAAAATTATTCTTAAACGTATAAAAGTTAGGTCGTGTTGTAAAGTTTTGTGCAACTATTTAGTCATAAAAATGTAATTTTAAGAATCAATTTGACAGTATTAGGAACTAATTTGTCATTGAACTATATGGATCAATTTGTATCTTCTACATATTAAGAAACTAAATCAGAGTTCCCATTATTTCAACGATTAAATTGACAACTTCTCACACATTGAAGAACCAAACAGATCATTTATGTAGAGGACTACATATAAGATAAGGCTAACCTGATATAAAACTTGCAGTTCATGTCGTTCGGTAAGCAATATTGGACAGTTTTCATAAGATAAGTTGTGATCACAAAACTCCATCTGAGTATACATTTGTTCAACCTCAATCCAAGAATAATAGTATGTCACTATATTTTTATGGCGCCCTAAAGCAGCAAGGAGGTAAATATGACCAAAGAAACAACATGAAAGTCAATATAGAACAAAACAAGAGTTGAAAGCGTAGAATAGAAACCTATGGCAGCCAAAGATTGAACTTCGTTAAAAGCTTTAAGCCTACAAGGATAAAAGATTGGCGTAAATAGCTAAAACAAACACACAATGAACATCCATAGGTATGATCAGGATGTCACCTTTCTGGTTCCGTACGCAACCTTTCGATGGTACGTTTCACAGCATACATGCAGCCATCTAATCGGTTCATTACTTTAAAAACTTTGTTAAAGTTTCCTTTACCAATTTCCTGGTAACAAAAGGAAAAGTTACATATGTCATGAAAACCAAAATCATAACTGCAGCCAGTGAATACCAATCCAAAACAATTCATGTTAGGCAGTTACAACTTCTTTGTCAAAAATAATACCTTAATCTCACGAAAGTCATTGATATAGCGTGACGAACCATTACTACCAATAATGGAAGGTGGACCATTTCCATAGTCTGCATATTCATAATTATATACAGTGGTAAAAAGCAAACATTTGCCACTTAACCCTAAAGGTGAAAATAAAATAGCTAAACCAACAAAAAAAATCAAAATCATTCGTACCATTCCATTTTAATGTTTGGATTCTAAAAATGTTCTCTTCGTCCTCTGAATTGCTGTTCAAAAAGGAGTTTCTATTGCAAAGAGGAGGCCGGCATCCAGCAGAACGCGACGTATGAGTCCTTAATATATGAAAGTCTTCTACTCGATCAAAATGACTCTCAAATCCCACAAATGGCTCATGGTTACTGCCAAGTTTCACAACTGGTTCACCATCATCGGTAAAACTGAGAGTATCACCGTCCTCTATGACAGATAGAAGGTAAATGTATTAAGTGCGTGTATATATTTATATTACATTCAAAATAACACCATTATAGCTTATTTTCTGAGATAACAACCCTACTTAATAGTTAAAAATCAAATCTTTTTCAAGACATTGTAATTATTATTACTTTTAAATGAAAAAAAGTATCAAACAACACTTATTCTTACCCACTCTGCGTCTTTTGAATTTGGTTTCATACGGTTTCTCCTTCCGGGGTGACTTGGGGCATGGGTCATCTTCCTCCACCTGAGACGACAAAAAAAAACTATAAAAATATGAAAATATAAAAATATAAAATATATAGAATGAAATGTCAGTTACCTTGTCGATGTCACTATGGAAGCCTTTCAAAGGAAACTGATCTTCCGGAGTTAAGTAATCCGGTGTGCTGGGAAAGACAAACAAAGGTGAGAGTTAGAGAGAGAAGGTTGAAGGGAGTAAGACAGTTCTTACCAAAACAGTTGCTGACTGAGAATGATGCCGTCATCCTCTCCGGCAGAAGGCTCCAGCTCCGGCTCTTCGTTCTGCCTTTTCGTATTCATCTTAAGTGTGGGAGATGAAGTGTTTCAGAGCAATAAAAGACTTATTTTATAGGTGATATGACCTGTGATCGAAAATCACAGCTCATGATGGCAAAATATAATATTTCTAAACTTTATTTAATTAATATCAAAATCATTCCATATATTTAATTTTATTTCTTCTTTTACTATTGTACATGTAAAGAACACTTCAAATCATTTTTCAAACAAAATATGTTGTATTTGTTTATTTAAAATATAAATAAGATGTAAAATAAATACCGAAAAATAAATAATAAGAAGTAGTTTACGAATTAGTTATACATTTAAAGGTTAAAATACTTTTTTTCCGATATTAAATTTTGTCAAATCAGTACTAATTTTGATTTTGTATTTAAATAGGTTCTAATTTTCGTTAATTTTGTTCAATTTGTCTTTTTTTTTTGCTAACACCGTTTAAATCATTAATAGATATGAACAATGACTATCACGTGTCACTTCGTGGATTTTTTTAAAATTTTTTTTTATTATTTTTTTTTTGATTTTTTTTAAATGTCCAAAAAAATTTAAAAAAAATCCAAAAAGGACATTTAAAAAAAATTTTAAAAAAAATCCAAAAAAACACGAAGTGACACGTGATAGTCATGCCGCTAATGATTTAAACGGGACTAGAAAAAAAGGACCTAATTAAACAAAATTAACGAAAATTCGGACCTATTTAAACATAAAACTAAAATTAGGTCTTATTTGACAAAACGAAAAATGGGACCAAAAAGGTATTTTAACTTATAGGAAAGGAATGTAAGGAAATAATTATTTAATCAGATATAATTGTAAAAATAAAATAAAAAATTGTATACATAAAAATTATAGTAGCAAGATTATATTCTACTAAAGCATGTGGAAGGTAATTGTTTTTACTAAGACTAGAGTTATGTTTTTTTCTTCTAACAATAGACAAATTTTGTGTATGTTAAGATAGAAAAATTAATAAACTTGGTATATGAAAATTACACAAATTATAGAACTTGAAATCGACTTTAAATTAAAAAATAAAAAAGTTGTGTTCAAACGTATGATTTTACTCTCATTCATTTTCTTTTTAATTTAATAATTTAAACAAAAAAGTACTTTTTATATACGTATTTTATGTAAAGAGTGAATTCTTAAGAAATGATTAAAAATTTAATTAATTTTTAATTAACTTTTTTGTTGTAATTGCTTTTAGAAAGCTACTTAAAAATTTGTATACATTTTTTATACACAATCGTAACAGTTATATTTATTACAATAATTTGATCTCCTATTATTCAAATAATTTGATTTTTCAGTAGCCGTCCATGTGACAAAAACATGTCATATTTCTTTAAGGATATAATACAATCTTTAACAATAACTTTTCTGATAGAATTTCACATAGTCTTATAATGTATCAAGAACATTCTTTTATAATTTTAGAATACTTTATTTAATTAGAGAAAAAAAAAGACATTCATATACAGTGTTTAAGATGTGAGGGTGAGAAATTGTTAAATATATATTATATTTGATATCTAATTAATTGTTAAATATGTATTATATTTGATATCTAATTAATTATCTAGGGTATCAAAATCAAGTGATTGAAAAAGAGTATCAAATGCATGGAAAGGATATTTCTTGATACGAGAGCCTTCGAAAAAGTGACAATATCAAGTGGTTTTGAGAGATCATCATGTAATGCTCCCAAAGGTTAATAGTGAGGAAAAATTCACCATATAAAAGACTATTTGACGCTCAAGTCAATAAAGAAATAAGAATATTTTTACAGAAAGTATAACTATAATGTGACAAAATAGGTAATTGTTATAAAATAAAGCTAATTAGAGAGAGAAGAATGAGAGGAAGAATAGAGAATGAGAAAGTAGGGAGCAACTTCTATTTGTATGTGTGTCTTATTACGGATAGGACGAGTCCTATTTATAGATACAACATGGTAACCAAGAAAGGATATAAATCAAATAGTTAATACAAAATATTACATAAATAGTAATGAATCATATGAGTATCAATCATATCAATTATATGAGTAATTGTATCAAATCAATGGACAACCATTAATACATAACACTCCCCCTTGGGTGTCCATTGATAAAAGAATGTGTCTCGTTAAAACCTTACTAGGAAAAACCCTTTGGGATAAAATCCCAGTGAAGGAAAAAGAGTACATCATTCTATATAATATTGTTCTTTACATCTTCTATTTTTTCCCCTCATGTAAACTTACATCATCAAGATGACGAAGTCCAATCTTGTGAACCAATTGCTCAAAAGTTCTCCTTGGCAAAGACTTTGTAAATAAATCTGCTAGATTTTCACATGAGCGAATCTTTTGGATCTCTATATCACCATTTCTTTGAAGATCATGAGTGAAAAAGAATTTTGGAAGAATATGTTTTGTTCTGTCTCCTTTAATATACCCTTCTTTCAATTGAGCAATGCATGCACTATTGTCTTCATATATGGTTGTTAGTTTCATTTTTTCCAAGGATAAACCACAAGTTTGTTGCACATGTTGAATTATAGACCTTAACCAAACGCATTCACGACTTACCTCGTGTAATGCTAAGATTTCTGCATGATTTGACGATGTTGTTGTTATTGTTTGTTCCATAGATTGCCATGAAATCGTTGTACCACCACATGTAAACAAATATCCTGTTTGTGATCGACCATTATGAGGATCTGATAAATGACCTTCATCTGCATAACCCATTAGATCTAATTTTGAATCATTTGGGTAAAATAAGCTCATATTCATAGTGCCCTTAAGGTAACAAAGTATTTATTTTACTCCATTCCAATGTCTTCTTGTAGGAGAAGAACTATATCTTGTTAACAAATTTACAGCAAATGCTATATCAGGTTGAGTATAATTAGCAAGATACATTAGTACTCCTATAGCACTAAGATATGTTACTTCAAGACCAAGTAGTTCTTCAACTTTTTCTTGAGGTCTAAAAGGGTCTTTATCAACATCTAATGACCTCACCACCATTGAAATGCATAATGAATGTGATTTGTCCATATAGAACTTTTTAAGCACTTTCATTATATAAGTTTCTTGATGTACAAAAACACCTTTGTTTAAATACTTAATTTGTAATCCCAAACAAAACTTTGTCCTTCCAAGATCCTTCATCTCAAATTCTTTCTTTAAACAATCAATTGCCTTTGTGAGCTGATTAGGAGTTCCAACTATGTTTATGTCAACTACATAAACAACAATTATGGCAAATTCATTATCAGATCTTTTCATATAAATACAAGGACAAATAGGGTCATTTTTATACCCTTCCTTTAACAAGTACTCACTAAGACGGTTATACCACATATGTCTTGATTGTTTCAATCCATAAAGGGACTTATTCAATTTTATTGAATAATTCTCTTTAGAATTTGCTTTGTTGGGCAAATTAAATCCTTTAGGGAGTTTCATATAAATATCATTCTCCAAAGAGTCATACAAATAGGTTATAACAATATCCATGAGGTGTAAATTCATACCTTCTTTTGCAACAAGGCTAATTAAATATCTAAATGTTGTTGCATCCAACACTGGAGAATATGTCTCCTCAAAATCAATACTAGGTCTTTGTGAAAAACCTTGAGCAACTAACCGTGCTTTATATCTAACAATTTCACCATTCTCATTTCGTCTTTGTACAAAAACACATATGCACCGAATAGGTTTTACACCCTCAGGTGTGCGAACTGTAAGACCCGAGGAATTTAAATTTTTACATAAATAATTATTTAACAAATATGCAGGTAGTGAGAGCCTTTATGGCATTTAATGTTGGCTATTATGATGTGAATTAGTACTAGCTCAAATGGTTGAGAGTACAAAGTTATGTTGAAAGGACTTGGGTTTCAGTCTTGTGTATGTCAAATTGTGTGTTATTTTAATTATGTGTTATTTTAATTGTGTATTATTTTGATATTATGATTGATCATGATGATTGATAATATAATCCTAGAATTTTAGGAATTAACACGAAACATGAATTGGTTGAATGGTTGTGCATTGACTTGACATTTGCATGATTGTGTGTTCGAACCTTAACTTAAGCAAAATAAGGTTTCTTTTTGCTAAAATTGTTTTTGGTATGGATGGGAAGGGTCAGAGGACACATGGGGTTGTTTCTGCAAGGGTGAGGGAAGGAATATGAGTTTGATCAATTGTGGTGCAAGAGGACTCTAGCATTTTTCATTTAAGGGGAGCTGACTAGTTTAATTTCTTCCTATGAAAGAAGATTTTAAGTTTTGTTTGATTGAATTATTGTTTACAATAAAATTTATGTGATGCATTTGTTTTATATTTTAGAAATTTTGATTGTAATGGTGATATAGTATCGTTAAATTTTCGTTTGAATGTTAAGTATGTGATTGATGAATTTTAGTGATACGAAATCTAATATAGCATGAATGCATTGAGGTTTTCTTGATTTGTGGGTGGATGATGCAAAGGAAAGGTTAGGGTTTTTCTTTTACAGTAACGTGACTTGGGGTTGCATTCTAGAGCTTTCACTTTTTTAGTTATATGAAAAAGTAGATAAATGTAGTGTTATGGTATGTTATAATATTTTAGGAGGATATTTTACGACATTCATCATATAGTAATTTATATAATATTAAAGAAAAAAGAAAGGAAACAAATTATCTGCTTTGATGCAGAGCATCGATTACACTAAATATATTTTTTTAATATATTTAAAGAAGGTTAGAAGTGGGACTGACTTTTTTTCTTTTTTGTTGTATTTGATATTATATATGACTTGTAGGTTTTGTGTATTAAGCCTTGGTAGTGACTAAACTTTTTGTATGTTGTAGTTAAGGTTTTAGCATAATTAGTAATTTTCTTTGGTAGTTTTTTCTTATAGAAATTATGATGGGGTTAGTAATTTTTATATTAGTAATTTTTAAGAGGGGAAGGGAATAGTTATAGAAAGTGTTTTATAAATGGGGATTGTATAGGTGATTTTATTAATTTGGGTTAGTATTTAATTAATAATTAATTGGCTTTAGTTGTATTCGACTTCTAGGGTGCCTATTTAGAGTTCTTCTTCTAAACGCAACAAATTCATTATTATTATTATTATTATTATTATTATTATTATTTTACCACTATTATTGTTATTATTATTCTTATCATTATTATTATTACTATTATTATTATTATCCTTTATTACTATTTTATTGCTCGTGCGATATTTTGGGGCAATGATTATGTGTTCTTCCTGATTTGTTTGGTTGTTCATGATTGTGTGTTGGGTATAACACTTTTGTTTTGATGGTTTTATATGAGTTTAGAAAGGGATAGATGTGTGCTTATAATTGAATGATGCATATGAGTTGTGATGTTGTAAATTTGAGTATATGAAGTATATGAATGCGTATTTTAGTTCTTGGATGTTTGAGAATTGAATTGTTGGATGCTAGGAATTGAGTTAAAGTACCTAAAACAAGTAGTGTCACATTACTGGTGTAGCTCTTGACGATGCAGAGTGAACCACTAGGCAATAACCAGAAATAGGGAAGCTTTGTGTGTCATGATGCGCGACAATGTTGTGGAACCGCCAAGCAATCTGCACTTCCATTTCGCCTGGTGGAACTTAGGCAGCGCCATGCGATAGTGCAGGGGTATGGGTCGTTGCAGATGAATTTGCATGGACGATCTTGAAGGCTTGGTCAAGGATATGCTAGATTAGTTACGAGCGAGGAGGTTCATAACGGATATGTGAGATGCGTGATGGATACGGGCGGGGAGGTCCATGTTTGTTGTACTCTTGTGTGGGGATACGAGCGGGGAGGTTCATATGTTTCGTGCTCACACTTAAGGCTGCTATGATCGGGGAGGTTCATAGTAGGTGTTCACACATGTTGGTCTACGAGGGGCAAGTTCGTAGAGTTGGACCACGAACGGGCAGGTTCGTGGAAGCATTTAAATCCCTAAGACCAGCTTTAGTGTGTATCTTGTATAGGGCAATGTGTTTTTCTTACTTTCATTTTAATGTGTTGCGATGTGAACTTGGACCAGGAGATACTTGATTGTGTCATGAGCGGGTAGGTTCATGGTTGGTGGTGAACACGTGATAATATGAGCGGGGAGGTTCATATATTTTGTGCTCACACTTGAGGCTGCTTTGAGCGAGGAGGTTCATAGTAGGTGTTCATGCATATTGGACTACGAGCGGGCAGGTTCGTAGAGTTGGACCACGAACGGGTAGGTTCGGGAAGCATTTAAATCCCTAAGACCAGCTTGAGTGTGTATCTTGTATAGGGCAATGTGTTTTTCTTACTTTCATTTTAATGTGTTGCGATGCGAAGTTGGACCAGGAGATGCTTGATTGTGTCATGAGCGGGTAGGTTCATGGCTGGTAGTGAACACGTGATAATATGAGCGGGGAGGTTCATATTATGGTGCTCTCGTGTGAGGATACGAGCGGGGAGGTTCGTATGTTCCGTGATCACACTTTAGGACTACTGCGAGCGGGGAGGTTCGTAGCTGTTGGATCACATATGTTGGACTACGGGCGGGGAGGTCCATAGAGTTGGACTACGAGCGGGAAGGTTCGTAGAGGTAGGACCACGAGCGGACAGGTTCGTGGAAGCGCGCGCACACACACGCAAATATATATATATATATATATATATATATATATATATATATATATATATATATATATATATATATATATATATCCTAAGTCCATGGTCAAGAAATTTTGGGTTGGAAACCTTATGGCAGTAAGGTTTCTTGTTTAGGCATTGGCTGAAATAAAGTAATTTGGGATGAACTTATATGTATTAAATTATACGTTTATATTGTTACATGAGCTCACCCTTTTTCTGTGTGTTTGGCGATGATCGTGTAATTCATTACACGAGAGTAGGCGTTGTTTCAAGTGGAGTTGGTGACACTTAGAGCCGGAGAGGGGATAACTTGGGAAGTTTTATAGACTATGTTTGACTATTTTGTAAACATTTAGTTGATTAGTTTTGAATTATGTAAACTTGAAGTTTAATTTATGGTTTTGAATTTTGAGACATTTTATTAGGTTTTAATTTTCCCGCATTTTGGAAAAGAACTTAGAAAAATAATGGCATATTTAATATTATTTTACTTTATTTTATTTAAATTAGTAATATCCGACTGGAATGTTACACGAACTACAGGTCCAAAAAATTTTCGTTTAGCAAGTGAATCTAATTCTGCTTGGATTGCATCTTTCCATTTTGTCAAATCATTTTTTCTCGACTATCTTAAATTGTCAGTGGTTCTTGATCCTCATTGTCAGTTAGAACATCCTTTGCTACATTATATGCAAAAACCTCGTCAATATTGACTTTATTTCGGTTTCATATTTTATGATTCATGACATAATTTATTGAGATTCCATCATTTTCAACAATTTTAGGCACTTGAGGTTCTTCTGGAACCGAATCATTAATTATGTCAAAAGAATCTTTTGGGACTTTTACCCCCTCGATTAGGCCATCTTGCATTTTTTCCCTTTTTCTCATCCGAGGATTTTTATCTTTGGAACTGTCAAGCCTACCACGCTTCAGGCGTGTTTGAGATTCATTTGCTATATTAGATTGTCCAATAGGAATATCAATTCTGATTGGAGCATTAGCAACGGGTATATGCGACTTAGTTATCCTTTTTGTGTGAGTAAAAGCATCTAGTAATTGGTTGGCCAATTTTTGTAAATGAATTATCCGTTGAACTTCTAGTTCACACTCTTTTGTATGAGGATCAAGATGAGATAATGATAAATCATTCCAACCAATATCCTTTTCCAATTTCTTTCTTTCTCCCCCCAACGTTGGAAAAACTGATTCATCAAAATGATTATCAGCAAATCCAGTTGTAAATAAGTCACCTGTTGATGGTTCAAGATATTTTATTATCGATGGAGAATCATATCCAACATATATTCCCAAACGTCTTTGAGGACCCATCATAATCCTTTTTGGTAGGGAAATTGGGACATATACAACACACCCAAAAATTCTTAAATGAGAAATATTAGGTTGCTGACCAAAAACCAACTACAGAGGAGATTAATTGGAAGATTAGATTTTATAAGTAAAGGTCTTGCAATCAATTTTAGACGTTTTATCAATGATTCTGCAAGTCTATTTTAAGTATGAACATGTGCTACTGGATGTTCAATTTCAATTCCAATTGACATACAATACTCATTAAAAGCATGAGATGTAAATTCAGCAGCATTATCAAGATGAATTTTCTTAATTGGATAATCTGGGAAGTGGGCTCTTAACTTGATCAATTGTGCTAATAACTTAACAAATGCTTGATTTCGAGTTGATAGTAAACAAATATGTGACCATCTAGTGGACACATCAATTAATACCATGAAATATCTAAATGATCCACATGGTGGGTGTATTGGACCACAAATATCACCTTGTATTCGTTCTAGAAATTAGATTGACTCATTTCTATTTTTTTCTGGTGATGGTCTTATTATCAACTTTCCCTGCGAACATGTAGTGCATGAGAAATCATTGGACTAAAGAAGTTTTTGACTTTTAAGTGGATGTCCACATGAGTTTTCAACTATTTTTCACATCATGATATATCCAAGATGACCCAACCGATCATGCCAAACAAGAAATTCATGCTTATTTGTAAGCTTCTGGCTTACATTGACATGCGTCTCAATCGCATTAATATATGTGTAGTATAAGCCATAAGAGAAGGCTGATAATTTTCCAATACACATTTTTTATTTGACTCAATTTGAGTTATATAAAGATATTCAATATCTCCTTCATTATTTGTCTCAATATGATATCCATTTAGACAAATATCCTTGAAACTTAATAAGTTTTTATTGGACTTAGGAGAATAAAATGCATTTTTAATATGTAATCTTGTACCTCTTGGTAGAAGTACAATAGCTCTTCCGGAGCCTTCAATTATATTTGTAGTACAAGAAATAATACTAACATTGACTTCTCGCATTATCAAATAAGAGAAAATTTATTACTCTTGAGAATTATGAGTTGTTGCACTATTAGCAAGGCACAAATCCTCATCATTGGTGTTAATACCAATATTCATTCTTGATATAAACATAAATATCAATATTAAATATTTCTTTGTAACAAGAGAAGAAAAAAATAAATAAAAATTGAAGATTTTATTCATTAAAAAACTTTAAATCCGATACATGGAAGTAAATATAAATAATATTCTTTAAACATAAAAATTATAATACATTTAAATTACCAATATGTTTAAACATAAACATTATAATTAAATTTTAATATAATAATGTTAAAAAATCCTCTACTGGCAATTGAGTTTCATTTTTTTTGTCAAACTAATACAAGTACTGCCAAAATAATATTTTCGTTTCGTAATCAAGTTTGTCTATTATGACTATATATCCGTTTATAAAAGAGGATTATTCAATAAAAACATAAAAACTTTTATATATATATATATATATATATATAAATATAAGAGCAACATGAATTAAATATAAAACATTGTCTTAAAATTTAATAACATAATATAAAATAAAATAAAACTATTTTCTAACACTCCCATCACCAATAAGGTGATTAATGCTTCCATCGAGTTTAGAAAAGAAATCACCAATATCAAGATGAATAGTATCCATATGGCCATAATCATAATCACCATCTTCATAAGCAAAGTTGTTTTTATATTCTTCTTTTTAAGTGATTCTTGGTAGAGTTCAACAAGATGCTTTGGTGTATAACAGGCACAAGTCCAATGACTTTTACTGCCACAACGATAACATATATTTTCAGCTTTTTTGCCATTTTTTTCACCCCTTTCTTTTTCCTTTTTTGCATTCTTGTTCCATTTATGTTGATGAAGTTTCTCTTTGAAATTTCCTTTATAACCATGTCCATGACCATGATTAATAGCACGACCACGACCAAGACCATGGCTACGACCACGACCAAGACCATGGCTACGACCACGACCAAAATTATGACCACGATTATTATTATGGTCCTGACCTCGTCCATGATTATATGGATCAGATGTTGCTACATTCACTTCTGGGAATGGAGCAGAACCAGTTGGTCGGGCCTCATGATTTTTCATCAAGAGCTCATTATTTTGTTCAGCCATAAGAAGGCATGAAATCAATTCAGAATATTTGTGAAAACCTTTTTCACGATATTGTTGTTTCAAAAGCAAATTAGTTGTATGAAAAGTTTAGAATGTTTTTTCCAACATATCCTCATTAGTAATTCTTTCTCCACATAGAGTCAATTGAGAAGTAATTCTAAACATTGCATAATTATATTCACTTACAGTTTTAAAATCTTGCAACCGTAAATGCATCCAATCATAATGAGCTTTTGGCAAAATCACAGTTTTTTGGTGATCATATCTTTCTTTTAAATTTTTTCACAATGTAGAAGGGTCTTTTATAGTAAGGTATTGAACTTTCAACCCTTCATGAAGATGGCGACGAAGGAAAATCATAACTTTAGATTTATCTTGTTCAGATGCTTTATTTCCTTCTTTTATAGCATCACCAAGACCCATTGCATCTAGATGAGTTTTAGCATCTAAAATCCATGATAAATAATTCTTCCCCAAAATATCAAGGGCCGCAAATTCAAGCTTTGCAAGATTTGACATATTTTAGAACTAGCACATAAAATATTAATATAATTAAATTATATATGAAATTACTGAAATCAAATAATAATAATAAGACAGAGAAAAAACAAATCAAACAATTATCATCACAATATATATATATATATATATATATATATATATATATATATATACAATATATATATATATATATATATATATATATATATATATATATATATATATATATATAATCAAATTATATATAATATAAAGTTTGTGAATGAGAAAAAAAGAAGAAGAGAAGAATGTATAGAACCTCGGTTGAGGAATGTAGAGCATTGTCCTTAGGGAAAAAAAATATGTCTTCACGCTCAGTTGGATGACCCGTATGCTAATAACATGTTATAAAATAAAAGTAATAAGAGAGAGAAGAATGAGAGAAAGAATAGAGAATGAGCGAGTAGGGAGCAACTTCTGTTTGTATGTGTATCTTATCACTGATTGGACGAGTCATATTTATAGATACAACATGGTAACCCCATAAAGGATATAAATAAAATAGTTAATATAAAATATTACATAAAGAGTAATGAATCATATGTGTATCAATCATATCAATTATATGAGTAGTTTATCAAATCAACGGACGACCATTAATTCATAACAGTAACAAAATATTAATTAATATCAATGAAATGATAACTTACCGTGATATCATAATAAGAATTATAATATGATAACTTACCATATATACTAAATATCCTGTGTATATTTAGTATTATAGTATAATTATACTAATAAAATTTGTGGGTATGTAAATATTTCCCTTAATAGATGTATTTTGGTGGACTGTATCATCTATTGGGTTGAGCATGTGCATAAGCCCTCAATCTTGTAAGTATGATCTACGCAAATTGAGACTTAGGCTTTGTTCACTTGAGATGATGGATTTAAAAGAGAGTGAGTGGATGAATTTGAATAGATTTAATGGTAAAAGTTTTGTGTTTTTTTTAAGAGATTTGGAGGTGAAAGTGAGTGGATAAAGAGGTAAGATTTGTGAAAGTTTGTGATGATTTGATAGATGTGATAGATAAAAGAAAAAGTTTTAATAAATAAAAATTTAAAATTACAAATTTATCCTTATAATTAAAAATAATATAAAATAAAAATTTGATGAGTGTAAATTAATTTTAAAAAAGTGTTGATGAATAGTTTTTAAATAAAAATTTAATAGGAGTAATAAATAAAAAAAAATATGAAGAATAGTTATTATGTATGATGTGATGCAGATTTTTTATTTATCTAATATATATACTAAAGCTTACGAAGAAGGATCGGTTCCAGTGTATTCAGAACCGAATCCAATCTTATGCAATTTCATTCAGCACCAATTCCAAAATAGGGACAATAATGTAAAATCATTTTTTCTACCTTCAAATCTTCTCTTTCTCAGCGGGATGGATTAATATGCCTATCCTGTAAATCATTGCTCTCTTTTCTACACAAATCATTAGATACGGACACATCATTTACTCGTAAATTTATCTCTCCTAATCCCTTCTAATAGTAATTCGTTTCAAACGAACAGAGCCTTAATGAACCATATCATCTATTAAGTCAGACAGGTACATAAGCCCTCAATCTTGAAAGTATAATTTACCTATAATACTCGTGACGATGTTGTAGTTGGTTGTGTAATGTTGTAGGTGAAAGGACCGTTTGGCCAGAATATGTGTATTTGTTATTGGTGATCATGATGAAGTGTTATTTATCTAAAATTTATATAATTAATGTTTTTGTAATTGTTCTTTATGATTCATCTCTTCTTCTTTTTCATCACCACTTTATCAAAAAAATAAAAAATTATTGTCGTGATAGTTTTTTTTAAATTTTATTGAGCCTTCTTTAAACCTATGTATCTTGTTATAAACCTCCCTTTATTTTAAACCTATTTTAATAATATTTTTTCTAAATATCTCACCTTTTATAACATGTGTGGGTAGGTATTATCTCAACTCATTTTTCTTTTTACGGGGTTTTCGCATTATGGAGTGGGAGTTTTATAAACCTCGACGCATAAACTTAAGTTATTGTTTTTAGGCTGTCTACTAAAAGCTTTTTGTTTTCCAAAGTTGTGTAAAAGTTTTAAAATTTATTCAACATCTCTTAAGTTAATTTGCTTTTTAAAAAGCGTGTACAATAACTTAATTAAGCTTAAGTTTCTAATTTTAGTAGTTCATATGTTTTCCCTTAGTAAAGTTAAAGAGTTTTGAGCTAAATTGTATTATTATTTTGTATTGTCATGAGTGTTTTTTTTTTTTTAAAAAAGCATTTGAGAAATCATGTTAGATTGAGATTTCTGTTAAATGCGAATGTGAGTGGAATAAATAATACTCATTTATGTAAGTAGGAAGTTACTATAAATAATACTTGTTTGTAGTCAACTGTATTTGTACCACGGGTATTACTTAAATTTTATTTAATATTAATAGAAAAATAGGATTGATTAATATTATGTGTAATAAAAAATTATCAAA
>Ga0209589_1006453_pt1 | contig 19395 bp, 6 predicted proteins | sample CowpeawhiteBW_FD_187525 | JGI IMG/M metagenome (GOLD analysis project Ga0209589, IMG submission 187525) | Root nodule microbial communities of legume samples collected from California USA - Cow pea white BW (SPAdes) (version 2) | ecosystem: Host-associated > Plants > Roots > Nodule | place: USA... | reverse complement strand
ATATACTTCATCCCCACTATTTGCCTGTATTAAACAATCTAACCTATGCGTAGTAGTGCTTTAAACATGGAGGTTACACAATGTGCTATAATTATTGATAATTTTTGTCAAAAAAAAAACAGGTGATGAGTTGATGAAATTAGACCAAAATAATATGATTGGAGTTAAAATTTCCTTGGTATAATACTGATTTTTCTTTTTTTAAGGGATTAAATATGTTTTTATCCCTTAATTTTCAGTAAATTTTGAAATTAATCCATTTTTAAATTTTAGACCAATTTAGTCTTTTATCTTCGAAATACGTGAATTTATTCTTTTAATCAAATTTTGTTAAGTTTATTTGACATTTCAAACACGTTTCATAATAGTATTTGATTTAACATTAAAACAAAAATATGTCAAACAATATAAACAACTCAAATATAATTTTGAAATGTATACGAAACATCAAACAAACCTAACAAAATTTGATTAAAAGAACTAAATCCACATATTTCGAAAAATAAAGAACTAAATTAATTCAAAATTTTGAAATGTAATAAATCCAAAATTCACTGGACAATAACATTTTTAACTTTTCTTTTAAGTGGGAATTCAGAATTTTGTCTATAATAGATATTTTTAAATATTTTTACTCAAATAAAATGCAGATTAAGTAAATATAAATATAAAAGTGACCCTTCATGGTTTATGGGTCTTGAAGGAGGCAAGCATCTTGTATATAACTGTGACTATTGAAACAAACAGTTGAATTTGACATGAATCCCCAAGATTTAGCGATTTAATTGGTTAATATTAAAATCACAAAGTTATAATTAATGTTTTACTTTTATGTTGATGATTATTGTGATTTGATTAAGGAGTCATATCTATACTCAAATCATGATAAAGTTGCGTCCTATTAGGGGAAAAGATATTATTGGCCTTCTGTTTATGGCATGTCTGTTCCTGTTCATAGCATGTTACGTGGTTCCACTCATATTCTTATCACTAATCCACTCTCTTTTACTTTACCATATGTATTTTCATTTTAGGCTTTCATATTCAAATTTCACTAAAATTATATACATCTACTTTTATTTTAGCCTTTCACATTCAAATTTTACTAAAACAATATGTTAACATATATCTAACATATGAATGACTCATTGATGTGAATGTTGCATAATTAATTTTAGAAAAGAAAATAACTAAAATAAAATAAAAAAAATTGATTGATGTTGAAGTAAAGGAATTTCTTAAGCTATAGTTTAATCCTACTTATATTATTATGTAGTATGTATGTATATGTATCATGTATGCCATAACTTATAAATACAACACAACCCTACTTTAATTACTATTCTTGTTTTCTTGTACTACTTTAGTTATTACTTAGTATTCTCCTCCACTAACGTCACTTTTGTTTTATTTTTTTTGAACTTAATTTAATTTGTTACTAGTTCAGAAATTGGTGCGAGACATAATTGATGTTTCTTCACTTGGTTCACAATTTTCCAACATAAAGCAAAACTAAAATCTTGCTTTCTCATAAGCATATTTAGCTTTTCGTTAATGGAAGAGCACCACTCCTTCATCTTTTTTTCCATATTTTTGGGTCTTGAGATAAGACAGAGGCTATTTGATACAGAAGAATTTGAAGTACATTTTTTTGTTGTAAAATATAGTAATATTTTTTTGTGTTGGAATGCTTCAGAATTTATGCTGACCATACACGTGTTCACGTGTAAAGTTGATTAGTAAGGAGTTGGAATGGTGGAAGATGAATTGGGAAGGTGGTGGTAGCTACGGTTGCACAACGGAAAACTAAAAACTAGATTTGATGGGGTAATCATTGTTAAGTTATGTTTAGTTGTAATTAAGAAAGATAAGTATTATATTAACATGAAGCAATTAGTGATGATTGGTAATTGGGTTATGTTGACTTGATGTGCTATTGTGTGCTCTGTTGGACAAAAAGTAGTGCTTCCATCAACCTATTTATATATTCATGGCATTAAAGATGGTTTTTTTGCAAAAATATCTTCCACATACAGTGATTTAAAATTTACTTTTCTCTTTGACATGTATATCTATATCTATATTTATCTTAAACCAAAAAACACATATAAGTAAGAATATACAATTTAAATTAAAATATATAAAATTTACTTTTCAGAGTTGTTTCTAATTTTAAAATTCATTAAAAATTAAGAACCAAAAATATATTTAATCTAAAAATAAATTATTTTTAACCCTCAACTCTTAAGCCAATGTACTTACGATAATTAAAAATATAATAATGATAATAATAATCTATCTTAATTAAATCAATAAACTATATTATTTAAAATTACAATATAAAAAATTCACTGTCCACAATTTTAAAAATATCAAATAATCATCCAAAATTTTAATAAACAAATTACAATATTTAAATTTATTAGGAATTCAATAATAAAATCAAAATTTCAAATGAAAATATTAAATAATATAAAAAAAATCCATAAATACATTTCTTTTTAAAAGTAAAAGTTATATCATAATATTATATATGTTCTTTCATGAGTAACTAGTTTCCAATCCTTCCAATGTCTCTTTTAGAAAAAAAAAATCTAAAATAATAAAACCCAGCATACAACTTGAGACAAAACTATAAATAATTTAAAATAAATATTTTCTGAAATACAAACTAAAGTTAAAGTAAATTTTAAGTTAAAATAAAAAAAATATTATAAAATTTAATAAATAAAGAATTTATGTTTTAAAAAACTATATAAAAATAATTTAATTGGCAAAATATCAAAATTTAAATTAATCAGTTTTATTTAATTTATTAATTTATATTTATCTTTCAATTATTTTATTTATTATATGAAATAATATAATTATTAATAATAATTTATTATTGTTTTTAATCATTACTGTCTTTTCACTTAAATACTTTCTCGTTGAAAAAAAGTTATATATACACTTTCCATTTTTTTATATTTAATATTCTTATTTTATTTTTATTTTATTAGCCCATAAACAACATATGCAATTCTTTGTCATTATTATTTATTTATCAAGGGACTTCCAATCATTTGATGTTTAAAGTTTGTGATTAGCTTCATTTTGAATTTCATCTATCATATAAGGAAAATTATGATTAGATCAATTTTGTTTTGATAAACTTGAGAAAATTTATATAAATAAAATTAAAATAATTTTTTTAACTAAAATAAAGTAATAAAATAGTACTTTTTTACTTAAATGGTTAGTTTTTCAAAGTTTATAAATAAACTTTGTTAACCTATCATTTTCTATCATATAAACATCATTTTTGTTGCCTAAATTTGATTCCTTTTTGTTACTGGATGCTCATTACACCTGGATAAGTACTAGTTTTGCTTTTATGAATATAATGACCATTTCTTACAGTAAAAATATAAATACTTATAAGTTGTGAATAACATGTTCTGATGTAATATTTATTAGAAAAAATTATCTTCTCTCATTATTTTTGCTTTCTTTATAATATTACAAAATATTCTAAAATTTAAATAATTATTTAAAAAATTAGTTATAAACTAATGATAATGATAATAATAATAATAACCTCAATATTAATACTATTATTATAAATAACATATTGTTAATAATAGTTTTATTAACTATAATAATTGTTAACATATAATAATAATATGTTAATAACATATTGTTAACATATAATTACTATTTTATAAAATATAATATCAGTTTATCATTATAAGAATAATAATGGTGATGTTAATATCAATTTTATTATTACTAAATTTCATAGCTAATATATGATTAATTTTTTAAATAATGTATTTGAAGAGTTTTAATCCTTGAATTTGTAAAGAATGCTAAACAAAAAACAGAAGAGAAAAGTTGAAGGAGAGAAAAAAAAAAATCAACAAACATTATTATATCTTAATGTCAAGATGCACGTATGGACTTACCCTGTCACTTATTCACATTATTGGGCCATGTTGCTCTCACACACACCTTGCTACTCACACACCCAATCTTTATACAAAACATAATTTTTGACACCCTAATCTGGAATATAAACTCTCACTACAAAAGACAGTTTGATTCATTCCAAAACATACGAGAAGTAAAAAATAAATAAAATAAACTTCTTCATGCAGCTCCATAATTTTTTCATGCATGCACTTCAATATGTTTTAAAATTTTAATTTTATCCCCAATTTGTTTTGAATTACAAAATATACAATTTGAATATATTTCAGAATCTGAAATAAATTTAAATTATAAAATCTAAAATCTAAAATAAAGAATATAAATTGTATATTCAGATTATACAGTTTCAAATATATATTTTTTATACTCAAAATTGTATCATTTAAAATATTGAGTTGCATGAAGAAGTCGCCGGTTTCGTTTTCTAAAGGATCCGCAGTTGGGCTTAAATTAAAGACAGGATTATGTTTTTAGACAAAACAAACCATATTTTGAGGTTAAACTTCTTGAACTTTATAAACATGGTATACCACATCTTATTTTGAAAAGAGAATTTCAAAAGTTAAATGATTCAAAATATTGTCAAATGTTACTATCATATTGTTCAAATAGATCGACTTATTAAAACTAAAATATTTTTAAGTGGTGTCAAATTTTTTCTTTTTCATTAAACAGACATTTTTATAAAAATTTCTTTATTAATTTATTAAATAGTTCTAAAGAAATTTAACTTTCAAGTGATCAGCTCTGTACAGGTAGTGCAATTAATTCTCACCGTAGCTATCGAATTAATAGTACATAAACTAACACTGTTAACTTTCTTTTATTCAATAACACATGGTTATTATGTATAGTAAGTTTATTTAATTTTATAAATTGTCAATAAAAATGTGTCTTATCTAATAGCTAGAATCATTCTCTTGGCATCCAAACCCTCTTTCACCATCCTTGTTTTTACTTCATTTTAGATAAATTTTCTGTTTTGCTTTTCCTTTCTTTTATATAGTTTTACATGTCATACCAATCATTTAACATTTCTGTAGAAATAAAATTTTCATAAAAACAATTTTCAAAGATGCAATTTTCAAAGATAAATAGAAGGAGAATAACAATATTAAGACTATCTAAAATACTTTCTCTTCCAAAGATAAAGATGAAAAGGTTTAAACATCACAAGAATAGGTAATTTTACTCGATAAGAATTGCTTAATAAATACGGTTTCTCTCAATCACAACTCAAACTCAAGTCCGTGTCCAATAACTAAGTGTATAAAACTCGTTACCAAATTGAATTGGTAACATAAAGATTTGTTGCGAAAGTTAAGTTGGAACTATAATACGCTTTAAATATATTTAATAATTAAAATGAAATTATCTGAAAATAAACACACATGCTGCGGTGAGCATTGGAATATACTCTGCTCTCTCGAATACCAAAATCAAATCCTCTGGCGAGTTCTGACCACAAAGACAGAACGAAAAGGACAAATTGAAAATTTTGTTTTAAAAAATATAAACAGCGAGAAAGGAGAGAGTCATAACCCCACTTGCAGATATCAAGTGGGAAAAGTCAGAATACAATTAATAAATACATTCTGATAAAGCATCCCAGGAACATAACAAAACACAAAATCTAGTTTTAAATCCTAAGTTGTAGCCTCAAACAGCTACCTTTTTCGGTTACGCGCAAAGCCTGTACCAAAACATAGACTCCTAGCTTCATTTTTTTTTTTCACACAAAAATAAACTAAACTCAGAAGAACAGCACTAGTAAACTAAATACTAAACAATTCACATATTATATGATGATGTATATACTGTGGAAGGCAGAAAAATCAGAAAAATGAAGGAGAACGAACTAGTGAGAGGCTACAACGCTTTTTTTGGTGAAGAGGCTGCGCAGGTTAAAAAGCTTACCCCCAACATTGGCATGAGCTGGGTTACTGTTACCACTGTTACTGTCACTGCCAGGGATGTTATCCGAAGCGCCTCTGACACCAATGGCACTATTCTCGTCACTTCTGCACGTCAAGTGATGTCTGTAACTGATGCACATTGGGACATTCAAATTCAAAACCTTTGTTTTTGGGTTGTTCCACCCGCCCCCGCTGAGTTTGCTCCGGCGACTTTTCGGTTTGTTTTCGTGGTGGAGAGGCGGAGGTTCTGGATTCTTCCCACGGCGGACCTGCCAGACTGGGCTGCTTCTTCCCAGATGGACTCCGGCTCGGCCCGGACTGCTGGGCCACTTCCTTGACTTGGATTCTCCGGCCGAATTGCTCCGCGAGCACGGTGCGCTGTTTGCTTTACGGGCTGCCGGAGCGAATAATTTGGGTCGGGTCCCCGCGTTGCCCGCGGACCTGCTCCGGGAGAATGGCCATATGTTGATGTTGAGCTCCGCAGAAGAGGCGACGCCGTTTTTTTTCTCTTTCTTCCTGGCGTCGTTGCTGCTTTCCGCGTTTTTCTTTTTGAAAATGTCTTTCCAGCGCTTGGAGGGGGTGGCGGCGGATGTGGAGTCAGTTATGGCCGGGGAAGGTTCCGGTTCTGGTTCTGGTTCTGGTTCTGGTTCTGGGTCGGGTGGGGTCTGTGACGGGTGGGGTTTGTTTAGGAGGTGGAGAGGAAGGAGGACACCGTTGACGAAGAGTTGATCTGCGGAGAGAATGTTAGGTTGTGGAAAAGAGGGGTTTCGAACCATCCAGAACTCGAATTCTGGTGAGGCACAAGGACTGTTTCTGCTTCTTCCATTGGTGTCCATGGAGATTCTGAGAGTGAGAAATGAAGGTGGTGAAGATGATAGTAACAATATTTGGGCTTTTTGAAGAGCTGGTGTGTGAGATGTGAATGTGATGAGAGAAAGGAAAATCTTTCCAATTATTTTTACTACACTTAACTCCTTAACTTCTATTCTTTTAACAATAAATAAAATTAAGTGAAGAGAAATATATTTTTTAAATGAATTTATTTGTAGATAATGTCAAATTTTCAATCATTTATACAAATTAACACAATTAATAGAATATGTACTTAAAAGAAATGAAATTTAAAGTGTTAAATGAGGTTTCATCTTATTTGTGAGAGAGATAGAAGGCTAGGGCTATTTTTGGTGCAGGCAAGGGCATGTGTCACATAAAGCATGCCATTTGGCATATAGTTATTGGTTGGAAAGAGGATAATTACTCTGTATTTAATTAAACAACTCAGCCATTCATATGCTAGAGCTTTGGTACACCCAACCCCACTTTCATCTCCTTCTGCAATGCTTATTCCAAGATGTGACATCACATTATCTTTTCTCTTCTCTTAATCCTTCCACTATTAATTTTATCCAACTTTATTTTATATATATATATATATATATACATATATAATTTAATAAAATAAACTAATCTACCAAATAATTTTCAATATTTTAAGTCCTTTTTGGTTCTAACTAAAGTTAAAAAAAAAAAATGATTCTCCTCAAGTAACCAGGACTGTATGATTTAAAAGGCGTGATTGGAATTAATATGATTATAGCAAGGATTTTTACCCATATTGTACACTTTGAATAGGAAATTATCGTGGATTCTACCTTCGTACATGTATCATTTCAACAAATGAAATCATAACACGTCAAAATGTAATGACGATGGATTAATACGATTGTGTAAAACATTTTTAAACTAAAAAAATAATTTTTAATTTTTTTCGAAAAAGAAAATTCATAGAGAGATAATGGTAATTTTTTTTTACTTTTAATCTATTATTTTAATTATTCTTGAATCATCACTTTATATTATTAAAAAAACAAAATAAGTAATTAAAAAATATTGAAATAATGAATTAAAAATTATTAAAATATCATTATTTTATCTAAAATCATCGATCATAGTTTCTATATATTAATATTTTATGTTAATACTCAGTTTTTGAAAAAAAAAATTCACAATGTTTTATAAACTTATCAGATTATAATAAAAACTGCATAACAAAAGGGTAACATAAGGAGTATGGCATTTGTTGTTTCATACTTTTGGACTCTTATATAGGGCAAGTATCTAATTGTATTCTCTTTACTTTTTGCTTTATTTATCTCTTTTTTTTTTATCATTTATAGATTATTTGTAAGTATAATTTATTTTTCTTTTCAATACTTTTTATTTTATAACGATATTATTATATTTTAGAAATTATAACTAACAACAATTTATAATCCTATGACTATATTAATTTGTAAAACAAAGTGATTTTATTGACATCTTTATATTAGATCTAATTTACATATATTATATATATAATTGATAAGTTGCATTTTATTGACACATATTGGGTCTTTTTATTATTTTTATTTTCTTGTATTATCATTATGGAATTCAATGTATTTTTAGTCCAAAGTTCATTGTTTAGGTGTATTACGTAAAATTAGATACAAATTTGATTTTCAGAGTCACCAACTTTACTAGTATGCATTTATCTTCTTGGATATTCTATTATGATGATAGAATATGATAGAAAGGAATCCTTTTTTGTAGTTACGTGTTTGCAGATAACATGAATACAATGTTTTGTATGAAAATAGAGAAAAAGGTTGAATCTGAATCTTACACCAATGCATATATGGTTCCTCAGTTGTAGAATAATGTCATATCAACAATATCATGAGACAAACCATAGTGTCCAATTGGTGAATGTTGACTTTTATCCCTATTATTACACACCAATCATGCTCTACTGAAAATTTTTCATCTGCATTTTCAATTTTCATCACATTTATCATTTATGTTCTTGTTGATAGAGTATTTTTGTTTTTGAATTTAAAATTTTTGGGCACACGAAGATATGTTAATAAAATATGAATAGAAATTTTGGATAATTTTTGTGTTTAATAAAATTGAGCAAATAAAACAAATGAATCATTAAATTCTGAAATGGCGACATGGGATAGGGTGGATGCATCAAAATGAGACGGTTATTACGGTTGTCATGTAGTGGCAGAGAAGTGCCTAAGAAGAAACCCAAACGTAAATGGGCTCCAGCTCAAGCCCATTCGTTTCGTAAAATCTAAAGTGGGCCCCTTACTAGTGGACACAGAAGTGGGGCCCACTAAAGGTAAGTGGAAGGTAGTGTTAATGGCGTTTGTTTGTTTGGGGGCAAAAAGAGGAGTCATGTGATGCCAAGGCAAAAACATTGCCATTTTTTTCTTATGGATAAATCACGCGTTTGCTTATTAATAGTGTTGTAAAATTATTAATAAGATTTATAATAATAATAATAGTAATAATATTTTACGAGAACACAAATTAGTTTTTTACCATTTATAAAATGACTTGTGATTAGTTATTGTTATACATATAAGTAATATGTATAGAATAACAAATAAGAAATCATATTCAAATGGATAGAATAAATGGGAAATTTTTGGGAGAATCGTCTCCAAATTTTAATAGTATGCTATAGTGTGTTATATTAGTTTAAAACAAATTATACGTTTTATTTTCATTTTTACATGCATGACTATAATTTTTTTTTTAATTAGCATACAATTGACAAACTTATTATATATAATAATTTATTTATATTTGATAATGTAAGAACTTTTTACACTATCGACTATATATACTCATAATTTTTGTAAATAACATACGAGTGACTTTTATGTTTTTGGAAAACAAAACTACATGTTTATATATATACATACACGCGAGTGTACGCTTTGAAGCAAACCCTAACTTAACATTGTACATGTAACATCATAAAGAGACATAAATTTAGATTAAACATTAAAAAAGTTGGTAACATCGGAAGACATAGAGGTGATATGTGAATGTTTTGAATTTGGATTCTATGCTGATTCTTTTGTACCGTGTCTTCATAATACATTAATTATCACTAATTTTGATGTTTTAAAGTATATAAAAAAAATATTTAAAATACCAACTTAGTATATTTTTAATGTTCAGGAGAACAACATAAAAAAAAGTCAATAAAAAGTCTGAACTCCACGTTCCTTCCGGTTAAACATAAAAAATGAAAGAAGCATAGCTATATATTGGAGACATATATTGGAGACAGCACAGGACAAAGGACCTATATATAAGGTTTGGGAGGGTATATCGGAGGGCATGGCTCCCAAAACTAAGGCATGGTCTTTCTCGATTGCCTCTGTCCATAATTACCCTATTGACTTTTGTGCTCATTTTTTTCCCTCTTTCTTTCTGATTCAATTCAATATTCATTTCTGAATGACTTTTGCTCTCACTCTTCTTTCTTGTGTTGTTAGTTACGATGTGATGCTCACCAACCAACTCATCTTAATGCCCATTAAGCTCACAACCAATTATCACTGCTTCGGGAAAAATCACATGCTACCCATTAACCATTTCGAAAACATCAAACACATTTTTAATTTCTTCTTTCAAGTCTTCATTTGTTAAGTACAATCCTTTGGAACTTGTTCTCTTCTTACTACTATTTTAATCCTCAATTTTCTCAATCTAACTACTGTTTTTCTTCGTAATACTTCAGTTTAAGATTATTGTAATGCTTGGTATTCTCGCTCTGAAGCTACCTCATTAGGTTTTATCCAAATTCACCCATTCGGAAACGATGAATATCTTTGTCTAAATTCTCAGCAATGATATAGATTTTGAATTTCCTGCAATATTTGCAAGCAATGTCTATGTTTGGTGTTTTAATAATTAGGATTCAATGTTTGAGATTTTCATAATGATATCATTAAATCCGACTCACATGCAATCAAATCTCCCTCCTCTAGGTTTCATAAGATTTGCCCTACTCTATGAATATGAGTAGAGACTGAGTTTTATGAAAGACAAAAGCTAAGTTTTAAATTTCTCAATTTGGATTTTAATAAGTTTGAGTTTATGAGTAGATACTAACTACAAACTATCAAATTCCATTTGTTCATTTTTATAATTCAAATGTCCTAATTTGATGTCATTTTTGTGTATTTTAATATTCTCAATTTTATAAAATGGGAGAGAAAATTAACGGTTATAAAGTATTCCATCATTAATATTAAGTGGGAGTAATGCTGTTTTAATTACGTATTTAATTGATTGATTTATTTTCTTAAAAAAATAAGACAGAAGATAACTATTTTCTCTACAGTAACCACACTAAGCATTAACATGCTTATTTGAGTGCACAATATGTTCAAAATATCCAATGATATTTAGAAATTATATTAAGTTGTATTACATTTTACGAGTAATGTTCAAAATATGTAATTGTTGAAGAATGTAGAAAATCACGATATAAAGGGAAATAATAAGAATATTATTAAATTTCATAAAAATAAATTTAAAAATATTTTAGCTTTCATTTTAATGTTTTCTCATAAATGAGATTACAATTTAATTTATAAATACCATGATAATTTAAATTTTATGTTTTATACACAGATGAAACATTTATACAATAATAATTTTTCTATTTTACTTACTATATTTATAATGCTCGTAATATATTATTGTTTTAAATTAAGAATTAAGCTTAGAATTTTAAAAAATTACAACGTTCTTTATTTTAAAATGAGTAGTATTTTAATATGATGATTATAACTTTAGCGATGTTATATTGATAGATAATTTACTTGATTTGTACTATCTAGTTCTGGAATGAAACATTTCCGTATTTTCAAAAGTTCTATAGTATTTAAGAGTCAATCGTAAAAATTCTTTACAAAAACGGTTTTTATTAATTCAATAAAATATCTTTACAGAATAAACTTGAAATAAATAACTTACAGAAATAGTCAAATTAATCTTAAACAGTTCCATTTTTTAAATGATAATAAAATTAATAAAATATTTATTTTAGTTTTGAAAAATAATTACTTATTAAAAATTAAATTAAAAAATCAAATATTTACATTAAAAATGAATTTCTTTATATAATAGAATAGATAATTATGTTAAAATCTCTTACATTGGTACAAAAAGTTATTATTTTGAATATTTAAGAAAAGTTATAAATATTCTACTTGAGATCACTCATTCTCATTATCAATAGCAATTAATTTTTTTCTAAAGAGTACATATACTATATTATTAATATGAAAATTCATGTAATTAAGTATATTATAATTAATTAATACAATTGTAAATATAATTAATATAAACTTAAAAAATTTAATATGTAAAATTAAAGTGTAATTAATTTAAATTTTCTACAAAGGCATAAATCGAGGATAAGTAACTTGGACTAACCTAGGAGAATTATTCTACAAGATAATTTTTGTAAAAAAAATATATTTTTGATCTCTTAAGTTTGATTTTAAATTGAAAATGGTTCCTGGTCGAAATTCGGTAATTGTTTGGTCCCTACACCTTCAAAAGCATTGTTTTTGGTTCCTATTTTTAGACGGTGTTAAAAATAATAAACGGTATGTCACATATTATTTAACTTTTTATAAAATAAAAAAATAGCGTCGGCCTAGCCGATGCTTTTCATGAAAATTAGAAAAAAAATATATGCTTTTGATTCTTAAAGTTTGAATTTAATTTGAAAATAGTTTTTGGTCGAAACTTAGTCACTGTTTGGTCCCTGTACATTCAAAATAATAATAATATATAATAATAATATCATTATATATTAATAATGATTTTGAATTGTAGAACCAAACAGTGATCAAATTTTAATTAGGAGCCATTTCCAGATTAAGTTGAAACTTTAGGAACCAAAAACATATTTTTTCTAATTTTCATGAAAAGTGTCGGCTAGACCGACAATAGTTTTTTATTTTATAAAACAAAATAACACGTGGCACGCCATTTGTTATTTTTAATGTCGTCCATAAATAAAAACCAAAAACAACGATTTTAAATGTGCAGAGACCAAATAATGACCAAGTTTTGACTATGAACCATTCTCAAATTAAAGTCTAACTTAAGGGACCAAAAATATATTTTTAATAATTCAAATGCTAAATGTTTTAATAGTATTAATCAAATGATACATCTTATAAGTCAAATGATTCCGTATATGTAAAAAAAATTTACACATTAAAATCAATTCATTTCATGAGGTATATCTTCGAGATCCCACATCAATTATATATAAGACAATTTCATAATATATAAATTGGTGTAAAAACACCTTATAAATCATTTTTTTTAGGATTGAGTGAAACTTGAAATTTATTTCTTAACATGATATATTATTCCACTCGCTATCGAATCATCTATTAATATTTACTCTCATGCTAAAAAATATATAGTTTGACATGAAGAGATCCATTGAAGATCCTATATCAACTATATAGACGATTTTTATATATTATATAAGTAAGTCAAAATCTTACTTAAAATGTTAATTTTGTAGAATTAAATTAAATTTAAATTTTATTTCTTCACGGTAATGTTATGAAAATTTGTAAATAACTTACAAGTTTTTGTTTAATAATTTATAATTATTATAAATAATTAAACGCAACGGGTATGTGTTCAATTTTTTTTAAAAGAGATAAAGGAATGAATCAAACTCATACAATGTCCATATTGAATATTATCATAATCACTTCAAATTGTCATATCTAAACCAAATGGTTGATGTTGAGAAAATATTATTGTTATTATCCAATAATTATGGCAAAGACAAACCAAAAGGAAAAGTCACGATAATGAAGGGCAAAAGTCTAATGATTTAAATGTTTCAAATGGTTGCTATCAAAAAAACACTTTCACTTTCAGTTTCACTAATGCATCATTCATTTGCTACACTGATCTTTCCAATGATATTTCTCAACAACTCATTTGCTTTTTTACTACTACTATGAATCAATAAATTAGTGTAGTAATTTTATAACTCTTAGAATACGCAGGAAAATAAAATTGATAAAACAGACTCAACGTAATACTTAGTTAACCAAGTTTTTGAACTTTGTGTTAACTTGTGTTTAGCGAACTCAGCACACACGTTGAATCTGTTTTATCAATTTTATTTTTGTGTATTATGAGAGCAACAACAAACACTAGGATCTAAATCCATAATTTCACATTATTTGTTCATCGTACAATTATGGATAGAAGTTGGTGTAGTTGTTCAATATTGTGGAAGAGGTGCACAAAATTAAGTGGTATATATTGGCAAGGGGTAACCAAAAAGATCAATAGTAAAAGCATCACAAAGAAATGCCTTTTATAACAACGTTACAAAAGCAACACTAAAAATATCTTAGGCTCCATCCATTGTGTTTTTGATATTTCTTATAACAATACATGTTAATTTTCAATTTCCATGTTTAATGATTTAAGTCAAAATATAATGTGTCCAAAGTGTTGGGTTATATATATTTTTTCATGAGTTATGATTATAGTCATATGGAAGATTGTAGTTATATATATATATATATATATATATATATATATATATATATATATATATATATATATATATATATATATATATATATATATATTACACATATAAGATATTTCACATTACTTTTACTTCAAAATCTTAAGATAATGGTGTTATAAGTCTTTATTCTTATATAGTGTTTAATTTTATCTATTTTATTCCATGTGAGACTTTTGACTCACACTTAGACTATTATCAACAAAAAGATATATAATATACATACACATTTTTTAAAATGAAAAAAAAACTAATTATTTTACATGTCAATCACTTTAATTAAAAAATTTATGACTCAAAAAGTTATAATATTTGTTAAAAATTTTATATTGACTAAGAATGTTAGATTATAATATGTAAATAGATACAATAGTTTGGGTGGTGAAATTGAGGTGGCTTATTATGTCACTCACATTTTTATTAAATTACCTACATATACTTAATCTCATGTTCTATAATATTATAAGTTAATTTGCTGTATTTTTTTTACTTTATTCTATTTAAAATTTAAAAAAAAATCTTGAGAATATTAAAATGTAGCCAAACATATTTTAAGTATATTTATAAATAACATTCATAGTTATGATATTTTTGTGAACGTGGGTTGTTGGTATAAAAAAATGGGTTGTTGGTATAAAAAAATGTAACATGATACTTATGATATATTGATACTTTAATTTGAGTCATGTATCCGTGTCAAGATGTATATAATTTTTTATGTTGACAGCTTTTAATATATATGATTTTAATTTAGATTCACACAATAATAATCATATATTTATCATGTTTTAAAGAATTATCTTACACTTTTTAATATTATATATATATATATATATATTTCGTACAAATCTTATTATTTTCAAAATAAATGTATCAACGAATCATATACATGTCATATCCAATACACATATCGTATTCATACATCATAGCATGATACTAAATATGTTCTTATGTTTAAGGACTAAAATAATTTTAAACTAATAGTTAAATTAAAAAAAAGATTTTCTTAATTTTAAAGATCAATATGATAAATAATTCTTACCCTTAGAAATGATATTTTTGTCCTACAAAATATATTTAGAAAATTTAAAGAGATAATTATATGAGTTAAATATATTTTTAATTTTTTAATTTTAAGTTTAATTGTAAATTCGATAATCTATTCTTTTTAATAAAATGTCATTAAAAAATTATTTATGTGATGAATATCATATCATGAATATTCATATGTGTGTTAGAAATTCAAGTGTAAGTAAGTCCCACATTGGCTAGAAAAGGACAGAAAAGGAGTACTCGTAGTTAGGAATACTTTTCCTCTTGTGGTTGAAGGGACTCACGCTTGAGGGAGAGATTGTTAGGAATTCAAGTGTGAGTCTAAGTCCCACATTAGCTAGAAATGAGAAAATAGAGTATTATAATTGCCTTAAGGTTTTGGATTGAGAGTGAAGTTAGTAAACACATGTAAGATTCAAAGTTTAAAAAAAGAAAAAAATTAATTTTGCATTAAAAGTTAGAAGATTTAAAACATTTAATTTTAATTATATTTAATTTTATATAATACTCTGAACAATATTATTTTTTAAAAGACAATATTTATGAAAAATAATTTATCAGATATAATATACAAAACAATCCATCGACATTATTTTGTCAATGTCAATGAGTTCCATCTGAATGGGACACTCGTTGCTCCATGCACGAATAACAGGAAAGACCTTTACTGTTTTTGTACCCTCTTTCTTTTATTGTAAAAGGAAAAAAAGAACCTTTCTTTTTCTCTTTAACACAGAATAAGTAGCTAAAAGATAACTGAAGATAGTTATTGACACTGACTATTTGAGTGTGCGTGTGTTGTTGTGTAATTATTTGAGTCGTATCGTATACCTTAAAGTTGGTTGAGTTGATAGATGAGCAGCATGTGGTGGCTGTATCTGAATGTAAGATTCTGTATATAATTTTATAAAGAAAAAGAAATAGATGCGTACGTTTTGATGTACATCTACTGTCTCCTATTCTTGCATGCTGTGATAGAGTATAGCTTCAAATGGCTATGGCCTTCAACGTTTTCGATAAATATTCAGCAAGATGGGAAAGCATTCACTACTCAATGTTTCGTAGATTTGAATGCATGTTATCAATCTTATCACTTCAAATTAATATGTATAGCGCAATATACCGTATATCTTATTAATATTTATTATCTTTCCTCTAATCACATTACATTTGTTTATATTTTGTGTACGAGCATGATAAACTTATTGTTACTAAATGAGCATGGTTCACTAGTAAGATAAAAAACATTCTCTTTTTCAATTTTACTCTCTTTTTTTCGATAGGATTGTAAAATAAAAAAGTTGTCTAAGAAAAAAAAAAGTTGTCAACTATCATTTTTCTATTTTCAATTTTACAGTTTTTTTTTTCCAATGTAGGATGTTACATAAGGTTGCAAGATAAAAAAATTGTCAACTATCATTTTTCCATTTTCAGTTTTACACTTTGTTTTTCGGTAGGATTTAAATTTTACATTTTTTTTCGAGTAGAATGACACATTAGGTTGTAAAATAGAAAAAGTTGTTAACGTATTATTCTCGTTTAGGTTAAATATATTTTTAATTCTTTAATTTTTAGTGAAAATTAGAATTGATTTTTTTTAAAAAATTTTGAAATCATTTAATTATTTATCTTTAAAAATATGTAAATTTAATCTTTTAAACTAACTTTTTTTAAATTTATTTGACGTTTTAAACATGTTTCTCATTTAACATTAATACGAAGATATATCAAATGATATGTAAACAAATAAAAATACTATAATAAAATATATTTGAAACGACAAATAAACTTAATAAAAGGAATAAATTCACACATTTATAAAATTAAATGAATAAATTAATTCAAAATTTTCAAAAAAGACTAATTAATTTTTATCAAAAGTTGAAAGAAAAAACATATTTAACCCTTCTAGTTTTGAGATGCAGTATGAATGCATTTTCATACATATTCATTATTGCATCAAACAAAACAAGGAAATCTCTAGTCTCTCCAAGCAGGAAAGAAAACGAAACAAGGAACATTCATGCGCAAGCAAAATAAGGTTAGTTACCACGCCCAAAACAGAAAACAAATTAAACTCCGATTGTTACACTTTGTACGCATGCAAATATTTATAGATACAGGACAGTTGACTTTCAAAGGAACAGAAAGTAAAAGAATGAATTCCTGTCCATGTCGGTTGGAGGTATAAGAAAATTACATTCTTATTTCCTTGGAAATTATTTTTACAAGCTACATTGAATTTATGCCAAAGAATATAGACCATCAAATCCAAAGTTCTAGGCATATGTGTGGAAAATTATATTTCCGAAAACCAACTATTACATTTTTCAAAAACTACTTATATTATGTCTAAATAAACTAATTCAAGTAGTTAGCTATAAGGATTTTTCTTCTGTAAATTGCGAGAATCACTACTCGATACTGTGGTCAACTTCGCAGAGTTTTAATACTCAGCGTTGAAACAGACCATTTGGTTTTCTTGTTCAAACACAATCCACCTTAAAATTCGCACTAAATTTACATCACCATTGCGGTGGTGGCACCTAAATGGTGAGACAAATGAACATTGAACTAGAATATCACGCAGCGAAATATTCCCAAAACATACACATAAATCGATGATCTTGAGGCAACAGGAGTTTACAATAAATACACATCGACTAAAGCATAAACTCTTCTATAGCAAAGTTCCAAAGTGAAAAACACAACGGCTTGACTAATCTCCGGTCAATTATATTTGCAGTACTTCCCGAAAAAACATTAATTGCCACCATCAAAAAAGGACTCGCAATATATCTAAGCTTGTGCATCTAGCTCCAAGAGTAAAGTTTGACTGATAGCATCTGATCCTGGCCCAGTGAATTGAATCGGACCTACAGTAATGATTATCATCAGCGTTTCTCCACTTCAACATTCAAATAAATTGCAACTTACCGCGTTATTTTATAGTTTCTAACAAACAAAAACGACAACACAAGTTATAAGCTAAAGAAAAGAGTATGGCAGGTGCAAAAAAATAAAATAAACAATGAGTGCATAAACTTGTCAGTGCATACCTGGACTGATGTAGCGATTTTTTAGGGCCCACTCATCCCGCAAGGAGGCAAACTTTAGGAAGGGTGCCCCTGAAGATTCAACGTGAAAAATGTATGTAATCGATCAGTATCCAACAAAATTGGAGAATTCATAGAAACAATCACAATAATATCTGACACAGAAAAATTCTTATTTATAAAGAACTGAAATTCTGCATACACGAACTTGAAGGTTGAGCAATCAACCATGTCATGGTTATTAATATGACAAGGTAAAAAATATTCACCCATAAAAAAGACTAATTTTCTCTCCTTCATTTCATTGCTATCCCTTCCATGCGAACGAAAAATATAGTTATCAGTGAGTTTGGGGAGCAAAGAAAGAATGAACATATATACATACCATCAAGCTCCACCATTGCCTTCTTGATCACAGGCTTGAATTTACCTAAAAGGATAACCTCACAATTTATTAACAGAGAACATCGGAGAAAGCATTCAAATAAATGAAATGCACACAAATTCCCAGGAATTTTAATATTGCCATCAGTATCAAAAGAAACAATTCCTTGTGATTGATAGTCCATAAAATACATCTAAAAAGATATTTCTAATTTAAAATATATTAGTACTGAATACTAAACTATAAAAACATTTGGGCATAAACATGGACCAAACCCTTTGTTTGGTAAAAGGGAAATAGAGTGGAAAGGTGAAAGATAGGTGGGAAACACAACATAATGTGTTTGATTGAAGAGAAACGAGAGGCGAGTTGTGAAACTTATCAGGTACCTTTCCATTTCTCACATATTTATCTTTCCTATTTTTCTTAAAGAAAACACCTTCATTTACACTCTATTTTCCATCATCCTATTTAAGTATTTCTCACTTATTTCTTTCATTCCTATCAAATGGACCGTGAGTATGGAGAAAAAATGTGGTGTAACGAATAAAAAAAAAAAAAAAAGTTTTGGAG
>Ga0209589_1006452_pt1 | contig 19396 bp, 7 predicted proteins | sample CowpeawhiteBW_FD_187525 | JGI IMG/M metagenome (GOLD analysis project Ga0209589, IMG submission 187525) | Root nodule microbial communities of legume samples collected from California USA - Cow pea white BW (SPAdes) (version 2) | ecosystem: Host-associated > Plants > Roots > Nodule | place: USA... | reverse complement strand
GATACATATATATATATATATATATATATATATATATATATATATATATATATATATAAATGATTTTTAGTTATTCATCCATATTTGTAAGTATTGTTAAATCTCTCTAGCTTGGTGTTCATAAAATTTTGAATGTATTGAACTCAACAAATTCAAGTCTATGTTTTCCTTTACTTCATACTCAATTTGTTAATGTACTTAAACAATAAGTTTACTAGTTAAATGTAATTATTAAAATATTAGGAAACATAACTAAATAAAAATATGACTTTATTGTCATAGTTGTATGACAAAATTATTTAACATGAAAGTTTTTCATATGATCTCTAATGCATCTAGTAATAAAATGTAATAAAAAACACAATTATTTATTCCAAATTTTTTGTTGTTTTACTGTAATTACAAAGATATCTCATGGTCGAAATTTGAGTTATAAGATATTTTTACCTTCTGTTGTATCATGATCATTAATAATAGGTTGAATAAGTTGAATTGATTTCCAATAAAATAAATACAAAACATCAATTCAACATGTACACATTTCTTAGTTCATGGAATTTATAATTTAGTCTAAGGAATAGATATATAATTTACTTCCTGTAATTTTTATAATTTAGTTCACGTAATTTAAACAATATAAAAATAAAATATTTTATTATTACTATTATCACTATTATTATTATTTATTATTATTTTATTATTATTATTATTTTATTGCTATTATTATTATTTTATAATTATTATAATAATTGTTGTTATTGTTATAAAAATTATTGTTATTATAACAATAATAATTGTTATTATATTATTGTATTATGTTGTAATTGTTACCGTTTTTATTATTATTATTATTATTATATTATTGTTAATAATAATAATAATATTATTATTATTATTATTAATGTTGTTATTATTTGGCTTGCTGGATGTTCCTTGAGTTATGGCTCGGAACGTATCTTTTGAGTTGTGGTTCGGGATAGGGGTTAAACACATGATGTTCCTTGAGTTGTGACTCAGAATGACATCTCTTAAGTTATGGCTCAATATGACAGATGAACACGAGGAACTCTTGAGTTGTGGCTCGGGTTGACGAGTGTTGCTAGTGTGAGTGTTTGAGTTGTGGCTTATACGGATGGGTCCAGATAGATTGCCCTTTCAGTATTTGGCTGACGAGTTTGGTAGTCTTGAAACGTTACAAATTATGTTCATATTGAGAACTTCACCTGACATTACGAAGTGTGGTCCGTAGTAGGTTTCCTGTATGTGTTCTACAAGTTGTGGCTTGTAGGTGTGACAGCAAGACATCTTGAGGTATTCATCTAAAGACGTAGAACATGGATAGCATGGTGGTGACCATGTGGTTTGGTTTTATGGATTTTACCATAAAGTTTTGATGCTTTTATGGATTTTAAAGACTTTGTAATCATTTGGATTATTGAACTTACTTATTGTATTAGAGTTTTATGAATTTTGGATTTTGAGATATTTTATGACGAAACAAATGTTTTCAATTTCTCGCGTTTTTGGAAAATAAAATTATAATAAATGATGTTTAATAATTATTTCTATTTTATTTTATTTAAATTCATAATATCCGACTGGGATATTACAAAATGTTCTTCATTGAGAGGTTGACTTTGTTGATGTAGCCGAGAGGTGTGAGCTATAAGTGTAGTGTAGGCATAGGGGAAAGATATAACATACTAGTTGCAGAAGATTAAGAGTATATTGGCATTGGTAAAGATGAATGCCTATAGGATTTCTAGCTACTTACAGCCCAAGGAAGTACGTGAGAGACCTGATGCAAACATGAGTGTGAAGGAAATTAGTGATGTCATTCATTTCCTCATCATGCATTTTTGTGAGAATGATGTCATCCACATAGATGAGTATAACAATAATGTGAGGGCCATCATGTTTTATAAAAAAATGAATGATCAATGAAGGAACATTGATAATGATCGGAGATGAGAAGTTGAGAAAGTTTGGAATACCATTGACGACTTGCCTTCTTGAAACCATAGAGGGAACATTAAAGCTTGTACATTGAGAGTAGAAAGACTTGGTGGCAACTTTATATAGACTTCTTCATGTAGTCACCATGAAGAAAGGAATTATTGATGGCCAACTGCCCTAGGATCTAATCATTTGATGCAACTAACACAAGTAGAAGACGTACAATTGTAAGTTTTATGACAGGACCAAAAGTATCAAGAAAGTTTAACCCTTCAAGTTGAGTGCATTTGTTTGTAACGAGATGGGACTTGAACCTCTTGATTGAGCCATGTGAATTATATTTGGTCTTGTAGATTCATCAAGAACCAATGGCTAATTTTCCTGGTGGGAGATTAGTGATGATCCAAGTGTGAGTAGCCAAGGCAACATGTTCTTCATTCATTGCTTTGACCCATTGAGGTTTCTTGGAAGCTTCTGTGTAACTGCGTGGTTCATTGACAAAAGAAATAGAAAGAACAATATGCTTGAAGGAAGAGGATAAACCATCATAATTGATGTATTTTTGAACATGATACTTTACAACATTGTTGGTGTGAAAGTCGCGAAGGTAATATGTTGCTTTCTTAAGACGATTGGATCATCTTGGTTGAATGATATCAGAATTATCATTAACATTGGAATTTGAGGCAGATATATCATATTAAGTATCAAAAGAAACAATATTAGAGCAAAAGGTGGAAAGTTGAACATCATCATAATTGTGCATGTAGTTATATGGAATTAAGAGAAATGACTATTGTTATCATGCATGCAATCATAACTGGTAGGGTAGGAAAAATGATTTTCGTGAAATAACACATTGCGAGAAATCTCATTTTGTGATTCTTTAAATTTAGAAAACGACATCCTTTAACATGAGGTTCAAAACCAAGAAAAACTCCAGGTACAACTTTAGGACAATTTATTTGAGTGAGTAGTTATAGTATTGGAGTAACATAGACAACCAAAAACACATAAAGTAGAAAAATCATAAGGTTTGCCATACAATTCCTCGTATGGAGTATCGTTATTCAAAAGCAAAGTAGACATGTAGTTCATTAAAAAAGTAGCACGAGTAACGAAAAAGCACAAAAAATATGGCATGAAGATTGGCTTGAAACAGTAGTGCACTAGTGATGTTGAATAGGTGTTGATGCTTCCTCTACAATGCCATTATGCTATGGAGTTTCCAAACAGGTAGTCTAATGAATGATGCCTTTGTTGGAGAATAAATCATGCATAGCAAACTCACAACCATTGTTAGTGAGAATAGTTTTAACACTAGTACTAAACTAGTTTTCAACAAAAGCTATAAAACTAATGATATGCTTTCTTGCTTTTTGACAAGAGATTTATCATTCACAGGAATTAGCCAAGTGGAGTGTCAAAAATCATCTATAATGGTAATAAAATACTTATTACCTTTCATAGAAACAACAACACATAGGCCCCATATGTCAATATGTAAAAGCTAAATTTTTTTAGTTGTGTGGAAATTACTAAGGCAAAAAGGAAGTTTCTTTGTTTGGCCCGAGGACAAGCACCATAAACATGAGAATCATCAAAAGTAACATAAGGATATTTAATTTACATAACAAGAAGTTTATCATTAGAAATATAACCCAATCTATAATGCCACAAATTAATATCTTGACACTACAATTGTTTAAAGAAGCATTATGATTGTTACTGAGAATTTGTTTGTTAGAATTAAAAATATACAAACTAGCTTCATTCCTAACTAAATCAATCTTGTCTTTGGTTTGAGAATCATGTATGACACAACTAATAGGAGAAAAAGTAAGATCATTGTTAAGAGACTTAAGAAGTTGTGAGACTGAAATGAGGTTGAAGGAGAACTTAGGTACGTAAAGGACATTGGTAAGATAAACATTAGAGGTGAAAATCACATTTCTTGAATATTCAATACAAACAACAATACCATTGGGCAAACTTATTAGTTTGGATCTAATAAAGGACAAACTAATCAAGCAAATAGATCTAAACATGACAATACATACCAATGAAGCTTGACTTTTCAAATCATCAATATAAAAGTTCCAAATGCTAACTCCTCATTGTTATTGACTCTAAAGCAAAATATATATTTCTATTATCCATGAAACCAATAGTAAAGGTGTTAATCATTTGTTTTCGACAAGAAACATATATATCTTGCATTAGGTGTTAACTAAAGCTTTAAATCTTCAATTTCCATAACTTATACATGAAACAAAAAGTGAAGGCATACTCACTGATTAGTCTATTATCCAGAACCTATCACACAATCCAATGTCAACATCCTTTTAGATAATGTTAGGCTTGAAATATGTATTTGTTTTGTCTTCCTTCACCAATTTCTCGGAGGACATTTAGGTCTACATACTTTCTTTCCTCATCGTATTGGAAATTGCCACCCTGGCCTACACCTCCAAGCAATTGGGTTCTCTCTATGCCCCTCAAAGTTATGGTTTAGTATGTGTTTTACGAAATTTGCAAGTGTACCAAATCGTACAAGTAATACAATGGACAATTCCAGATATCGTTCCCACGAAGACTAATGTGATTTAACTGAATATATTATTTACTAATAAAGTACAAATAACAAAACATGGTGTATATAAGAAAGTAGTTGAAAAGTAAAAATAAAGACTTAATTAGAAAAAATGAACTTGATTTCAAAGAGTATAAGATAAAAGCTTCACCAGGATTGGGTTTCATGATTCCATTCAAAGTATAAACAACAAACAATATATTTCTATTTTCGTCTCTCACACTCACATCTTTTGTAACTCATCTCGATTTTTTCGTGGGCAAGCCTAAACTTGAATAGTAAAAACTCTATGCCTAGCAATTTTTATATTAAGTTTGCGTTAATGAACTATATGTTGATGTTTAAGAGTGACCAATGACCACATCTATATCTAGCATGTGAAATCAATAGCTATTTTATGTTACTTAAGTTTTCCAAACTATCTTTTGGATTAGTAGGAACTCCTACATGTGCAAAATTCATAGACTATGCAGTTAAAACAAGAAGAAAACATAAGAGATGATGGAAAAGAATTATTTGAATGAAGAATCCACAGAGAACTAGGAATACATTACACCCAACCCCTGTGAATGAGGGAGTTAGTTACTCCTAAACGTACTGAATACTAGACTGATGATAAAATTGAATGCCTTCAGCCTTTAAAATGCCTTCTACCGTCAAGAGTACTTAGATCAAGTTTCTTTCTCTCCAAGTATGTTTTGACCTCTATCAAGCCCTCATTTTATAGATTTTTCAGTCTTTTGGATTAGTAGGAACTCCTACATGTGCAAAATTCATAGACTATGCAGTTAAAACAAGAAGAAAACATAAGAGATGATGGAAAAGAATTATATTGAATGAAGAATCCACAGAGAACTAGGAATACATTACACCCAACCCCTGTTAATGAGGGAGTTAGTTACTCCTAAACGTACTGAATACTAGACTGATGATAAAATTGAATGCCTTCAGCCTTTAAAATGCCTTCTACCGTCAAGAGTACTTAGATCAAGTTTCTTTCTCTCCAAGTATGTTTTGACCTCTATCAAGCCCTCATTTTATAGATTTTTCGAAACGCACAGCTTGAATTGACTCGCTGGGTGAATTAACCATGATTCACTAGGCGAGTGGTCCTTCAATGGGTGACGCGAAACTAAATTGGGCATGCAGCTTTGTACTTGATTTTGTACTGAAATTTATGTTGGATTTATCTTTTTAGTCTTTTGGAACTCTATATTTTAGAATTTTTCTTTAATTATCCTGACTTGTAATTGAGTAACTAACTTTGTGAATAACTGATATTGTTGATAATCTTTGATCATTCAATATTCCACTTATTTGTAGAATATAACCCAAACATTTATCTTTTCCACTTTTATGGAATAACACCTGAAAGATTAAATAAAATCCAAAAATAAAATAACAATAAAACGTAAAAATAAATAAAATAAAAACATGATAATGCCAATTATAAAAATACCCCAAACATAAACATTTTCATGTCCTCATGAAAGATTAAAAGTTTTGGATTTTGAAAACTCTCATCAACTGATCAAAACATTTCAAGATCAACTAACTTTTCAATCCTAATTGTGTCACATCAAAGATTTTTCCTTGTAACTAAGTTTGAGACATAATAGTATGATTTTCATGCTTCCACTTCAATCTTCAATCATGATAGTGTTTCACTCAGCACACATGTGTATAGTTATAATAACGATCACTCACACTTTGTATATTATAAAACCACTTCATCAACTTTTGCCCGTCATCTAAGCTATAAAATGCACATCATTGGTAAGATAAAAAAGGTGTTTCATAGGCTTCTAATGAGGCTTGGCTAGAAAAATATTAGGTTTTCCAAGAATTCAAAACCACCATCAAGCCTAAGAGAACAATCATATGTGAATGTTATTATGAATATACTCCACATTTTTCATGTATTTCATGCAACCCTTTTCTATTACATAAAACTGTTGTCTTTTCTCTTTTTCTTTTTCTTGGGGTAAGGATTTTATAAAATCCTACCCCAAACTTATTCACTTTCCTGGGGTACAATTTGTTTAGAAAAGTCTACCCCAAACTTATTCAATTTCATACCCTGGCATTTATACCCTATCCCAAACTAATCTCATCTCATACCTTTATTTTTCTAAACATGTACTTGTTCTCTTTGCTAAAGTGTGGGACAAGATATTTTTTTCTTTAAAGGCTAAGGATAAAGAATGAAACAATTAGGCTAAAAAAAGATAACAACAGATAAGTAACTTTTGGGTTGGTCATTTGGCTAGGTGGCTTTAATATACCAAACAATGCCTTTATCCTTTCTATCTAATTACGTGATTTTATTAACAAGAATCTAACAAAAATTAATTTCATGGCAATAAATGCTTCCTCACAACTCTCTACGCATGCTCACAACACTTAATAATTTTCAAAAGTTTGGTCCACTCTCATGTTTGAAAAAGGACGAATTATCATGTCATCATACCAAAATATCTTTCACTCAAAACATGTCACAAAATATTCCAGAACTTAAGACAATCAATGGCATCATGTATACTTCAGTTTAATTTTGATCATTACATCAATTGAAATGCACACTAAGACATGATTAGCGCAAATGAGGCTTAAGATAATGCCTTATGTGTTTAGCCTATTTTCTTCTTTAACAGTATGAACCTATGCATGGTGCATTAAATGCCTTATGTGTTTTTTCAATTTTTGTTTAGAAATTTTTTTTATGATTTGAAAATTATAGTTGATTCCGATTTTGTTGTTATTTTGGACGCATGGAATCATTATGCTTTGACATTTTCTCTCTCTCTTTTTTCATTTCTTTGAAATAAATTCTTTGGTTTCATCAATTTATTAGAAAACCTTTATTTTATCATCTCTCTTGAAGCATTATTTGAAGGGGATGCTTGAAATTGCCAAAGGTCTTGGAAGTGTTGGAATATCAACATTGGATGATTGATGGGATGACAAAGATGAACTAGAGAATTGTCCCAATTTGAAAGTTTGGATTGGTCTCAAGGTACAAAATGTGTTTGGACTCACCCCAGTTATTGATGGCATAAAGAAAATGATGAGGACTTCTAAAAGTTGCCCAATTTAAGAGTTTAGATTGGTCTAAGGATACAAAAATGTGTTTGTTTTGCCCTATCTTTTTATGGCATGAAGAGATTTAAAATGATAAGGACTTCAAAAGTTTATCCTAATGTGATCCTAAACTTTATGGTGAATTTGCCCTATGTATGGATATTAAAGGAAGCAACTATCCCAGTTTGGGTTTCAGAGTGAGACTAATGGATAATGATAAGAAAAGGATTGGTTGGGGCTTAGGCTCAAAGAGGAAAAAATGGTTGGACACAAAGATGTAGTTCCATGAAGAATGAATTGAAAGAATGAAAAGGGTGTCCTTAATTTGATTGAATGCTCTTGCCAATTTTAGGAGCTTTAGGAACATGTTAATAAAAAAGAAATTGCTCTGGTGTTGAAAAGCAAATCTCATAACACATTTTTTTAATTCAATTTTTTCTTTTTTCTTTTTTCTTTTCAACTTTTTTTTTTTAATTTTTTTTCTTTTCCTTCTTTTCTTAAACTCTTTCTTTTAGGACAAACTTGTTGCCATGTAAAAATGTTTTTCTTTGAATTAAAACTTTATGACATATAAAAATAACCAATATATGATATGTGTAAACTTTATTAGACTTGTATCATGGCCACGACTAGGGATATGAAAAAAATGGATAGTTAAGGCTAAAAAATGATATAATTATTAGCAACACATATCTTTGAATAATGTTGCACCTAATATTTGTTTTACTTCTTTGTTTTCAACCTTTTATGTTTTCTTTTTCTATTTTGACATTTTACTCTTTTTGTCCAAATATTTCCTTCTCTTTTTTTTCTTTTCTTGATATACCCAAATTAAATGAAACAAAATGCAAAAATTATGTTAAACCTCAAGATAAGGGTGATCCTTGTCCAGGGTAATTTTGAAAGAAATTTTTATTTGTTTTTTAAGGCTCAAAATGGGTAGTTAAGGGTAAATATTTTTATTTTCTTTTCAGATAAAAAACATGACCATCCACCATTTCAAATCATGATTATTTTATTTTCAAAAGGTTTAATTCTCAAGAAAAGGTTTGATTCATGTTTTCACAAGTTGTCCCTTGTTTTTTTTCTCTTTGTGTTCTTTTTTTTTCTTTTTGTGTTCAAAGACTTGACTAAATTTACAATCATTCTAAGGCATGTCCCTTTTCATGAAAATCCTTCATGGAATACGAAAGGAAGGTTTATAGTGGAAAGGTGTTGAAAAAGGAAATGAATTTGAACAATTTTGATGTTATGCCAATCAAATGAATGCTTTAAAAGTATGCTTTTTTTTCTTTTTTTTAGAAATTTTATCCATTTATTCAACTATCTAATTTGACCAAAGAATACTTTATTTTGTCCTCTCATTTCTTATTTTTCTCATAAACGAAAATGGGAAACAACTAATTTTGAATTTATTGCGGTAGAACTCTTTTTCTGTTTGCATTTTCAAAATTTTATGCAGATGCATGCTATGTATTATGCAAAGTGGCAATGAGAATGCAAGTTGTCATACTGTATATAACAATATACAAATGCATGTTAAGCATTATGCTAGGAGATATGAGAATGCAAATGTTATGATGAATTTAGAAAATACCTATATGCATGTGACAACAACATATGAATGTATGATATGTAATGTACAAGATGGTGTGAAAAAAGAAAGGAGATGTGTATTATACATTATGCAATGTGACATGAATGCAAATGAATCCATGTTGTGTCTGATGAGTGCAAATATATTATTTACATGAAAACTAGGTGTATGAATAAAGACAAAATGTGGATGTAATACATGCTTATGCCTTAAGAGGCATCATATGTTGATGTAAATGTGATGCAATTGGAATTAAATACATGGTGTTATGAAAAAAATTAAGAAAAAGATAAAGAAATTATAGACGTTCCGTTGTGTGCTAGAAGGTGTAGAGAAAACCTATTTTCTAATGTATGAGCTTCTATATGATAACTTACATGGGTGTCTCTAAGAAATCTCACATGCCTCTAAAGCTAAAGTCTACTCAAAACATAATCCACAATGATAGGCAACCTAGCAAATGTGGTATGTCAAGAGAAAGCAAACTCTAGATGAGGTTGTCATAATAGTATTGAATCTGGAAATGACGTGAAGATCAAGAAGTTTGAATGTTGTATTGTATTCGTAGACTATATGACATAGGTTAGATGTTGTTTTGGTCTCGGTGTGCCATTTTCAATATGTTAAAAAGGTTTTTAACGGGTTAAAAAACTTGCTGCATATAGTTTTAGAATGAATGTATTCAATCATTTGAATTGTTAATCAATCGACTGATTTCACTTAAGTCAAGTGTAATCGACAGATTGTACGGACAAATCAACCTATTGAATTCACTTATGACCAAACTATATAACTTGGTTTACATAGAGATGAGGAACGAATTGAGATTTTTGAGCGCAAAAAATAGTAATACGAATTTGGAAAACTTTCTCTCTCTAAATCACACAGTTGCAACTCTTGATTAAAGATCTTGGTCGATCTTGGAAGCATTTTTGCTTGGTTGAAGCTTGAAGAACACATGTTTGGTTGGCTAGGGAGAACCTCCATCAGGTTTGGTTGTTCTTATGCTTTTGTACTGCTCCTAGTGTGATTTTAGGTCTGTAAGTGAGATTCTTACAGTGTTGGGGATAAGATTCTTGTGGGATTCAAGAATCTTGGTGTTTTGCTTTAATCAAAAGTGTAATATTGGGGGGATTATGTAAAACTTTTGATATAGTGCATGATCAGGCTTAGGATCTCCTGATAAACTAGATGTATCTCAATTATTGAGTGAACCAATATAAAATTTATTGTGTGATCTTTTTTCCCTTACCTTGTTCATCATTTAAATCACAAGAAAATCAACTAAATCAATCTTTGTTAAGTGTGCATGTATTTTTACATTATTTGGTAATATAACCAAGTTGGATATATTGATTGAAACCATTTCAATACTTACAAATAGCCAAGTAGATTTGATATATAACATGCCAATCATTGAACCTTCCTTCCCTATGGCTTTGTCAAGTCTGGGTATAGGACCCAAATCTCAAAATGAATGTAATATCATAACATGTATAATGTGTGAAAAGAGTATAATCTAATAATACCTAAACCTACACCTAGAGTTTTTAACGAACCAAAAATGGGTCGGGCCAAAACGGGTCAGGCTGGCCTGTATTGCCACCCCTAGGCCTAAAGCTTGTTTAAAAACAAAGTGGGAAAATGGATAGAAAAATACAGAGTGCAACTAGTTTTGATACTAAGACTAAAACAAAAAAAAAAGGCCCAAAAACACATAAAATGATATGAGAGTGAATATAATGAAATGTAAGGTGTGAATACCTAACAGATAGTTCAAGTTCAACAGATATGCAAATGATAAAAAGTTAGGTCATCCCTTACATTCTGAAGACCTTTCCTTCATTCTCTCGACACACAAGCTTCACCTCAACATTGCCCACTTCTATGATTGCAGGTGCAACTCCTCGTCTGCCCAATCAAGTTGCTAACCATGGCCTCTCCAGTCACCAGTAGTATCATCGACGCTTGCTTCGTTTTCATTTTCCCATTTTTCATTGGAAGTCCAATCTTAAGACCATTTATAAGAAAACAAAAAAGGAGCATGAGAATGGGAATGAGTAGTGTTAAAATCATGAGCCTGAAAATAAAAATAAGGCTTTTTTCTCTATCATCATTTTTTTTTTTAAAAAAAGAATTTTTTATTTTTGTTAAAATTAAAATATTTTAATTTTAATTTTCTCAGAAGCTTTCATTTTCATCCTTTTTATTTGAAAATTAATTAAAAACATATTTTTTTATTTGTAAGAAATAAATTTTATTCATATAGATAAAATTGAAATGTTAACGCATGATTAGCCATGAAAATAAGATAATAAGGGAAGATGTTACAAAAAAAAAGAAGCCAGAACAGATAACAAACATGTGTTATTATTATTATTATTTTTATGATGGATAGATACAAAATAGTTTATAAAGGAGAAATAAGGTAATGAAAAAAAAAAAACTAATCAAACAAAAAACAAACTCAAAGCAAAAACGCCTTCGCTTAAGCTAGAAACAACAAGCTAGTTGGGCGATAGGTAAAGTCGTTAGGTGAAGGAACAGAGACAGAGTTTATAAAAAAAAAATTCCAAAATTGAAATCCACAAAATAACAATAAATGTTACCAAAAGTAGAGATACAAACATTTACCTTGCCATGATTGAGCCCGTGTAAAGAAAGATAGTGGTTAGATAGAAAAAGTTCATAACATAAAAGAAATGAATGGCTAGAACCTTCTTAGAGTATGTCTAGAACATAAAGTTTATATAACTTTTGAAATACTATCCCACATTTTTTTTATGTTTACTTTTTTACCAACCAACTTTATAAGAATATGTAACTCTTCTCTTTCTACCTAATAAAAGGAAGTGTGAAAGTAATTTGGTCAAAAATTAAATATAACATTTCAAAGTATAATTCAAACTCGTTTTAAAATATATATCAAATTTAATTTCGTAAACACGATCACTTAATAATAATTCCTTTTAATAATACAACATAATATTTAAATGATAATAATAAATATAAATAAAAAAACAACAATGTAATTTATTGTACACAGGAATATGAAATGAAAAGGGTGTGAATATGTATGACTGAAAATATTTGCAGGTGATGTGATGACCACGAGATTCCTATGTACCCGCTCACCCACCACAATTTTCAACTCAAATCTTTGAACCATTGAAAACAAACTCACACAAAACAAAAACCACAAGGATCTCCGTAACTCTCGTTTCTTCTCCATAACCTCACTCTCTTTCCACTTTATCTCACCTCTGCAATTTTTTTTGCTTCACTTTCCTCAATTTCTCTTCTTTCCATGGAGCCACGTCCTCTGCACATAGCTATGTATCCATGGCTGGCCATGGGTCACCAAACAGCATTTCTCCACCTATGCAACAAGTTAGCCATAAGGGGTCACAGAATCTCCTTCATCACACCCACAAAAGCACAAGCCAAGTTGGAACCATACAACTTGCATCCTCACTTGATCACGTTCGTCACCGTCACAGTTCCTCACGTTGAAGGTCTTCCTCCTGATGCACAAACCACTGCAGATGTCACTTACCCTTTGCAACCAAACATCATGACAGCCATGGATCTCACCAAAGATGACGTAGAGACCCTTCTCACTGATCTCAAACCTGAACTTGTTTTCTATGACTTCACGCATTGGATGCCAACCTTGACCAAGAAATTAGGGATCAAGGCTGTGCACTATTGCACTGCTAGCTCTGTCATGATTGGTTACACTCTTCCACCAGCCAGATATTACCAAGGGATTGACCTATCAGAAAGTGACCTCATGGAACCCCCTGAAGGGTACCCTCTTCATCATCATCATCAATACTCTATGTGTTAGGATTCAAAAAACCTTTTAAATATAGAAATTTTGAGATCTTATGATGAATAATAAATTATACTTTTTCATGTTCAAGTATGAATAATGTAGGATTACTTACCATTTTATATTTGTTAGGTTTTAAAGATATAGATATGTAGTATATGGTTTTCTTTTACGTGATTTATGCACTTTTGGAAATAAATCACGTAAATGGATAGGTTTTGAAAATACTACAGAATTAAGCCGTGCACAGAAAACACTAAGAAATTGTGCTGCCTGCTTACAGTAGAGAAAAAACCAGAGAGACCTGAAGTCACAGAAGCATATGACCTTCAATTTCATTTATTTAAAATTAGAAGTCGTGTTTGATGAAACGACTTTTACATAAAGTTGATTGAACTGAAGTCGTTTGTCATATACACGACTTTTTCTTTTGAAGTTTTGTTTTCTATACACGCCTTACCCTGACTATGTGATATTTTCAAAATCTGACAATTTACATAATTTACCTCCAAAATGCACCAATTACGTAAAAAACACCGGTAGTATATAAATATGTTATGCACTTGTGATTGGTATCTGACATATGCAACACAGGTACCCAGACTCGTCCATCAAGCTTCATGCTCACGAGGCTCGTGCCTTTGCGGGGAAAAGAAAGGACACGTTCGGGAGCGATGTTCTCTTCTACGATCGCCAATTCATCGCACTGAATGAAGCTGACGTGTTGGCATACAGAACATGCAGAGAAATCGAAGGGCCATATCTTGATTACATCGGAAGCCAGTTCAAGAAGCCCGTGCTTGCAACCGGTCCAGTTATTCTGGAGCCACCAACCTCCGAGTTGGAGGAAAAATTCGCCACATGGCTCGGAGGGTTCGAGGCAGGGACAGTGGTCTATTGTTGTTTTGGGAGCGAATGCACTTTGAGACCTGAGCAGTTCCAGGAGCTGGTGCTTGGTCTCGAGCTCACCGGCAAGCCATTCTTGGCAGCAGTGAAGCCCCCGGTGGGGTTCGAGACGGTGGAATCAGCCATGCCGGAAGGGTTTGAAGAAAGGGTTAAAGGAAGAGGGTTTGTGTATGGAGGGTGGGTTATGCAACAGTTGATTCTTGCACACCCTTCTGTGGGGTGCTTCATCACACATTGTGGTTCTGGTTCTTTGTCTGAGGCACTGGTGAACCAGTGTCAGCTGGTGCTGCTGCCCAATGTTGGTGACCAGATTCTGAATGCGAGGATGATGGCGAACAACTTGGAGGTTGGTGTGGAAGTGCAGAAAGATGAGAATGGACATTACACGAAGGAGAGTGTGCGCAGTGCTGTGAGCATTGTGATGGATGAGGAGAATGAAAGTGGTAAGAAGGTGAGGGATAATCACACTAAGCTCAGAGAAACACTCCTTGACAAAAATTTGGAGTCTTGTTATCTTGACAACTTCTGCATGAGCCTCCAAGAGATTGTTGATAAAAGAGTTTAACTTCCAACAACCATTGGAATTCACACAAAACATGAACACAGACCAATAAATGTTGTACTATATTTTACAGATTAATGTTACGTATTAAACACGTTACATTTAACTAATTAATGAATACAGTTTAGAAATGACTAGATATTATAAAAATGACTTAAATAATTATTTGGTCTTAGTTTTGATTATGTTTTCTCATATTTTTGTTTTCTTTTTTAATGTAGTTTTAATATTTGTCAATTTTATTTAATTTGAATATTTTTGTTAATATTGTTAAAATAGATAATGGAATGTGAACAGTAATCGTCATGTATTATTTTGTAATTTTTTTTTTTCTAAATTTGTTTAATTTTAATTTTTTTTATTTTAAAAGAAATGTGCACGTGTAAAGCTCATATCATGCCACGTGTCATTTTGTGATTTTTTTATTTTTTTAATTAAAAAAAATTCGTGTCAAGTTAATATCATGTCACGTGTCAAGTTCAGTTTTTAATATTCAATTTAATCCTAATATTCATTATTTGTTTTCAATTTGGTCCTATTTTTTTTTTAAATTTAGTATTTTTGTTCCTTTTCAAATTAAGACAAAATTTAATTTGTATATAAATGTTATATGGATATTCTTATTGAAATGCATATTTATAATTTAGAATTATAGTTAGTTTAAAATTAAAACGAAAAAAACAATAACATTATTAATTAAAAATTTTAAGAGGTTAAAAATATTTAATTTTAGAATTAGAGTTGAGTTAAAATTAAATATTTTTTAAAAAAATTAAGACCAAATTAAAAACAAATAACGAATATTATGACCCAAATTGAATATTAAAAACTGACTTTGACACGTGACATGATATTGGTTTGACAGGTGAAAATTTTTTTAATTAAAAAAATTACATTTAAAAAAATTAAAAAAAAATCTAAAAATATTACAAAATAACACGTGGCATAATATGAACTTGACACTGTATATTTTTTTGAAATAAAAAAAGTTTAAAAAAAGTTTAAAAAAATAAAAAAAATCACAAAATGACATGTGGCGATTACCATTCACCTTTCATTAACTATTTTACGGTATTAGCAAAATGACAAAATTAAATAAAATTGACAAATATTAGAACTAAATTAAAAAAGAGAACAAAAGTAGGACCACATTAAAAAAAAACTGAACAAAAACTAGAAACAAATCATTATTTAAGCCTATAAAAATCAAGTAAAAATAACCGAAAAAGATCAAATGAAACCTGAACTAAAATATAGAAACTAATATATTTAAATAAAAGAAAAAGGTATAATTATGTACCTGGTCCCCATTTTGGTGGCAAAATCTCAATTTCGTACCCTTATTTATAGAAGTCTCAATTTGGTTCCTTTTTTTTGTTAAAATGTCTCAAATGTGTCCTTTCTGTTAAGTTGGACTAGACGCCATTTACTGAACAGTGACATGGCAAGGTTGACCAGTGGTGGAACTGCGACACGGAACAGTGACGTGGAAGGAGAAATTTTAAAAAAAATAATAATAGTGAAATTAAATTAGAATTAGGGTTTTAAAAGGTAGGAGAAATTGAGGATTGAAAAAATTTGCTAATCTCTACCTTCTCCATCCACGAATCTGGTTGCGAGAATGAAGTTGGACCACTATAGATCCATTGCAACACCAGCAGCACCTTGCAGCCACTGTGCAAATCTCTATCAACCATGGACCAGTAACACCTTCGCTCAAATCGCTGCAACCATGGCTCTCGGAAGAGAAACCACTACTGACTCATCACCTCCTGTTTGAAACGTTGGCGACGATGAGGAGGATGGTGGTGGCGATTCAAAGTACTCTTCTTTCACAGGGTACAAATAGTTCATTTTGAAAATTAAACAATTTTGATATGTACCCGATGTGTTAATTCAATTCGTCCTTAACTTCAGGTTAATGTTTGTGAAGTTGTTCATATGCTAGCAAAGAAAAAAAAATAAGAGTGGAAAAACCATGGAAACAGAGAAGAATAAAAGAAGTAAATAAAGAAGGAGAAGAAGAGAGAAAGTGCGGATTAGAAATGAGAGGAAAGTGGAGAAAAAGTGAAGATTTGGAGAAAGATGATGAAGTGTTCTAAGGGTTTATGTAGGGAGAGATTAACAGTGGAGTATATCAGAAAAATGAAATTATTATGCATAAACAATTAAACACAGTAGCATACCACGAACATTTTTCCCAGATTCCCCAATTCAGTACGCAGAGAGAGTGGGAGAGAGAGAAATGTGTGATGGAGGTCGAAGGAAACCCTAATTCTAATTTAATTTCACTATTATTTAAAAAAAAAACCTTCCACGTCACTGTTTCTTGTCACAGTTCCATCACTAGTCAACATTGTCGCGTCACTATTCAGTTAACGGCGTCTAGTCCAACTTAACAGAAAGAGTACATTTGAGACATTTTAATAAAAGAAAATAACAAATTGAGACTTTTATAAATAAGGATACTAAATTGAGATTTTGCCTCTAAAATGGAGATCAAAGACATGATTAAAAAAAAAAAAACTGAAAGATGTTCATTTATTCATTATTACATGAGGTTGCTTACGGTGTTAGAAGTTAAAAATAATTTTAATAAAGCTTCCTCTTTCTATCTTCTAAAAAGTCTTTCAATATCAAAACTATAACACAAGTTTCAAACTCCAAAATAGATATCTTGAATATTGTGATTGATTTAATAATATTATATTAATCAACTTGGTCATAACATCCATAAATGTTAAGATGAATTATTTATTCATAAATAGTTAGAAAGAAAAGGAGATGAATTTGAATATGATAAATAATATAAAGTGATGAAAATAGAAAAAATTAATTAACATTAATGAAGTATTTGATATATCAATATCTCTGTATCATCTCTCTTTACTACCTGAATAAAGATAATAAATGACGGAAAAAGAAAAAAAAAACAGACGAAATCGTTTGTATTGTATATGTAAAAAGTTATTTAATTTTAACACTATTTTATGGGAAAAAGTATTCAAAATGTAAAAATATAAGCATATTAGTGAAACTGTGGTATGCAAATAACAATTGCTTAATTACATTTACAAAGTCAACTTCATATGTAATTAAATGCATTTTTTTGAGATGGAAAAAATATTCTGACAATCATTTCCTTTTTACACATCCGTTTTATAACTATTTTTAATAATAAAATATTTTATTGAAATATAAATTGAATTATTCAATGAAAAATTATTAAAAATAGTTGGATAGAAACATTGTGGTTATCAACCTATTATAATTCCTTTCATTAAATATCTTAATTTAATAATAAAATATTACATTGAGATGTTGGATTAAATATTCAATAAAAAATTAATAAAAATAGTACATTGTATAAGTACAAGAAAAACATTAAATATCAAACTAAATATTGATTAAGTTAGATATCACTTTTATAAACTAAAAATTATTAATATTTAAAATAATTTTATCATTAATAAAAAGTATAATTTGTTTATATATTAAAGTTTAAATTATCTCTAACGCTAACTCTAAGTTTTAACTACTTATTGAATTAGTCTCTATTTTTAAATTAGAGACTAATTTAAAATCAATATTAGTAAGTAAGTACCTAAAATTTTGATAGATAATACTATAAATCAAATTAGACTTTAATTCATAAATTATTAATTATAATTTTTATTAATAATAGAAACTATTTTAAATACTAATAATTTTTAATTTATAAAATTATGTCTAACTCAATATAATAATTAATTAATTTTGTCTTTAAATTTAATTATTATTTAATAATTTTCTTGTAATATATATATATATATATATATATATATATAAATTATCCTCATCAACATAACATAATTCTTTTAAGATTTACGTTATGTATAACATCCTATTTAATAGAGATTCTACTAAAGGAAAATATCACATATTTAATACTTCAAACACAAAATCATACACTAGGATTTTCTATTACATTTATCCAAGACATAAAGATAGAGTTGAATGATTAGTAGAGTTCTAGGATAAGCTTCCAAATTATGAGTCCCTACATCAATGCATACCAAAGCACACATACTTTAAAAGGATTTTCTCTTGAAAATCCATTCATCATTCTCAGGTTACAATTTAACAAGTCTTGTCTAATATATCATTAATATATAACACACATATCCACTGATAAGGTCATCATCATCACACTTTCATACATCATTATATTCCAAAAGTTCATATCATCCCCAACATTCACATAATCACCAAATATATTACATAATAACTTAACAGCACATATGCAAAATGGTTGGAGGTTTTTACAAATAAAACTATAGCTTGTACAAAACTCCAAAAAAATATGTTCTTACATTCAAATTAAAGATAATTTATTCATAAACTCAATGCAAAAAGTATTAACCTAATTGGATACCTGTAGAAAAAGTTATGTACTAATTAAGTGGCATAGGTCAAAACTGTCAACAACCTAATCTACGAGAACCTTACAAGAAAATTTTCTCTCGCTATAGAGTTTCAAACAAAGATCCCAACAGCCAAAACAAAGCATAAAATTTCAGCTCCATCTGACGGTTAACATAGTGGGAATTGAATTTTTTTCCTAGATGACTCAAAGCTGGAATATCGAACTTGGCCAGCTAAAGAATTGCTCGCCCAACGAAAGAAAGTCTCTGTTAAAATTAATTGTGGCACTAGCTAGGCGAGTCATTTGCTCGTCTAGCGAATCTGCACGATGCAAAAGCTCAAAATTAATGATTTGTACTAATGACTTTCCTTATTCCTCTTATTACTAAAAAATGAATTTGCATACATTGTTTTTTTTTTTCTAAATAGAAATAATGCTTCTACATCTCATTTTCCCTATTT
>Ga0209589_1006448_pt1 | contig 19400 bp, 13 predicted proteins | sample CowpeawhiteBW_FD_187525 | JGI IMG/M metagenome (GOLD analysis project Ga0209589, IMG submission 187525) | Root nodule microbial communities of legume samples collected from California USA - Cow pea white BW (SPAdes) (version 2) | ecosystem: Host-associated > Plants > Roots > Nodule | place: USA... | reverse complement strand
GTATTTATTTACAAAAGTAAGGTAAAATTGAGGATTAAGTAGGTTAAAAGCTTTGGAAGAGATGATTTTGCTAATGAAATATAGCTTGGATAATGGTAAAAATTAACATTATCAGAGAGTGATTCTTAATAGGGTTCCAAAGAAAGACAGCCTAATTAATAGACGGATAAGAATAGATAATAAATGTTGTTCGTTGTGTGAGGTTGAGGAAGAATGCATTAGCCACTTATTTTTTACCTGTAATGTGTCAAGGGTTGTGTGGAATCAGTGTAACAAATGGATAGGTATTAATAATGTTCAACTTTTTAAGCTAAAGCAACATTTCCAACAATTCTACCTTACAGAGTTGAACAATAAACAAAATGGTGTTTGGAAATGCATGTGGATGGCAATAGTTTGGGTAATTATCTTTAGAGATGAAACGGTAGATGCTAAAGAGGTATTTACAATGGCACAACTAAAAACATGGGGGTGGATAATTAACAAGTATTCAAAATTGTCATTTACATATTCATATTGATGTTTGAGCCCAGCCACATGCTTAAAATATTTGTGAAAATAAATTGGCTTTAATCCTAAGAAATAAGAAATATGGGTATATATATAAAAGTTCAAAATAGTGTAGGATATAACCATAAGGAAAGGGAAGTAGGAAGATATATGGTTAGAGAAAGGACTAATAAGGCAATTAGCTCAACAATGCTTAAGTGGTGGTAAGGTGAGGGTGCTATCTTGTGATGGCTAAACAAATGTTTTGCAACACACATATAGCTCATTAGAAGGTGTAAAATGTTTTGTGATATTAAAATTCTCTCTAGTACAGTCATACATTAAGGTAGACAGTAAGGGATATTGTTGCTATGTATTGGGATGAGGAGAGTTGGAAAGAGCAATTCTTTGTCTTCTGCAGGAATGAAGTATGCAGAGGAGTGTTCTTTTTTCTTGTTGCAGAGAGTTAAACAACAAGGAAGTATTGTTTTTCATGTTTGCATGGACTATGGGCAACATAACATTCATAATGGAATATATATATCGAATATACCAAATTGTTGTTCAAACTACACTTGGGGATGAGATGGAGATGTGGCTGATATGTTTATTGCATCAGAGGAGTGTAGAGCAGTGTGAATGAGGGATATTGCAGCTAAATCAAGGAGCTGCTCGGAATGTTGAAGCCTTTAAAATTGGGATGTTGCTAATGGTATGAAGCAAAAAGGATTTTGGACTTGTGCTGGTCACGTAGGAATATGCCAGACGTATACTTACGGAGACATACATATCGCTTTTACTCTTTGTTGGTGAATCACAATGATGGTTCATGTGGTTTTGTTTTAGGTGAAATCTTTTGTTTTGGTGGAGCTAGGATGTTAAACTAGAATATCAATGTGTATAACAATGCTTTTTGTATAAGGATTAGAGTATCCCTTAAATGCTCTTTTTAATTAAATTTGTTCTTTACTGATAAAAAAATATGATTAAGTCTACGATGTCGTATCATCGTGGCTTATTCTTGAGATGTTGATGCAAGTGATGCATCTACTTAATAGGACGTATATCTACCGAAAGTTGTTCAAAATTTTCAGGATTCTGTCAAAAAATTTGACAAAAAGGCAACTCATCCAAAAATATATTTCATATGTTTCAAAAATTCTTTTCCAAAATTTACATTCCAAAAATTTATTTCCAAAAACTTTATTTTTGAAATATACCAATCAAATTAATTTAATATCCGAAATTAATTGATAGAATCGAAAGTTACGTTATATAAATAAAAATAGTAAATGATATCGATATGATAAATCTGGAGCTAGTTTAATTGATTCTTATATTGTCTACATATTAAATTTGTTTGTCATACCTGATCAAAGACTATACCAAATAAAAAATAAGTAGTCGTTTAGTTTACAAAGTTTAGTCAAAAAAATTAAATTCAGAATTAAATGGATTAAAAACAGAAAACAATATATCCAAAAGCTAATTGAGAATTCATCCTAAAGCTATTTAAAATGCAAACATCTATGCAAGAGTCTAGATAAAAATGCATCCAAAGACTGAAATACTAACAAATAAAACTGAAGATTACAAAAAATAGAATTTAATCCCAAATTTGTAAATTGTTCAGAATTTGATAACATTTTAAAGTACACATTTTCGACAGAAACTCCAACTATTTATCGTTATAATAATAAAATTAAATATAGAAATGATAAAAATGTTTGGAAATTTTGAAAGAGAAAGACACTCATTGTACATCCTCTTTATTAATTGCAAGACCCCCCTACAATTCAAATTTTATTCATTTGAACAAAAATTTGAATTGCAAAACATACAATATTGGAGAAGAAGAAAAATAACATTCATAGCATGGTTAACTTTAATTCTTCATTAACAATAATCTGCATTGGCAAATAAAAACCAAGCAACTCATTATATTCACTTTGCAGTAGAAAAGCAATTACTCACATCATTCATGACATTAACATTTCAACCAACGAATCTTGTTTATAAGTATGATATCATGTATATAAACAGATAAATAATGAAGTTCAACTATTCTCAAATAATCAAAGACAAACAATAATTTTTTTTACACATAGTGAAATATCTAAGTGAACAATATTAACATGACATTAATGCAAGAAGATTAAATAAAGTTAGTGTAAAGCTAGTATTTATGACAATGACATGTTTTACACATTAGGATGGAGGCATTATGCTGATGATAAAAAATTTTATACAAGGCTACATTACTGGTTAGGTCCAATACAATGCTATTATGCTAGCAGTTATAACAATGTCGCAATTCTCTTTTTTCAAGACTTAGGCAGAATTTTTACTTGGGAAAATATAAACCAATCAAACAAGTTGTAAGTTGTACCTTATTAATGAAAGATTATTATTTCCTGATCTAAGAAAAAAGACATGGAAATGTATACATAGAATCCTGTTAATTGTGTTGTAGTGAATCACTACTTTCTGTATATAAAATTTGGAATATATAGACAAAAAGACAAAAAATACAAACTGCAATTCAGTTGGAAAGAAATCTTTTTGAAGAACAGGATCGAGAACAAGTTTAGTTCCCTTTATTTTTTCACAGTAACTCCACAGTGCCCTGTTTAGTGTTCATTAAAGGTAACGTTTAGTTGGTTTTCAATTGCATATATTTACCAAAGTTCTACGTCGAGTAATATGAATAAAAGAGTAGCAGAAAAATATTATAAAAGTAAAGAGTTGGTTTTGGAGTTGTCACTAAGACTCAATATCTTAGGTGTATGAGGGACTTAGATAGTTGTATGTTATTGGAAAGTTTGCAATTTTTGCTAGAAAAATTGCACTATAAAGGGTTTGTAATTTTGGTCCAAAAAAATTGCACTAGGAAGGGTTTGCAATTTTGATTCAAATTTTTGTCCAAAAAATTGCACTTGGGTGATAATGCTTTTTGATCCAAATTTTTGCCCAAAAGATTACACTTGGGTGATAATGCTTTTTTGAGTGTTTGTGAATGTAGGTCTTAAGGTGCCGAACCAGATTAAATTTCTGTGTATTTTTATTTATATTTTTCTGTTCTTATTTGTTGATCGGGATATATTACTTTCTTAATGGGTGATCTCCCAACACATTTATATATTATCATCTAAATTTATTTTCTGAACTAACATTTATGTAAAACATATTTGGGTAAATCGAAATAGTATTTATTTTAAGAAGAAACAATGAACCCTATAAATAGAAGAAGGAACTAACTAGTTTGAGAAGAACCCTCACCCTTTTTCTGGAATTGACGGAGCTCCAATTACAGATTGGACTCTCTTCAAACGCTTCTTTGCATTGAGCGTTGCTTCGCTGCGTCAGTTTTCTTCTCCGCGGATTTTTGAGTTAAGGATATTGGATTCAATTTAAGGATTGGGACTTTAGATTGTTTAAGGCTACACATGTCATTAAAGAAACTGCTATCTAATTCTGCTTTAGTATCAAATGAACTACCCTCAATCTTGGAACCATATTTTATGGTTGAAAAAGGTTAATTATAATCCAACTTATTTTTAACAACCACTATTGTATGTTGAGCAGTGCGTACTTGATGATATTTTTATTAAATATTGGGATATTTTCTCCTTTTTCTTATTAATGTAAAAGATACTTTATATAATTATAATGTGTTCTGGAAAGTTTTTTCATATTAAAACATATTCTAAAATATATTTTATTTATTTTGAAAATTCTATTTTGAAAACGTCATTCCAGAAATCCCATTCTAAGACTTCTATTTAAGAAATATCATTTCACAAATATCTTTCTGAAAATTTTTGAAAAAGGTTTTCAAAATATACAATTTGAGAGCCATTTTTCTAATGAGAAAAATGTTTATTTAAAAAATTTGAAGGACTAGACGAAGAAATTGTGGGATGGAGGAAGTAAAAGCACAATATCATTTACTAAATAATTTATTGAACTGCAATTTATTATATAATTGACTTAGAAAGACTTCGGCACAAGGAATTATTATATAAATCATGGATCATGTATCAGATAAGCAGAAAGGAGTTACTGAGTCGTGGAAAAGGTAATTTAATTCCTGAAGATTCATCATCTTCCTCAACAGTTTCACCATCACAGGTTCTTTATCCTCCTTTTTTTTGTATTTGGTTCATTGTTCTTCGTTTTCATCCGTGAATAGATTTTTTTTTTTCTTTTTACAATAATTATTTTAGCCGGAGATGTTGAACACGGGGCATGAGTACTAACTTTTTGGTTTAAAGTACTTGATGATATTTTTAATAAATAGTGAGATTTTCTTTTCTTGTTAATGTAAAAAAATGTTTTATATCAATTTAAAAGTATTTGTTATATAATCTATGTTTAAGAATGCTTATTAAAAATAATTATTTATAATTTCTAATTACTCCACCTTTAAAAATGGTATTATAAAACCCAAAATCCCAAATCCTATTATATTTGAATTAGTTATTATATCACTTTTCATGTTTCAGATCTAGAGATAAAATGGACTAAAATGCTATAAAATGGGATCGTATCTACCACAAAATAGAACATATTCAAACATCTGCTGGAACACCTTTATAACCCTTGTGACTGAGTACCTGGAGTCACAAAGATAAGTTTAAAATGCAAAGGCCAAACACAAAAAATAGTCAGTAGCAGAAGATGACACAAAATCATTTAGATTTATTTGAGAAATATTCTCCAGAAGAACATAAAAAAAAAATAGAGAAACTCTACGATCGAATCCATCGCCGGAGAGGAACACCTGCGAAAGCCTCCTAAGCACGAATCGGAGCCCTTCCCCGCAATAACGGTGGCGCTCGACGCGCTTGCGAAAGACAGAGGTGATGAAGTTCTGTATAAGCATGGAATGAGGGTGTAGAAATCTTTTAATATTAAAAAAATTGAAATTTTTTTTTTCTTAAATATAATTTTATAAATGTCTATTAATATTGATGAAAGTTTTGAGTCTTTTCTTTTTTGCTGTTTGGATTTTTAGTCAATCCTATACAATTCCAATATTTCTTTCTTAAGAAAGAGATAAGAATAAAAGAGTGTTAGGTTTTAGAAGTTTCCGGGTTGACTACTGTGCCACCGAACGCAAAAAGTTTGGTGCAACTTTTTAGAAAAATAATTCAAAAAATAATCATGTATGACTTTAATTCAAATGTAAATGTAACCCTGTCTCAAGGTTCCAAATCCTAATATTTCAATCAGTTTTTATATCATTTTTCGTGTTCAGAGTTGTAACCAAATGGAAGGACGACGGAGTGATTTAGAGAAAGAATGGACTGAGAAGCTTCAAAATGTGAACCCTCCAGAGATGGATGAAATCCATATGCAATGCATTTATAGGGTACCATCAAATATTCGTAACTATAATCCTAACGCCTACACACCTCAAGTTGTTTCAATCGGCCCTTATCATCACAACAGTTTTGAAACAATGGAAGAGCTTAAACTCAAATATGTTAAGGGATTTCTAAATCGAACACGACTATCTACCAAAGAATTGGTTGCCAAAATTGAAGAGATTGAAAACAGCAATAATATTCGAAGTTGTTATGCAGACCCCATTAAATGTAATGGTGATGATTTCTTCAACATGATTCTAGTTGATGCTTGCTTCATGATTGAGCTTTTTCTAAGATGGCACGAACGTAGTGATTGGGAGGGAAAAGACCCTTTAATGTTAAAACCATGGATGCTACCGCAGATTAGGTTTGACTTGATTCGACTGGAGAATCAGCTTCCATTCACTGCTCTTGAACATCTTTATAACCACACTGCTATGCATCCACTATCCCCTCCTTTCGTCAGATTTGTTTCAACTATTTGAAGAGAACAACTTTAAGACCCGTGTGTCCAGGAGAGAATCCAAAACACTTCACTGAGTTCGTAATATCTTCTATAATATCATCATCATCACCACGGTTTGGTCTTAGAGAACAAGGAGAATACCAAGAAGTTAGTCATCTATACAGTGTAAGCCAACTAGAGGAGGCAGGTATTAAGTTCAAAGTCAGTCCAAATAATTGCATACTTGACTTGGAATTATCTGAAGATGGAGTGTTGAGCATGCCAATCTTGAATATAAGTTCCAGTACACAACTTTATTTCAGGAATATGATGGCATATGAACATTGCCACGATTCGGCTACAAAAATCATTACTCAATATGTAGCGATCCTAGATTTTCTTATCAATACTGAAAAAGATGTGAATATACTTGTTGACAAGAAAATTATTGTCAATTGGTTGGGTGATACTGATAAAGTGGTTACAATGATTAGTAATCTGAACTCAACTGTCACAATGCCAGAGTTCTGTTCGCATTATTTCTCCGTCTGCAATGGGTTAAATAAATTCTACGAAAATCCTCGTAACAAGTACAAGGCTATGTTGATACACGATTACTTAAACACTCCTTGGAAAATAGCATCTACTGTTGCTGCAATTGTGCTACTTTTGCTCACGCTTATTCAGACTGTATGTTCAATCATCTCATTAGTTCAAAAGTAAGAAATCATTGACAATTTCAATACTTAAACAATGCAATGGAACAAGTCAAACTCATAAAATTGCAATGTTAAATGTGCAGGTAATTGAAGAGAGGATTCAATAAATAAGTAACAAGGAAATCACTTGGTGAAGAAGATATTTGATGATTGTATTTGAGTGTCTTAGTATAAGGAAAACCTTGTGATGTTATTTACTGTGTTGTTGCTTTTCTTTCAACGAAGATTTAACTTGTTTTCTGTTTTTTCTATTTGGATTTCATTGTAAGGGAAACCTTATGATGTTATTTACTGTGTTGTTGCTTTTCTTTCAATGAAGATTCAACTTATTTTCTGTTTTTTTTTTTATTTGGATTTCAGTATAAGGAAAACTTTGTAATGTTATTTACTGTGCTGTTCCTTTTCTTTCAATGAAAGTTCATCTTGTTTTCTGTTTTTTCTATTTGGATGTTAACTTTAACTACTTTTAAGCAAGTAAAGTGAATACAGGAATGTAGAATCTTATTATCAAACTCAAAATCACTGTCTTAAACCTCAAGTATCAAAACTAATATGTAAGTTCAAACATAGCGGGAAGCGTTAAAGTTTTATGTACTCAATCATGATAATCATGATAAGGGAAGTTAATATTTCATATGATTGTAGGGAGTATTGATATGCATTCTCATGTTTTATGTTAATGAATTGATATGTTATGAGCATGTCTCCATAAATACTCTAAATGAGTGTGAGCATGTCTCCATGAGTGCTCCTAAATGTCTAAGTATGGTTTGTTAGAAATATTACATATTTCTTGGTTTTAATTCTATTGATGAATATATCATTAGTGCAGTACCCCTTTTGGCCCCAGTTATTTTTGAGATTCTGCCTCGGTTTAAGAACCGAGGCACATTAAAGCGAGGCCAAAAGACCAAAAGGCACCTCCTTTTGGCCTCGGTCATTACCCGAAGCCATAGATCTCTTTTCTGCCTCGGTTGCAGAGAGACCGAAGCCATAAATTCAATATTTAAAAAAAAATCACAGCCTCCGCGAAGCTTCCTCGAACACCAACCATGACAGTTCACATTCCACCATTGCCGGCAACCACCGCTTCTCCATCTTCTCTGCAACGCGCAGCCACCGTAGCACCATACCCCATCTAACCACCATGAGCAAGCTGCCCGCAGTTCGAATTTACAACAGCTAAACCATCACCACCACGCTTGCAACAACAACAACGTTCAAAACACCATTAACGCTCCACCATGGAAGCAGCGAGAACGAACCATCACACCGGAACAGTTGCAGCAGTGGAAACGCGAACGCAGCACCAACATCACCGTGACACAGATCTGCATTGCGTCCAACCTTTCAGCCACGCAGCCGCGCATCATCTCGACGCTGCCATCACCATCAATAGTTCATCTTCACGTTGCCACCACAACAATTGAAGACCCAACATCACCACCATCATTTCCACTGCAACGTCGGCGCGTCCACCTTTGCACATCGAACCAGATTCGCGACCACCATGGCAGCAGCGGAGACGTATCCTCCATTGCAGTAGCGAACCAGAACAACGCCAACAACAATCACGTGAGCACACACCAGAGACGCGAACATAGCTTCAACACCACCACACAAACGCAACAGCAGCAGGCAGTCCATCACACCTGGGGTTTGCGCAGAGAGAATTGGGGAAGAAGATGAATAGTGATCGGGGTTCACAATTTGGGGATTTTAACAGGCTCAATGGCCTCGGTCGAAGGGGACCCGAAGCCAAAGGGGGCGGCGTTGATGAAATTTATAAATTAGGGTTTCTGGGCAGGGTTATAGGCTTCAGTTCTATTTCAACCGAGGCATAAAACTGCCCAATATTGCCTCTGTTGAAAAGCAATCGAGGCCAAATATGTTCTCGTTGGCGCCAATTTAAAATTTTCATTTCTGGGCTGCCTAATAGGCTTCGGTTCTTAAGGAACCGAGGCTTAAAGCTGCTTACGACACCGGTTGTTTGTAGAACCGAAGCAATATAGGTTGCTGAAATTGCAAAATTGCCACCGCCTCCTTATAGGCTTTGGTTATGCCATAACCGAGGCCTATAAGGCGAGGTAAATTATCAAATCTGCACTAGTGTATAATATATTTTATTCTTCTTTATTATTATCAAATATTATGTATTATGATGTATCTTAAGTTTTATCACTTTTCCCTATATATCATGAGATATTGTTCTCTATATATTGAACAAGTTTTATGAAAAGTAAGAAAGCTCTTTGAGTTACTTTTCATCAAATACCTCTTGTACATTTTTTTTTCCTTCTCATGACTTATACATATCTAATATGGTATCAGAGCCAACTTAGAGCCTATCTTAGCGAACTTTCTTGGACATTCTGTTCCACCCGCTATCGGGCCGCTAACGGACCACCCACTAATTTCTAATCCCACACACGAGATGAATATACCTTTGCGTGAAGGGGTGTGTTGGAAGTCTCACAGCGACTAGAGATAAGTCCAATTCACAATATATAAGTGTGTGCAATCCTCACCTTACAAGCCGATTTTGTGGGGTTGAGTTAAGCTTAAAGCCCACATCTAACATGGTATTAGAGCCATGTTAGAGTCTATCCTAGTGAGCTTTCTTGGACATTATGTTCCACCCGATATTGAGTCGCTAAAGGAACACCCATTTCTAGACCCACTCACGAGATGTTTAAGTGAGGTGCATGTTTAAGTGAGGTGCCTCACCTTACAAGTCGGTTTTGTGGGGTTGAGTTAGGCTTAAAATCCACTTCTAATATGGTATCAAATGAAAAAAAAGCACCTTCCGCATTTACTCCTTTCTTGTTGATTTCCTACCATGGCGAATCTTACTTCATCCTTTGGTTCATAGGCTTCCGCGTGTTCTCGTCGACTTCTCAAGGTTCTCAAATTTCTCGAATTTATCAAGTTTCTTGAATTTCTCAAATTTTGGGTCTTCTCAAGTTCTCAAGAATTTTCTTCATGACCGCTTTCCAAAACTGCTACTTTCAAGTTGGGCCAAACTTCATGCCCATCTGGAGAGGGGGTGTGAGAGATATTACACATCTCTTGGTTTTAATTCTATTGATGGATATATAATATATTTTATTCTCCTTTATTATTATCAAATAATATGCATTAATAACTTAGGTTTTATTACTTTTCCCTATATATCATGAGATTTTGTTCTCTATATATTGAACAAGTTTCTATGAAAAGTAAGAAAGCTCTCTGACTTACCTTTCATCAAACTCCTCTTGTACATATTTTTTTTTCTTTTTTCCTTCTCATGACTTATACATATCTAATAAGCCCACTTCTATAACATGGTTAGATGAGTGTGAATATGTCTCCAAAAGCTCTCCTAAATGTCTAAGCAGGTCCCCATAACTCCAATGGGTTTAGCAAGTCCTCATGATTGCTACGAGTTGGACAAGTTAAGAAAAAGTAAGAGTAAGATTCAAACACAATGAAAAGCTTTGAAGTTTTACATACTCAATCCAGATTAGGAAAGCTAATATTTCATATGATTGTAGGATGAGTATTAATATGCATTTCAATGTTTTTGTGTTAATGAATTGATGATATGTTATGAGCATGTCTCCATGAATGCTTAGAGACGAGAGTGAGCATGTCTCCATGAGTATTCCTAGATATTTGAGTATGATTAGACAAGTGTGAGCATGTCTCCATGAGTGTTCCTAAATGTCTGAGTATGATCAGATAAGTGTGAGTATGTCTTAGTGAGTGCTCCTAAACGTTTAAGTAGGTCCCAATGACCGTGATAAGTTAGGCAGGTCCTCATGATTGCTGTGAGTTAGGTAGGTCATCATGACTACTACGAGTTGAGCAGGTGTCCTATTGAATGATATGTTGTGATATTGATAATTCTTTGATTGCAATCATTGTTATATTAAGTTACCCTTCTATATATAGTTGCGGTTTCACTTGTGATGATCGTGTATGTTGCACGAGGGTAGATGTGAAGTAGGTCTAGATGCACAACGTTGATGAGGAGTTGAGTATGGGCTAGAAGCAGGCTAGATGTTCATGTTTTTATAGGCTTTTCAATTATTTTTCTTTCATTTGTTTAAGAATAAGGATTTGAATGGTCTAGATGTTAAACATTTCTTCTTTAAACAAATTTTAATTTTAATTAATTTTCTCTAAGGATATTTAAATGAAATAGTATGCATTAGATCACAATATCATTAAAAGTTGTAGACAAGGCCCATTTTGAAAAGTTTTTCAATCAAATTTAATTTAATCTTGGATTAACAAGTCACTTTCTCAAACATATGATTTTTTATTAGGTAAAATATTTAAACTATTAGGAAAAATAGGAATACTACAACCAACATCATCACCGCTACTACATATAAAGAAGAGTGCGAGAATGTCGGGGGAGAGAAAAAGAAAGAAAAAGTGAAAAAATAAAGGGTTAAATATGGTTTTGGTCCTTCAATTATTAGTAAAAATTGGAATTAGTCTCTCTTGGAAACTTTGAACTAATTTAGTCCCTCAATTATGTAAATACGTAAATTTAGTTATTTTTTAACTAAATTTTATTAAATTTATTTGACGTTTCAAACACATCTTAGTATAGTATTTTAGTTCATTTACATCGCTTGACACATTTTCACTTTAACGTTAGTTAAGAAACGCATTTGAAACGTCAAATAAACTTAAAAAAAATTGGTTTAAAGCACTAAATCCGCATATTTCTAAAGATAAAAGACTAAATCGGTTCAAGGTTTTTAAAACGGACTAATTCCAATTTTTATTAAAAGTTGAATGACCAAAACAAATTTAACCCAAAAAAAAAACTTATTTGGAAAAGTTCTTTCCAAAACAGTTTGATGTGTTGTGAAAAGCTCTTTCCATAATGCATTTTATATTGAATGTTTCATAAACTAATTCCGTAAGAGATTATATATGTTCTAGAAAGTTTATTTCAGAAATTTCATTTTTCAAAATTTATTCCAAAATATATTTCACATGTTTCGAAAATTCTATATCAAAAATTTTATTTGGAAATCTTGTTCTAAAGTTTCTGAAAGTTTATTTTGAAACATTTCTAAACTATACAATTCAAGAAGCCACATATATGAGAAAAATAGTTATTTTGAAAATTTTGTAAGAATGTGCGCAGAAATCGTGGAAATACATAAAGTGAAAAGCCAATACCATTCACTAAATAATTCATTAATGAACTGCTCCTTATTATATGAAGAGCACCTACTCTTAACACCCCATTTCTTTTATATATTCATTCTAGAACCCTATAAATTAATATTTTATTGAAAGAGTAAGTGTCAAATAGTTGTTATGTGTGAGCACTTCACAAATTAATATTTTATCGAAAAGGTAAGTGCGAAATGGTTGTTATTTGTCAACATGGGGTCAAAGTAGTTTTCTCTTTATATAAAAAAAAAAAGTTGACTTGATAAGACTTCAGAGTAAGCAATAAGGAATTATTATATAAAGTATGAAGTACAATGATATTTTGACTATTAAATTTTGGTAACTTTCTCTTCTAACTTAAGATGTTATTTTCTAAGTGGTTTTTGAATATTGAAAATGAGAAAAAAAAATGGAAAACCACTTAAAAGATGACACCTAAGATTGTAAGAGTGAATCTTTGTCATATATATCCTATCCAGTTCCTTCATTTAGCAACTTCTCGAACAAAGTAGGAGTGTATGCTTATATACTTTTTCTATAAGAAAAGGCGGTGTGAATGTCATAGACCCTAAATCCTAAATCCTGTGTTTGAGTGTAACACTCCATTATTTTTTCTTTCCTAATGTTAATTACAATGTTCATTATTAAACTACTAAAGTTCTAAATATAGTACATCTAGCTTGTGTCTAAAGTCAAAGATACAAAGGACGAGAAGACATCCAGTTAATCATAATTAAATGAATACATGTAAAATCAAAATTTAAGATGTGACACTCAAAACTAATAATGAGATGCACTTAACTTGTACTAGTGGAAATGTCTATAGCCTATCTTTAGAAAACCAGGGCTAATTGTTACCACATCAACTTCATTTGCTTTATTTTTAAATTGGCTTGTCTTATCTCTTCTAGAAGTCTTTCGGTCTGACATGCATGTTCCTCTATTTCTTGAATCGTGCGGGCTAATAAGGAATGTTGAATGAGGGATGTGATATCATGTTGAATGTTGGCACTCAAGTACCTAGTGTCATAAACTCGACCTCGACTTTTTCACTCCAACGACACCTTTCTGACATTGAAGTTTTGTTGATGATATGGATCATGCGGAATTATATGATTTCATTTCTTCCACACATTGACGATATGTTCCTATTCAATCATAATGGTTGAAAAATATTAGATATGTAGTGTAAAAAAAAATGATAATAAAATAAATAATGTACTAGGTTTCACGTGTACATGTATCTATCCAAACACCATCTTCTTCTTGTGAGCGGCAAGAAATAGATCATTTAGATCCACAAGACAACCATGTTTTCATCATTCACATAAGTTATAAAATTAGTACAATTATAGGTATGATTACATAAAATTCAATCGCAATGCAATATTGGTGGGATTTGCGACCTGTAAGGTAGAGTGTTACACCTCTTGCTGAAGATTTGTTGTTTCTATTCGGAGTCGATTTTTATTTTAAGTTTTCATCAGTGACCAAATAGTTGAGCAACCTCATCCAAGCATGTTCCTAACTTTGGAGTGTATACCATAGATGGAGCTTTCAGACTTTTGCCTCATAAACTTTTCGAATTTGCCACTCATCTTGAGGTGCCCAAGTAATTCTAGACTGCAAAAATAGAGAAATATAAAGTGATAAATATGTAATAACATCATAATTTATTTAAAACTAGATGAATAATTACCATGAAGTCATCCCACCATTTAAGTTGCATGTCTTCATAGACTGCCTAACAATGATGGAACGAACCCCTCAATTGCGTTCTAATTATGCTGCCAGTGGCTTAATTAGATAGTGGTTAGGCATCCACCTACAAAAATAAGCAAATAAATGAATTAGTATTAAGTAGATTAATTGGAAACAAAGTGAAATAATGAATGACTTACACTTTACTAATCAGCCTGATGATCACCTAGCCATTATCATGTTGATGCACCTCTTTATTAGGTACATCATGGTGTGATGGAGTACATCAGATGTGGTATGGACTGCAGTACCTAGGGTGGACTACATAGTAGAATATGATAGTCCCTGTACTAACATAGGTGCGTTCTCGTGTGTAGGTGCAATAACAGTGGATAAAGTAGTGGAACATATACACCAAAACTGCCCTAGTGGAGGTTGAAAGTTGTAGAGGGAGTAGACGACTGAAAATTCATAGTGTGTGGGACTCCAAAGTGTAGAGAGCCATCAGAAACCCTGACATGGAGGGTGAGTGCCTAAAAGATTCAACAAAGAGGGCATGCGAATTGTATGGAGCAGGTAGAGGAAGATTGTTGTATTATGACATTAACATTGCCTTTTAAAGGAAGAAACACTAGTGCATTTTAGAGTTTCTACATCATAGTATACGCCTCGGTTCCTACACACCCGCTGCATATAAAAACACAGTGGCATTTTTGTAATAAAAGGCACCTTTTATGCCTCGGTTAGTATGACAACCGAGGCATATAACTTAAAAAATTTTACGAATTCGCGCTGTCCACAAAATTTGAAATTTTTTATTTGTTTTTATGCCTCGGTTATCACAGAACCGAGGCCTAATACCTTTCTTGCTTTAGGTTTTTATTATCCGATGCAGTTTCTTTGTTATATTTTTTTTAATTTTTAATTCACTGACAGAATATGCCTCGGTTCCTTTATAACCGAGGCCGTAGGGTGTTTTTGGCTTCGGGATAGCTGCCAACCGAAGCATATATGGCTTCTTAGGGTTAAAAAAAACCCAAATCCTTTCGTAGCCGCGCAAAGCATCTTCTTCCATTCTTCTTCTCCGAGCATCCCCACGAAGATCCAAATATTTTCTTCTTCTTCCACTCCGCCCTAGCCGTTTGTTCCAACTTCACCACCGCTGCACCACCACTGCACCACCGCTGCACCGTGGAGGAGGTGGTTTTGTGGCCGCCGCTGCTGCGCCGTTTCGCCAACGTCGTTGTTGCGCCATTTCGCCAACACCACTGTGCTGCCACTTCACTCGACGAGATTGGGCAGTTCCTTCTCGTATTCTCCGATCAAGTTTGGTGGGTCTTCGTGGAAGAGGGATCAGAGTCCCGTGTCTATTTTTCATGGCCCTGTTTCGTGTAGTGGTAGCAGCAGAGGTTCCATGGGTTTGTGAGGAATGTGTTGGGGTCTTGTTTAGACTTTTGGTGAATTGATTTTTTGTTTGTGTTTTTTTTAGATGCGGGCTAGTGGGGATCCTTACTTGCAGCATTGTTTGGAGACTGTTGTGTTGCTGGCTTTGATTGGTTCCAATTCTACAGTTGTGGCTGCGGGGTTCTTGCATGACACGTTGGATGCAGAGTGATATATTTTTAATTTGCTCAAACACAATGCAATACAATGCAGCAGAGACTATATACCACAAACAGGTATACAGTTCGATGCTTCACTGTGTTCCCCTCCCAAATTCTACGTCAATGATTGCTTTATTCTGCTTATTGTGTGACTCCTATATTTGTCACAAGCACGATCAATACAAGAACTTGTACGGAAGAAGTTTGAGAAGTTAATTGGCTTTGAACGATCTCAAATGGAGCAGAAATCATAGCAAAAGGCAGGATCTAATTATTTGGTTAAGAAGCAACCGAAGAAGCCTTTAGTACGTACTTCACTTGAACCTGTTGTCTCTAATTTCTGTTCAGGAGCGACTCTTGCTACTATTGCAGAAGAGAATTCAATTTTTTCTTTTTTTTTTAAATAGTTATATGCCTCGGTTGAGACAGATCCGAGACAATAAATGTACCTTTCTGTCGCGGTTAAAATAGACTCGAGGCAGTAAATATTAAATATGCCTCGAGTTTGTAACCGAGGCATAAAGAACTACCTTTTTACCTCGGCCATATATGTCTCGGTTGCGGACCCGAAGTAAAAAACTGGAAATAATCGCTGTCATTTCCCTTTTCTGCACTAGTGAAAGTTATATATAACAAAGATTCACACCATAATAACCTAACAGATATGCACTGCGGTAGAAAATCCATATTATGCCGGTTAAAAAAAACATTTTATACTAGTTTCAGAATCTGTATTAATACAGGCGGTATAAAAAATTGATTAGTCAAAACTTTTTACTGATTAAGGTTATAACCGGAATACAAAGTCAACTTCAAGTGATTCTTCTTTTTCTCTTTTTTTTTTTTTCTTTTTCGTGTATCACATGTTTTGCTTGCATTGTGAAAAGGGTTAAATATGTTTTTGGTCCCTCAAGTTTTAGTGAATTTTGGAATTAGTCCCTCATCAAAACTTTATACCAATTTAGTCCTTCATCTTTCAAAATGAGTGAATTTAGTCCTTTTAACCAAATTTTGTTAAGTTTATCTGACGTTTCAAGCACATTTCATGATAGTATTTAAGTTAACATTGAAGCAAAAATGGGTCAAACAGTGTAAATAATTTAAATACTATCATGAAATGCGCTTGAAACGTCAGATAAACTTAACAAAATTTGGTTAAAAGGACTAGATTCATGCATTTCGAAAGATGAAGGACTAAATTGGTCAAAAGTTTTGATGAGGGACTAATTCCAAATTTCGCTGAAACTTGAGGGACCAAAAACATATTTAACCCTTGTGAAATTGATGTTTTCGTTCATCTCTGTTCAGTATCTGTTCAAAACCCATTGCAACCATCTTCATGGCCATTCCCCCTCCATCATGTATCTCCAAAATATTTTCTTCCACCCACCCATGAGATACGTAGCCATCCATTGCCTCTTTCACAACTTCACGTATATTGCACCTTCACCATCTTTTCTGAATTTTACATCTTCTCCAACACGCATCAGGAAACGTAATACTACAATACCCCATTCACCCATCAGAACCTCCATCCCATCCCAATCACAACATCATCATCTTCAATCTGAACGACACTTTGTACAAGAACACCGCCTATGCTCACCGCACGAAACATCCTTCATACACATAGTTTTGACAACGGAAAAAAAGAGAATATGGGTGTGGAATGATAAAGTTGCCCACACATCCGGTGACACTGGCGATGGTTCCAACGGTGCCCAGCATCGCTGGCGGTGATGAGCGTCGAACGGGGAAAGAGCAATTGCGAGTTGTGGTTTAAGCAAACCCTAGGTGTAGAATCGAGTAGTTCAAACCTAAAAGAATGAATGCAATTTTCTCTTGCTCTTTTCATGGTGCTGAAAGTATGAATGGACAACGAACTAAAATTTGGAAAGTTTAAGGTTTTATGTAGCTTGAATGGAAGAAGAAAATAAAAAGGAAATAACGAGGAAAATGACAGTTAGAAATTTGAGAACTCTGTAGATTTGTCTGTGTTTATAAATAAAAAAGTATTTTATATACCGATTATAACAAATCGGTATAAAAAGTTTTATTTTTTTATAGTAAAAATGTTATTTCGTGAACTTTCTATATTAGTTATATCAATAATTGATATAATTGTTTTTTTATTTATTATAAAAATATTACCACACACTCATGCTCTGTTTCCATCTCTTATACTGATTATAATTATAATTAATATAAAAATACGAATACTAAATTAAGATTTTACGGTAAAAATAGAATCAACAAGTATTTTAACAAATATAAAAGGTTGATAATTTATGTATAATTTTATTACTGTTTGACTTACTGTACCTACTACACCACCGGGTAAATTTCAACTGTTACAAAAACTCGTTATAGAAAACACTTTTTTTTTCCAATGATGATCAAGTTACATTGAGAAGTTTATATGAATTCAATCCTACTATATACTATCGAAAAATAAGCAATATAAATGACAAATTAATAGAATATAGAGTGAATATTTGATTAATTTAGGCTTCGTTAATTTGTCTTTACATATTTTATTTTAGTTGAGTTCTTACGTTTTTCTATAATAAGATGAATCAGTACAAGTTTATTAATCCCTTCGGAATTCATCCGTCCTCTTGTAGAAAAAGCATGGCTTCACCTACATGATGTAATGAAAATAGAAATAAAATATTTAAATACGTGTGTTAAAAGTAGAGATTATTTACAAGTTTAAAATAGTTTTAGTAATCTAAGAGCTCGCAACAAAGTTACTTGTGAATAAAAAGTAGTTAAAGTTGACATCCAAATAGGAAAAACAGAAAACAAGTTGAATATTCATTGAACAAGAAAAGCAACAACAGAGTAAATCACATCACAAGGTTTTCCTTATACTGAAATCCAAATAGACAAAACTGAAAACAAGCTGAATCTTCATTGAAAGAAAAACAACAACACAGTAAATAATTTCACAAAGTTTTTCCTTATACTGAGACACACAGATACAATCATCAAATACTTTCTTCACCAACTGACTTCCTTGTTGCTTATTTAATGAATCCTCTCTTTAATTACCTGCACATTTAACATGCAATTTTATGAGTTTGACTTGTTCCATAGCACTGTTTAAGTATTGAAATTGTCATGATTTCTTACTTTGAACCACTGAGATGATTGAACATACAGTCTGAGTCAACGTGAGGAAAAGTAGCACAATTGCAGCAATAGTAGATGCCTTTTTCCAAGGAGTGTTGAAGTACTCGTGTATGAAGTTAGCCTTATACTTGTTGCGAGGATTTTCATAGAATTTATTTAAGCTATTGCAGATGGAGAAATAGTGTGGAATGAAGTCTGGCATACTAAAACTTGAGTTCAGATGATTAATTATTGTAACCACCGTCTTAGCATCACCAATCCCATCGACAATAACTTTGTTGTCAATAAGTATGTTCACATCTTTTTCAGTATGGATAAGAAAATTTAGGATCGCTACATACTGAATAAGGACTTTTGTAGCCGAATGGTGGTAATATTCATATGCTCTCACGTGAAAAGTAATTTTTAATTTTTTTTTTTACTTGCAAGAGAGACCGTGTCACATGAGAGAAAAATAAGTTAATTAATGTTAACCTTTTCAAACTGTGAAAGTGAATGGAAATGGCCAAAAGTGGTTTTTGGAAAAAAACCATTCACATGTCATTAAGCTATTTGTTGTGGATGAGTTACTTCTTGTGATAGTATACATGATGGATATTAAATTGGCAGAAAATTTGCTCTCTACAGTATATCAATGACCTTTTTGTTACTAGCAAGAAGATTACTAAGTATTTAAATTTGACAATGTGATTAGTCTAAACCTTCTCTGTTATGCTTCCTCTGTCTGCCACAAAAAGCAAGCAAATTAATA
>Ga0209589_1006447_pt1 | contig 19401 bp, 8 predicted proteins | sample CowpeawhiteBW_FD_187525 | JGI IMG/M metagenome (GOLD analysis project Ga0209589, IMG submission 187525) | Root nodule microbial communities of legume samples collected from California USA - Cow pea white BW (SPAdes) (version 2) | ecosystem: Host-associated > Plants > Roots > Nodule | place: USA... | reverse complement strand
GTGTATAAAAAAGATATTTATTAGAATTTAAAAGATTGAAGTAAACAAACATTTAAAATATCAATTATGTTCTTTGTATCATTTTGATCAAATGATGTATTATAACTTTTATTAGTGTATAAAAAAAGATTTATTAGAATTTAAAAGATTGAAGTAAACAAACATTTAAAATATATTTTAATTTGAATATTTGTTTTTCTTTTATATTTTTTAAAAAATATTTTTAAATTTTATCAATTATGTTTCATTAATATTTGCAAATTTAATAATTGTTTTAGCTCTCATGAAATTTTATTTGGTATTATTATATAAAATGTAAACAATTATAATTTATTTTAAAGTATTTGATATGGAATAAACAATCATCATTCTAACATTGAATATTTGATAATATTATGTTTCCTTTATCATAAAATTTTTATTATTTTATAAAAATGAATTAAAATTAATATTGAAGTAGTAAGAAAATGGGTATGGGTATGGGTATGGGTACGAGATTATACCCGTTACCAGGTGGAGATGGGGATGGGTCAAAAGTTTAATACCCGTTGGGTTTGGGTATGGGGATGAGGATGAATTTTTTTTACGGGGATAGGTATGGGATAACGAAACCCGTGCCCGCCTCGCCCCGTTGCCATCCCTAAATACAAGTTTGTAATCAAGTTTAAAAAGCAATTGGGTCATGATTAAAAAAACCCTAATCATGGGCCCATGTCAAAAACTATAAATAGGAGTCCAAAGTAAGTTGGTGAGGACTTTTACTTCACATTTATTACAGCATTAATTGCACTTACCCGAACTAACTTGAACTAACTTAACCATCGAAACCTTGTAGACAGGTACCCCAATCGTCTGAACAACCGAACAGGTGGAAGCGAGAAGAATTCGTTTAAGAAAATTGTAAAGACAAATCAAATGTTTGAGATAGGTGCTTGGTCCCTATACCCGAAACAACTTTTATTCTCTTCTCTTTAATTTTATCCACACCAACACAACAACAAGAGTTCTCAGAGAAGTTGTTGATTCGTGATTTCTATTTTTCTAAATATAGTTATCAATTGATTTGTATTTTCTCCTTTTACTTTTTCTAGTTATTAAATTATAAGATGAAATTCAATTTCATCTTTATCTTACACATTAAAATTTATTTAAAAATAAGTTGATGTAGTCTTCGTCATTAAACAACCTTAAGAATTTGTTAACGTAACAGTGTTACCATATATGTGTATTTGTGTATACTTGCATGTTGTCATGTGTATGTTCACATTAGTGTACACATGTGATAATACGTGTACATACAAGTAATAATGTTTTTTATTATATTAACAAATTATTAAAAATATTTGATCACAATGACTACATTCATTCATTAGTAAAGTTTAAAAATAAAAATAATTCAAAATTTGGATTATAAAATCCAATTTTACATGAAATTTTAAAAATTAAAAATATATTTAATCTTTTAAAAATATTGTAAACATTTTACTTTTTTTAATATGTATATATATAAAATATTACACACCTTGTTCTTTTCAAAATAATTAATAAAATTTACTCCAATGGACTTAATTTAAGTTTAAATATGTTAAATAATAGTTAAAATTAAAATAAAACAATAAATAAATAATGTACATGTTCATATGTAAAACAATAAAAGTTATTATAAAAAATATTTTTTAATTCAATAAAACAAAACAGAATGATGTAAATATCTCTCTTTCTCTCTTTATATATTTTATTGAATTTTATATATATATATATATATTATTGTTAATAGATTTGTTTCTACAGTTAATTGTAAAATAAGGTATACAATTTCATTTTAATATTATTCTTTGAAATGGAACTAAACTTATTCGTTCGGAAACGGAGACATGTCATAAAAGATTTCAGGATAATTGACTTATAATGGTTTATCACAAAACCATGATTACGTATTTTTTAAAAATCTTTATTTTTTGTATAGTATAAATGTGGAATACAAGTAGTAAAGTTAAATGAAATAAAATTATAATAAAAAATGAATATAATTTTATTTTTATTAAAATTATTATTTATAAAGGTCAGATATTGGTTTATTATTATCCGTTTTAATTTTTATATATTGTTTCCACTGTTTTAACTTTGAATGTGTATAATTATATTTATCTCAGGTAATTACGAATCTTCTCGAGGTCAAAAAGATGAAACCAATAGTCAAATGTCAAGTTTGACTCAGTTACGTGATGAGCTAGTGTTCCCTAAACACTTAACAGATCACGCAATTATGTAGTAAAACATAGATGGTAAATAAAATTATTGGTCTTCGCAATTAATTAATAATGTAGATTAAGTTATGTAATATGATTATGTACGAATATTAAATTCATTAATTGTAAAAAAGTTATCTCTTCTGATAACCCATTTATAACTTTATTTGTTTTGGGTTATTTTTTGACACTTAATTATAAGGTAAAAAAAAACATATTTATACCTTATTATTATTATTATTTTACAAACGATATGCAGAATCGTACCCAATTACAGTTTTTGTTACGTTGTTAGATTCTTAATTATTATTTAATCAAGAATTAAGGAAGTGATTAAGTGTATCTTTCAGAGAAAAGAAAGAAGAGAGTTAACGGTGGAAGGAATAGAAAGAAAAAGCGTAATTGGGAGCTGAAAGGAAGAGAAAGGGTGAGTCTGAAAATCAGAGAGAGGGGTTAAAAGGTAGCGTAAATGGTAATTAGGTGGAAATGAGATTTAAAAATGAGATTTAAAAAAGGGATAAAAGCGGGGAGAATCGAGTTCAATTGAATTGGAAAGTGCAGAATCAGATCTGGTGGCTGTCCCTCAGCGATGGCCAAAGCGTTGATATTCGTCTACATAGTCGTCGCGGCGGTGCTGCTCTTGTTTCTCTCCCATTCCCCCAGGACGTTCTCCGGCCACCGCCACCGCCGCCTCAAGCTCCGCTCCAACTACACCCTCGCACCGTCGCGCCACCACGCTGTGCCCTTCGACCCCTTGGTGGCTGAGCTGGAGCGCCACCGGGAGGACAAGGAGTGGGAGAAGCAGTTAATCCACCAGAAACACCCGGAGCTGGACCCAGACCCGGACTCGGCACCGGCCCACGAGTCCCAGCCCGAGTGGGAGGACTTCATGGACGCTGAGGATTACCTGAATGACGAAGACAAGTTTAATGTGACCAACAGGTTGATACTCTTGTTCCCCAAGATCGACGTGGACCCCGCCGATTGGTTCGTCACCGAGCACGAGTTGACTCAGTGGAACCTCTACCAGGCACAGCGCGAGGTCCTGCATCGCACCCAGAGGGAGATGGAGCTTCACGACAAGAATCATGATGGCTTTGTTTCCTTCTCCGAGTACGATCCTCCCAGTTGGGCTCAAAATGCAGGCCTGTCCCCTCTTCCAGCTTTTAGATCCGAGTAACACTACTATAATCGACTAATGTAGTTGCGTGCTATGGACTTGAACTTGAGATCGCCGTGCGTTTAGATAGCGATGATTATTTGATCATTGTGACTGTGTATTGAATGTTGTGTTTTTTAATTTTTGCCAGATAATGAGTCTTTCGGTTATGACATCGGTTGGTGGAAAGAAGAGCATTTTAATGCATCGGATGCTGACGGAGATGGTGTTCTAAACTTGACTGAATTCAACGAGTGAGGCCTATACTACTTCCTAGGAAGCTGTTTGTTTAAACCCATGATGATCCTTTCCTCTTTTCCTTATTTTTACTTTTTGGTTTTCCTAGCTTTCTGCACCCGGCGGACAGCAAAAACCCTAAGCTTCATCAGTGGTTGTGCAAGGAGGAAGTCAGGTAACTCAAATATCAGAAGAAGTCTATATGAAGGCTCAATATATCAGTATTGAAATTGCGGGGTTTTGAGTTATAGCTTAGGTGTAGAGAGAGAATAGAAACTTTGGGTGATATTTTCCTGTGTTGTGAATTCTTGATGTGTTAAGAGGGTGATGCAAAACATAAAACACGAATAATTATTTATACTAATACTAGATGGTAATCCTAACTAAATAAGGAAAGAAATCATGGGATGATAAAGAAACTTATAAACCAATCCTCTAAGATACACTAGATCATTCTAATGTACAATCAAGATAATATGTGCTGAATATTGTTATAATTGTCCTTGTCTACATGTAGCTCATTATGGTTTAAAAATCCTTTAAGGAAAAAGAAAATATGTAAATAGCGCTCTACCAAATGAAAAGGCAAATGAAGGATGCTTGAGATATTGGAGTGTTGCACTACCAAGGAAGGAATTCATCACCACATGGCTTATTAGTGGAATATGAAAAATCACCATCGATGAGGATAACAATAGGAGGCTCACATGAATCACAATCAATTTCTTACTAGTTTATTATTGTATGTCTCGTTGGAGAAAATAAGTCACTGGAATAAATGTCTGGAAAAACGAACACCATGACCCCATTGGTTGGAGACAAGGCGAGTGCAATCTGGATAGGAGACAGGTGGGGGCTAGATTGCTTTTGGGAGAAAACCTTAGTGTTATTGATAGTGTATAGTGGAAATGGTGGAAAGCCAAAATTTTGCTACATCATATAGCAAATAGTTTCAGGAAAAAAAGAAGCGAAAGTCATATAGCAGTTGAAATAAATCAATTAAAAGATTATAAAAAAAAAAGTTGCATGTGAATGAAAGGTTGCACAATAGTTGGTATAATATTGAATCAAAAGTCAATTGTTCATGGAAACATTAAAAAGAAGTTATATGTTAAAGATAAAATATTTGTTCATTTTACTTTGCCTGTTCCTCTTCCTCTTCCTCCGTATAATCATCATTCTCATTGTCAGATAGTGAGGCATATCCTTCTATTTCTTCTCCTTCTTAGTCCTCAAAATCTATACTAAGGTTGCAGCATCTTCAACTACTCTACTTTCCAGAGGTGATAGGAGGATGCAGGAGGAGATGAAAAACATTTATGGAGGAGTATAGAAGTCCTTCCTTGCATGAATAATGTTTCCGTAACATGTATAGGAGAGGTTTAAGACTTTCTATGTGAGTGGGACATTATTGGTACTGGGAAAAAAGCCACGGGTAGTCCCATATCTAAACTATGATCCCACTTCTCAGTCTCAAAACCATCACAGCTGCGTTAGCATGATTTTTTAGGGAAGTTGCACCACAGTGCAATAGCGGATTGTAGGATTTTTGCAATGCTATTGTTAGCATCACTATAATGGCTATTTAACAACAGTACAGAAGTTGAAGCCAAATTGCATCTAGGTCAAAAATTGGCAGGGCTAGACTACATCTAAGGCAAAAGGCAGGATGTGTCTGGAACTTGATACCTTCCAACTTTCTCCATTTCAAGGCTATGCTAGCTATGTAAATTGAAAACGAGTCAAACAGTAACCAAAAACTATAAGGCCAAAATAACATTAAAAAGGTGGTGAACAAGGTGAAAAAGGGCTAGACATAATAAGAGAAGGTGATAAACAACAACATTCCAATTAGAGACCTAAATTGATGCCTCCAAATATAGGTTCAAACTCCAAATATCACAGATCTAAAAGAGAACAGTGAGACAAGCACGGCACATGAATAATTGACAAGAAAGTCTTTTTGGATGCAGCACCATGCGAATAGATGATAGCTGTCTGTGGGGATGACCTAAGTGTAGGCAATCAGCATTTGGAAGTGTATGCTGCTTTGAATGTTATTGGTGGTTTGGTTAGTAACTGCCAATCTGGAGATGACTCTCGGGAAGGTTACCAGACTTTACAGATGGTGTATAGGTACTGAAGGAGGAAGCTGGTGGAGTAGAGAATTTGAATATTTTTCTTGCGTATAAGTGAAATGTAACGTGATGCAAAGTGTAAATCACCAACCCTTTATTTTTACTAATCATTACAAAAAAAAACGAGATAATAAAGAGATACAGAAAGCAATCCTAGGAGATAATAAGAAAAGAGTAATAGTATGCATTTATTGACAATGTGAATGATTTTTTCGCTTTCAACAATTAGAAATTGTCATGTATTGTATTTTGGCTGACTTTTATTATAACTAATGTTATTCTAAACATAATTTCTAATAGTTTGGCTATATAAAAACCTTTTGTACTCTATCAGTGGACAGAAATTAATCGTATAAGAAAATATAGAAACTAATTAGTTAAGATAATATAATCAAGATACTATTGAATATCTTTTTCTTATATTGTGACAATCAGTTTTTTCATACTATGTGATTTCTGTTTGTAATACTGCATATCATAGATTTATTTATTTAATCATTAAGTATTTAACAGTTAAGATAATTTGATGAAAGAAAATTATTAATATAACTGTATATTTATTCTTATAATAATTGCATTTGACATAAGAATGACCAAGATGTAACGATAGTAGATAACTATAAGCTATTTCAGTCTTAAGCGGCCACACATGGGGACTGATAAACACGGCATAGAGTTAAAGAAGGACCTCAAGTCTTTCATTCCTTCAAAATTTTCCATAGGGAAACATTCCTAAAGGGGAAAGATTTATGAACCCAAATGAGAGAATTCCCAGTCTCTTGTCAAACGACAGGGAAACTGAGACCAGAGATTGAAAATTGTATTCTAGCACCTATCCAATACCAAAATCAAAATGAAAGAATTGATTTTGGTTTTGGATCTTTTGCTTTTGATTTTTTGGTCAAAGCAGACTAAGAATCTATCACATATGTCTTAGATGGACTGAATATTTTGATGAATTGCTTGAATGATAAAAACCAGCAGGATTTAGATTTATACACATTCCAGAGAAGTAAATAGAATTCTCTAATTTATACATGGACACTTGTTCTTTTTAACCATAAATTTTTGCATGTATGGGTATCGTATGCTGCTTTCTACCTATGAAGGGTGAGACTGACAGTGTTTAGTCTTTAGATAATTTTCTTTTCTTTTTCTTTTTCTAATATATTGGATTATACACATATATCTCCACTATGTACATGCTTTCTGTTGACAGACGATATTTTATGGTATTCTGGTATAAAACAATATCTTTTTGATACATATCTTAGTTGTGTTATCTACGTATGTATCCTTTATTGTTCGTGTCTCTAGGCTTTTGATTGTATAAGTTGTCTTTGGACTTTCAATAACTTCATCTTAACCTTAAACAAGTAAATTTGGATTTTGTGTACCTGATAAAAAGGAATATGATATGTGATTTATCCAACAGATTTTGGTATAAAATGTTGATGATGATTATGGGAATTGGTTAAACTTTTTAGTTGGGTATTTTATATTCACGTGTTTGGATGCAAGAGATACTAATAATATCTGGGATCTTATGTGTAACATGTATCTTAAATGACAATGAAATCATGTGCCTGGATACCAAATACCAGTGTCCTTAACATATTGGGGAATCCTAGATGCCTACATGAAGCTAATGGTGCTTGAAATAACCCCTAAACTGTTTTGTAGTCTTGATGGAAAACTTTACTTTAGCAGCATAACTGGTGGAGATGGGGGATATACGTGTCTTTAGATTCAGAAATAGGCAGTGTAGACCTTTTCTTACCATTAGTATTCTTGACTCTGGTCTTTCTTAGCCTTCCTTTTGTTCGCAAACCATCCACAGCTTACTATATCCCCAATTACTCCCAAAGCTATCGTCTCCACAAAATTGTAACTAATTCATTCCTGACTGGATTTCTTATGGTCACCCAAGTCTGTGCAACCTATTAAGATTGATGTTGAATATTTAAATTCTTTTAGCTCATGGCTTGCTAGTGATTGATGTATGATTGGTTTGTTATTGTTGGAAATGAATTTTTCCTTGCTTGACATTTGCCTCCTCAAGCGAAGTTGCAACATTTGTGTAGTATTTTTCGTTGACTATTGTGCCATATGTTAGAAACGGGGAAAATGTTCGTAGTTATTTTTATTGTCTGGAGTGAATGAACTCTTCAGTTTATATGCAATAAGCTTATTTATATGATTGTCTTGGCTTACTATTGTTTAATTTACCCATTTGTTTTTTTTACAGGGAAAGAGATACAGACAGAGATGGAAAGGTCAACTTTAAAGAATTTTTCCATGGGTTGTTTGATTTGGTGAGAAACTATGATGAAGAAAGTCATAATGACTCGAATCATTCTGATAATTCGATGGATGCTCCAGCCAGAGTGTTATTTGGTCAGCTTGATAAGGATGGTGACGGGTATTCACCTTTCTATTACAATCATTAGTCTACTTTCTTTGAATCGTTATAATAGTCCCCTAATTGTATACTATCTTTTTATTTTGGGTTATCATCTCAATCTTTGCAGATACTTGTCAGATGCTGAACTACTGCCCATAATTGGGAAACTCCATCCATCTGAGCATTATTATGCAAAGCAACAAGCCGATTACATCATTTCACAGGTACTGTATTTTACTTTACAATAATTACAGTCTTGTTGTTGGCTAAGGTGCTGATTCTTTCTTTTAATGTCATCCGATCATGCAAAAGACTATTTATTCAATTGATATTGGCTTAATATGGATGACATACTAATAGGAACTGAGATATTATAGGGTGTCCAAGTCCCATATTGGGTAGTATGGGATGCTTGGTGGAGTATCTAAGTGTTTGATTATTCTTGTCCATAGCTGGCTTTAGAAGGTTGGTTCCTCTAGTGCTTGTTGTGTACCTATCAATCGGTATCAGAGTTAATTTCAAGAGAGGTTCTGTTGAGTAGTACTCAAGTATTTGTTTCTCCCCTCTCAATACCCCTTTTTTGAAGATGGATTCCCCCATTAGTTTGAGTACTTATCGCATACATTCATTTTTATGAGTAAATGGTTTTGTTAAGTAGTACTCAAGTGTTTGTTCTTCCCCTCTTAATACCCCTTTTTGAAGATGGATTCCCCCATTTGTTTGGGTACTTATCACATACATTCCTGTTTATGAGTAAATGTCTTTTTGCTTTGATAGAAACCCAAATATTAGATTATAAAAAATTAGAGGGTATCTTGAGGTCTCTAAGTCCCACATTGAGGAGGAGGGAGGAGTATTTAAGCATTTGATTTTCCTCTCTTAACATCTAGCTTTTAGAGGCAGGTTCCGGAAGTGTTTATCAATTGTTATCATAGTTGGTTGTAGAGTGAACCAGTTCTCAGGGGCGGTGCTGTGACAATGACTTGGGACGAGGTTTTTAAGCCTCACATCCAGCAGTATGGAATGCTTAGTGGGGTATTTAATATGATTTTTCACTTTTAAAGGCTGGGTTTTCCACTTGTTTTGATGTTTATCATAAATTTGATCAATTTTCTGTACCTTGAGGGTTCTATCTTTGATTGATCAATAATGTCTTTGACTGTAACCACCTTATATGGTATTTATTGGTGATAGCATAATGACTTGGCCTCTTAATCACTGAAGATTCCTTCTTTTTTGAAAAATGTTAGCTCGTAACTGATAATTGTACTTTCTGTTTGATCTCTTTAAAATCTAAATCATTCATTAATGAGTTCCCATTCTTTCTGGATGAGAATAATTGAAATTTGTTTTGTCTGCTTGTATTCAATATTATTATTATAGCTTCTTGGAGAACTTCTTTATCAAGTAAATCAATTTTGTTATCCATTTTTCCTCTCCAATTTCCAGTTTTAGTTGTTGAAAATGCACATTTTTGTTTTTGCTCATGGTCATCAAATAATGTCTCAATTTTGATATACTAACTACTTAGATCACTACAGCCAGATTTATCTCCACTCCATGCTGCTAAGAAAACTTGTTTTAGTAGATATGCAGAGTTTTAAGATAAGGGAAAGAACATTTTTAACACTTTTGTGGGAAAGCTGGGGGGCCTTATCTGCTATTTAGCAATGTGAAGAAATATATGCTAATTTAATAACCTTGCCCCCCCTTTTATAATATTTTAAGAGGGAGAAAGGGGATGGTTTTCTTTTCCTTGTTGGGAGAATTGAGATGCATTGCATACCTTGTATTTACCACTCTGCATTCTGAATATTATATGTAAATCATTCTTTGTGCTTTTTTCCTTTTGCGGAGTTACATCTGTGGAGCACGATTTACATGACAGATCATTCAACTAGATGCTACTATTGGATTAAATTTTCTTAACGATGACTTCAATATGCACTTCTTCACCTGTTGTGTTACATCTCATTAAACATTGTAATAATGTTATGGAAAGCAGTTAATACTGACAGAGATAGCTCAATACTCACTCCCAACACCTGTTGCATAACATCATACATTTATTTCATCAGTGACCATTATATGAAGTCCTGAAATAATGTTATGACAGGCAGATGAAGACAAGGATGGCCGTCTTACTTTGACTGAGATGATAGAAAACCCATATGTATTTTATAGTGCTATTTTCAACGATGATGAAGATGATGATGGTGATTACCACGATGAGTTCCGATAAATTAATGTTAGGTAAAGGCAGCTCCTTACTCCCCCTTTTAATTTTACTAATTTTCCCAGTTTATTTTTACCAACATTTTGTGAATATTTTCTCTACAATGTTTTATGATCGTCTAATGTAGGATACGCAGAAAAGTTTGGCATAATTCTAGTGGCAAGGAATCAGTATTTGAAGACAATGACATAACAGAATTTTGATGTTTCAGGCCCTATGAGGTCCTTAGTCTCTATCCTGGTGGGCTTTTTGTGCAATGGCAACATTTATTGCTTCTTTCCATTCATATTATCTGCGAGTTCTTATTTGCTTATGGGATCCACCGTGACTTGTCGTTGAGTCACACTGGGATCAGTTAGAGGATGATAGGATCTAAACTTCATTGTAAAATTTGTAGAATAATATACAAATTTTCAAATCACTAGTTCGGCTATCATTAAGTAGAACATATCAATTCTCAATGGGCAATATACATGTACCACTGTTAGAATATTTTTGGACTGAAGTAGCAGTAATATAATGTTTACCAAAACGTTAATGATAAAATCAACAATTTCGGATTTTTGAAATAAAATATTAGGTTAACAGAGTAAAACTCCCTTTCACTGTAATCAATTTGGTCTCACAAGTCTTCATTAGTTTGACATCTCAAAGTATAGGGTTTGAATGGCATTTTCTGTAAATTATGAAAGTGAATGGTCAAGAGTTTCAAGTTTCAAGGATTGGATAAGTTAATTATTGCTTTTATTGTGCCTTCTTTTTAAAATAGAGAAAAGAAATATTTAAAAGTAAACATTTATAACAAATTTCATAACATATGCGAAAGTTTTTCTAATCAAAATCTTGAAACAAGTAGGTTTCATATTCTTTAATAAAATTTTTAAAAATGACATGGAAAAAATTGAACCAGGAAAAGCAAAAATATACAAGCTTAGAATTTGAAAGACAACCTTTATTATAAACTAAATATCCTTAAGTAGAATGAGGGTACTGCGGCTGGTGTCTGGAACTTGACCCAACAGGTGGGGTGATTCTGCTTGATGATTGACTGAAGTAGCTAGTGCAATTTCTCATGCTCAATATTTTTTCCTTGATCTATTTACTTTTAATTTTTAAAAAATAACATCACTCAAACTAGAAATTGACGATAAAAAACCAGTAAGTTAGTGTTGGAAATAAGTAAAAATCAACTCAAATTCAACGGGAACATTAGATACACACATAAGCAATAACATCACCACATTGCTAGCAAACAATAATTTTAACTAGAATAAACCCAAAATATAGTTTATGTGACAGTCCAAAATCTTAGTTTTTTTTTGTCTGGTTTGGAGTTAATAATGTTACAATGGAGGGAAATGCAAATATTAGAGAAGATTAACGTAGTATGTTTGAGCTAATTTGAAGGGAATAATGAGGAAAGAAAGGTTGGTTCAATTGCAAATGCTTTCTGCACGCTCAACTGAAGATTTGTCACAGTTTTCCTGAGACATTGTGACTATTTTTCACTCTCAACATATATGAACAATCTCTGTTTCTTTTCTTTTTCTCACTCACTTTCTTTCACACCATCCAACCAAAACATAAATCTACTACTTGAGTTACAATTACGAATGCGTGCCTCTCAGAAGCAGATAGCAGCAATTGTCAACTTCAGAATTAACATTAGCATTAAACCTGCTATGATGTGTCAGAATTAAAAACCACACACGCAGGTCTAAATAATTCTATTTGACAATAAACAAGTCATGCAAAGATAACAGGTGCACCATGATGTCGATGCTACGTAACCAAAGACTAAATACCCTTTATTATATATCTATGCTTCTGGTTACTTCATCAACAAACAGTTCTACTATAGTTTTTCCTTTCTCTTAGTAAGCTAAACCTTTTGAGGTTCCATGGAAGAAACCAATTATTATGCAAGCAACAGAAGCATGATGAGAAGTGATTGGATTTGGAAAAATGTGAAGAGTGTTGGTGAGAGAGTGAGAAAATCCACAGGTTTGGCATGGAGAACAGCAGTGAAAGTAGGGAAAGAGGATCCAAGAAGGGTGGTCCACTCTTTGAAAGTGGGTTTTGCTTTGACACTGGTTTCTTTGCTGTATCTGATAAAGCCTTTGTTCGAAGGGATTGGACAAAATGCCATGTCAGCTGTTCTCACTGTGGTTGTGGTCATGGAATTCACAGTAGGTAATACCTACTTACCTACTTCTATTCTCAGTCACTCACATTATCGTGTTTTTTTTTACATGCTTTTTGTACAGAAAATTTTGAGCTTCAACTAGTATCAACGGAAAAATTGGTTGTCATGTTATAATATTGTATCTGTTTATTGAATGTTTTTGTGGTTTTGCTGTACTACGATGCAGGAGCAACATTAGGCAAAGGACTAAATAGAGGGTTGGGGACTCTTCTGGCAGGATCATTGGCATTTCTTGTGGAGTATGTTGCAGACATCCCTGGTCGGATTTTTCAAGCTGTTTTCATTGGTTCTGCAGTTTTTATTTTGGGTAAGTATCATCACTTATAACGTTAATGAATCTTTGCTTTGAAATTTTTACTTGAGATTGCATATAAACTTTTAATTGCAGATAAAATGAAACCACATCATTTGAATTGTTTTATTGGCAGGAGCTGTAACTACTTATGTGAGGTTCATCCCCCATATCAAGAAGAACTATGACTATGGTGTTATGATATTTCTCTTGACTTTCAATTTGATAACTGTATCAAGTTACAGAGTTGATAATGTCTGGGCAATTGCAAAAGATCGTATAGCCACCATTGCCATTGGTGGTGGCCTCTGCCTTGTATTGAGCCTTTTGCTTTTCCCAAATTGGTCAGGGGAAGACCTCCACAACTCCACCATAGCAAAGCTCGAAGGTCTAGCCAACTCTGTTCAAGGTACTCTGTTCTATGTTAAACAAAAACACTCACGAAGTGTTTTACTATTTTGTTGGAAATCTTATAAAAACTAAAGATAAGAAGATTTCATAATATATAAATTGGTGCAAATCTCACCTTACAAGTCGATTTTGTGAAGTTAAATTAGATTTAAAGTTCAATTCTTATCATAATATCAGAATCATGAATTAAAGTCTATTGTAACGAGATTTGTTATCGGTTGGACCTGTTATGTTAGGTTTTGTGAAATTAATTTAAAATTAAAGTCAACTTCTTAACAAAAGATTACTACATCTTGTTTAGTTCTATCTATTGTGTTAGTCAATATAATATATATATATATATATATATATATATATATATATATATATATATATATATATCATTGATGGTCCAAATAATCATGCAGCTTGTGTTGTGAGATACTTTAATGATTCTGAAAATCAAGAAACTCAAGATGATGCTTCTGATGATCTGATTTACAAAGGTTATAAGGCTGTCTTAGATTCTAAATCCAAAGATGAAACACTGGTAACTCTTGTGACCTTTTTTCTGACAGTGAAGTTGAACATTTCCAAAGTTAGTGTTTTTTGTGATAGATATCATAAGAGTGTGAAATTAAACAGGCACTGCAAGCAAGTTGGGAGCCAAGATGGTCAAATTATTGGCACAGAATTCCGTGGCGGCAATATAAAGTAGTGGGGGTTACTCTTCTCCATTTTAGTTACACTATTGTTGCACTACATGGGTGTCTGCTGTCTGAAATTCAGGTACTATATCTTAATCAAATACTTCACAAAACAAAAATTACTCTTACAACAGATAATACTCACAGGTACCAAAAGAGACTATTGTAGCTACATTTTATGATTTTCTAGATGTAACAAATGACATAATGATCCAGAAACTACTATATGGTCTAAAATCATAGTCTTAACCAACTTATGCAGTGTGTAATTATATTTTTCAGTTTGTGAAAAAGATTTAATAACATGCCTTAATCTTTGCATGAATTAAGACCCCAGGATCAATTAGAGCTCTATACAAAGACTCTTGCATCAGACTTGCAGAAGAAGTGTCTAAAGCACTTAGGGAGTTAGCTAATAGCATAAGAAATAAGCGTCAATTTTCCCCTCAAGCACTCTCTGACAGTATCAATGAAGCTCTACAAAATCTGAATGATGAGTTGAAATCCCAGCCACAACTATTTCTAGGCTCAAAGAATTTTGGTGGAACCACACATGCTGAAGAGGAGACTAGAGTCTCAGTCTCAAGTTTTAGGAGTGATTGTTCTCCCAAGTTTGAGTACAAATCCAGAGAACTTTCTGGTGAAATGTCAGTGGAGGGACACAAGAAGGTTTTAAAGCCACTGATGAGTAAGATTGTGATGACAAGCCTTGAGTTTTCAGAAGCATTGCCTTTTGCAGCTTTCACTTCTATGCTTGTGGAGATGGTGGCAAAGTTGGATCATGTTATTGATGCAGTTGATGACTTGGCCAAATTGTCACGCTTTAGAGAGTTCAGAGATAAAGATGAGATTGTTGTGAGTTGTGAAAAACCAAAGATAGTTCACAATGACTTGCCCTCTTATGCATTTGATTAACTAGGGAGTATTAATATTCTGCCTTAGAATTTTATGTTTATTATCCCACAAGCATAGTTAAACGTTTTGAGTAGGTGTGTGTTTATTAATAAGGCATATGTGGGGAGAGCAGTAATGTAGTTTTAAGTGTTGTGATAGAAAACATGTAATGAAGAAATGAACAACTCTGTTAGCAGATGTTTTAATTGCAAGATAAGAAAGATAACAGTGTGTCTGTTAAGAAATAATTGTTGAAATCACCCCATATATCTTCAATTAATAATTCATGTGTGATTTTAACAAGTAACACTTTCTTTTATTATAATAGTTTTTTTATGAATAGGTTGGTCCATCTCTAATTATGTTCAAGAGTTAGGATGTTTGTTGGTTATCAAAGTAACAAAATATTACTTCACATTTAAAATTAGAAGTAAGAAAATTAAGAATTTAGATACAATATCTTCAAACACAGATTACAAATGACAAGGAAAACTATGTGTAAAATTAGAGAAATGTTTTTCTTTAAGTGAAAAAAAATTACAATCTTTGATTAACTATTAAATATAAAGAAAGAAAAATCAGATACTCCCTTGTAAGTGAAGAAGAATACACATACCTCTGGGAATGAGAGAGGTATTTAGAAAACTTTCATATATTTTCTTTCATAAGGATGTAAAAAATGATAAAATGAGTTGTATTCGTACACAAAGGTTTGAGTTTAAACATTAATATCATTGCAAAACTTTTCATCATCCAATCAATTTATAGATTTAGCATATAAGTAGGGGAAGATTTTACCACCTAACTTTTCAACAAAGATGTCTTTACTATTTTATGATGATCATTCAAACCTTGTGTATCCAGCATGACATTTTTCAATCAACTAGGGCTAGAGTTTGATTGAGGTATAAAGAAAGTAACAGGGAATTCAACAAAGAAACTCCATGACATCATAATTTTTATTAGAAAGAAAAGCTAAATAAGATGAATTCTTATTCAGTTAAAACCCTTGAATGTCACACTAGCATGCCTATTAAGCTACAATCCAATAAATATACAACCAAAGTGGAGAACCAGGACAAGGTCCCATATCGTATAGATAAGATAATAATCCTTCTAAAGAATTATAGTTTGCACGAGTCTAAAGAAGGAACCATCACTAGTGATCTTTTTCATATTCATTGGAATTAAGAAATCTATTTGTTAGATTTTTGGAAAATAAAATGGTTCCATATTCTATTCACAGCAGTAACAGAATGAAATTAATTTAACATTTGGCAAAGTTCATGATCATACGAAGTGAATCATGAATTGACCCAAAAGTTAAATATCATATGCTAACACTGTATACCAGATCATGTTCTATGACTCTTTCACAGATATCCTCTTTGACATTAAGGTTTACAAAAAAACAGATATCATGGATATTAAATCATGCACGAAATGAGTCACCAACATGTGAACAAAGGCAGGGAAATTTTCATTATTGATCCTTTGCTTTCTTACGTGCCAGGAATCGCTCTTTTGCTGCAGCCAAAGCATCCAGACTTCTTTTGTGATGATCGGGTTTTGGTTCAGAAGCTGATGGCTGTTCGTCTGAACTCCTTGCTTCCACAGAAGAAGCCTCAGGATTTGGTTTCGTGTCCAATGGAGTAGAAGCCCCACCCTGTTCCCCAATTTTTTCTGTAGGAGACTCCACTACTGAACTTGGATTGTCCAATGAATGCTGCACTTCATCTGACCCATTACGTTGTTCATGGTCATGTGGTGCGTGGCCCTCTCCCTCATGGCTCTCTGCAACTCTACTCTCAGCCTCCTTCTCACGTTTCCTTGCTTGGGCATCTTTTGCTCCATATGCAACATTTTTGTCAAGGTTCGAATAAAAATCAAGCAAAAAATCCTTCTTCTTGGTAACCTATACAAATATTAAAATACAAAAAATGTCAATAATAAGAACAGAGAGATAAAAATAAGACCATAAAAATCAATGCCAGTTTAATTAAAAAAATACATATATATGCACTAAAGTGAGGGAGAAAAGAAAGGAAACACTAGAATATTTTAAATCCATTACGAATCTAGATTGACAATAGAGATATGAAAAAGTATGGTAAAAAACAATTAGAAATTTAAAAGACAGGAACTTACATCTTCTCTTTCTTCTTGAAGTTCACGCAAACGCTCTAATTCCATTTGTCTCTCTCGTTCGGCAAGCTTCTTTCTATATGCTTCTGTGACAAATTTGTCTTTGTCAGCATAGATATGGTCGTCTTTGCTTCTCTCTTTGGCAATCTTTTTCTCATAAACAATCTCACGATACTGCTCTCGCTCTTTTGCCTTTTTAATCAGATTTTCGATATATTTTGGCTACATCACAAAGATTACAGGTTGATGATAAGTACCGAAATCATTTAGCAAATAACCCAAAATGAACACATTTCAATACTAGCTCTCACAAAAGTAAAACAAGAAAGAAATTTAAACAAAAAATTAAAAAGAAATACTCACATAGCCTATTCGAAACCCAGTAACCCATTTCACTATTCTAACAAGGCCTTGACAATAAAACTTCCTAACCTTGGGAATGAGGTGTTGTGTTCATACATGTCAAACACCAATTCCCAGATTGACACTAACACCTTTATACGTCGAATTTTCAAAAATATTAAATCTTAAAATCTTACAATCTTAATTTTATATAAAGTTACTTCAACACATCAGGAAAATATGTTCCTATGCTACCCGATGATCTAATTATCTATCATCTGTACATAAGCCTCCTAACATCTTGGATTTTTCTCAGACATTGCATCGTCCACTATGTCCTAGGTCCTATGTAATACGAACTACACTGCCGAGACAACAAAAGGGTACAATAAAGATGATTTGGCAATCTTTTTTTATAAACAAAGATTACATATGATATATTCAAGACAATCAACAGAATAGCAAAATGATTTCAATGGTATCTTAGCACAAAGCCAATTCTAGAAATTTAAATAAATGAAAGGAAATTTTAATCCAAAAACAAAAAAAAAGAAAGATGCATATCTTCATTCTGCTAATTATTACGTAAATGCAAGTTGCCAGAGATTCTCAGTTGCTGACTGTACGATTCTAGATAGTCATGAACATAACAAAGTGGCTGTTTAACTGTAAGAGAAGATTACTGGAACAGCAAGCAAACCTTTCTCTCTTCACGATCTTGTGTCAATGGGCGAGTTTCCTTCGCTTTCATTTTGTCATAGACTCCATCATAATCAAATACGGATGGATCTTCCTCCAAGGCTTTCTTTTGCTGCTCCTCAACCTAAGAAAATGAAATTAAGATTAAGATAATAATAGAAAGAAACACAAAGATAAACACTGAACGCAAATTATGAAACACCAAGAAAACTATAACGGAAAGATGAACTTACTTCCTTGAGACGTTTATTCTTGCTAGCCTGAAGAGCAATTTCCCTCTCAACGTCATTTTCATCATCGTCATTAAATCCAAAAGGGGTGGCAAGGGAGGGCCTTGGTGCCGGTTTCTTTGCCTTAGGTGGCCTAAGGTTCAAACCATACTTGCTCATTTCACTCTCCAAACCCTAGAATCGTTTTCACTACACAAAAACACCGAATCTTCGTGTTTCTAGGTCACGATTTACGCAGAACGCACCTGGGTAACAATTTCGTGCTTCGCTGCTTCTCTCTTGCAATTTTCTGTTGTTTTGGGTCCTCCTTTCGCACCAACAGATCCGTGTTCATCTCACTTCTTTCTCTTGTCAGTTTCATATGTCGCACTACAAATGACTGGGTTGGGCCTTATCATGGTGGGTTCACTTTAAAGTCCAACAACTTTTTTTTTTTTTCACGTAAAATAACACAGAAAAATTAATTCCCATTTTCTCATCTATATTATTCTTTTATTTCTTCTTTCTATTGTTAATTTTATTTTATAATACATTAAAAAATATAAAAAATTATTTAAAAATAATATGATAAACTAATAATACTACAATAAATGTGTAATTAATATACAACTTAATATATTACACGTTTTTCAAGATAATATTGATTATTATGTTACTCGTGGATATTTTAATATACTTTTTATATGAAATAAACATTTACTAGTTTTATTTGTTTAAGAAATTTTCTTTAAGAAAAAAAAATTATAGAAAATTATATCAAACTCATAATAAAATTATATTGTACACGTAAACAAAAAATATCTATTATAAAAAAAATTATAATTTTCTTCACGAAATTCATTCCACAAGTTCATATACTAAGAAAATAGCAAACATTTCATCATGTTAACTTATTTTGAAGAATTTAATATTTATTTTATTTTATTCACCTTATCAAATTTTCTTGTAATTTGAATTAATTTATCATTCTCTTCAATATTTAGATGGATATTTTGCTTTTTCTCAATCAACCTCTTCAACAAAATCAACCTGTATAAAGAGTATCACTTAAGATAAAAAAAAAAAAAAAAAAA
>Ga0209589_1006446_pt1 | contig 19402 bp, 8 predicted proteins | sample CowpeawhiteBW_FD_187525 | JGI IMG/M metagenome (GOLD analysis project Ga0209589, IMG submission 187525) | Root nodule microbial communities of legume samples collected from California USA - Cow pea white BW (SPAdes) (version 2) | ecosystem: Host-associated > Plants > Roots > Nodule | place: USA... | reverse complement strand
TTTTATATATATATATATATATATATATATATATATATATATTATAAAATTTACATTCAAAATAATTTGTAATTATTTGACAATATTAAAGTATCATAACATAAAAAAAAGGAGAAAAAGAAAACTCGTATATACAAGCTGGTGGACGGAAGAAGCAACATTATTTATAACAAAACATACTATAAATTAAAGGGTTAAATATATTTTTGGTCCCTCAAGTTTGAGTAAATTTTGGAATTAGTTCCTATATATATATATACATCCCCATACCCAATTGAATAAGTCGGAGATTTCCCATACCCATATCTATACCCGGTCAATGCGGGGATTCCCGTCAAAACGAGGACGGATTCGGACAATATTTACGGAGACGAATTTATTTGCCATCTCTAGATGTTGGAAATAGTATGTTTCTTTTCTAGTCATGATACTGTTTTTGCTACTGTGGAAGGATAATTTGCAATTAATGTTTGCGTTTGAATCTATGATTGTGAAAAGATTTGAGAGTGCAGATTTTCGTGAGAGGAAGATGGATGCATCCGTTTATTATGCCGAAGATTCAATAGTGTTTCTTGTTCATTTTATGCAAAATAACAAAAATGCCTTCGTTTTAATTCGAAAAAATGTTGTTTTTTCTGTCTGCAAACAGTAAATTTCCTGATGCCTTCACTTGTATGTGAACTAATTTTGATTTGTTTTCTCCAACTTAATTATACAATTTTCACTAAACTAACATCACTAATATTAATAACACTAATAATAACAACAATAATAATTAGTATATCCATATATCCAAAATTAATATAAAAAAATATTTATAATAATTATAACAATAAATTCAATTAAATTTTATTTTTCATTATAAATAAAAAAAATCAATTTTATTTTAATTTCAATTACTTACATTTTAATTTATTTCACATTGTTTTTACAAGGATAAATCGATAATTGTCTACTTTTATCAATTAAAATATTTTTTTAATCTATCACATCCATCAAATCATTCATAAATTCTTACAAACTTTTCTTTCATATCCCTTCGTCTATTCCTTCAAATCTCTTTATTTAAACAACTCCACAATCCACAATCCATTCTTCTTCTCCTCAAATCCATTCACTCACTCTCTCTCAAATCATCTCCTCAATCTAAACACTACCTTAAAGATGAAATATATTTTTAGTCAATGAACTTTGAAGAGAAATTGAAATTCGTTCATGTCTGAAACTTTAATACATTTTTGTTCTCAAACTTTGAAAATGAATGAATATAATTTTTTTAACCTAATTACGTTAATTTTTTTTTGACGTATCAAAATGTGTTTCATAATAGCATTTGAGTTGTTTATACTGTTTGACACATTTCCACTTTAATATCTATTAGGAAACTTGACACATAAAAAAATTTAACATAATTAATTTAAAAGGACTATATTTAAAATTTAAGAACTAAAATATATCAAAATTATGAATATTAATGAATTATAATTTTGGATGAAATTTTAGGGACTAAAAACATATTTAACACTATTATTGATTATGACCTTTGCTGCATTAAAGACAAGTAAAAACATACTTAACCTGCCGTACTTAACTCTAAATTTAAAGGAATTTAATTGATAAACTACAACCCCATTTCCAACATTAAGTTATAAGTTTTCGGGTTCATTTTCAACTTAAAGTTATGAATTTTTCTTATGATGCTTAAAAATATTATCCTCCTCAAGTAGGAGTTCGTTCCACGTTACTACATTCTTCTGTTTTCTAATTACGAGTATCTTAATGGTAATCTTAATTGCCCTTTGAATCTACTACAATCGATTAGGTTTGTCTTTATGTGGACGGTTATGAAAACAAAATCATCAGCTTCATTGTCCACCCCAATTAAAAAAAAGCAACACTTTATAATTGAAACTCAACTTTCTTTTATTAAGAACAAAATACAACTGTTCAAACAACAAAAAATGATCATGATTTAATATATCTGTCATAAAATAATTGACTTTCGCAACAATCTCAAATTTACGATCATGGTATAATGAGAATTTTGTACATCAAATTTACATAAAACAAGGTATGAATCGTAAAAGTTAAGAATCTGGAAATCAGTGAAATAAACTAGAAAAAGTATCTCATTCGATTTTTCTAGTTTATGTTTTGTAGTTAGAGGTAAACAATATTTTATAGTTAGAGACAAATTGGTGAGTGAAGTGAAGAATGTCTATCTGAAGTAGAGAATTGTGCAGATTTTGGCTCCCACTTCATGTTACATGTCTTCTTGCTTCTTCGAAAACTGCACGTGCCTTGATGGGTTCAAATTTGGAACAACATGGGTGATATTATTTTTTTTATCAGAACCATGACTTTTGAAAGGGGGATGAAAATAGACAGATGGGGGTTTATCAGTTTTTTGTTTGTTTCTTCATTCTTTGTTTTTTTGCTTTAAATTCTGAGTCCTTTATTTCATTCCCATGTGAGTGGGACAATTTTGTTTTCCTTTGAGATCAATCATTTTGGAAGAACTACATGTTAGTATCATTTTAAAATATATGTGTGCCCACTCTTTTGTCTTCTTGGAACTGCCTTATTCAACATCCTACATCCTACATTTTGAGAATGCTGGAATGATGATTTACATAATTTTAATGATGTTAGTGATAAAAAAATCCATTCTAACAAGATTTAATGTTAGTTGAATTTATTGTATCACCGTTGTGAGATCATTCATTAATATTTAATTCCATACTCGAAATATATATGTTTTAATGTAAGATGTGTTTTAGAAATTTTATATTCACTAAAAATAAGAAGAGTTTAAAATATATGAGTATACAAAATGTCACTTTTATAATCGATTTCGCAACATTAAATTAAACTTAAGGAGTACTACTAAATTTAATTAAAAAAAGCTATTAAGTCAAAAAAGAATGGACAAAAGTAAAAGTTCCACTTTTAGTTTACAAATACTATTAAGATAATCGCGTTTTGTCCTTAGAATTTGGGTTACAAATTTACTTTTAAAAAGTGTCGTATATTAAAGGAAGAGAGTGTTATAAATTATCTTTAACTTTAATTTGTAACCTATATAAAATGTACGAAAACAATATGAATAAATGCAATTTCTTAAGGCAACGAAATCCACAATATGAATAAATGAATCTGGCTCAAAAGTATAATATTAGCAATGGTTAACTTTTTTCAATTATTATATGGACTTATTTTTATTACCAAGTATATTTCGTCAAAATCCACATACAAGTGATCCTAAGTGTATGTACTACATACATAATTGTTATTAAGAGTGTCGAGACTCGTTTTCCCGGTGGTTAAGGAACACAAAAGCTATATATGTGTTAAGTATAGATAAATCATAGGCTCAATTATGCATAAGAAATACTCATAGGTACAATTATAAAGGACAAAATAATTTCTGTGGTGTTTCTTAATTAAATATAAGTGAACGAGAATATAATTTATTTACATAAGTATCTGAACAGACAATAATGCAAAGATGACTTCTCACCAATTCAAGGGAGACCAGTCCTTTTCCGTCAATGTTTTATGCATGATTTTGAATAACATCACTGCTTAAGAACATCTTTGGCGCCAATACGTTCTTTGGTTTGAAAGTTAGAGATGCGTATCCATCATACGGTACAACACAGCTTTCAGGAACAGAACAAAATTATCAAATGCTTTGAAACTCACAAGCTTTGTTCTAATGATTATCAAGTTGAGTTTTTACGCCACTAAATATATTCCCAAGTACCATATTATCACTGTCACTGATCATTGAATCCTACGTGTTTGATCAACGAACCTAAACTAAAACTAAGACACTAATTTTGAATACTTCATCACCAACTTGATTCCGGTCACTGAATTTTCTTACCTAGCGTACGTGGCAAGGGCTTGATTGTGTGTAATGAAGTGCTTGGTGAGAAGTTGATGGTATTTCAAGTGGTTGGAAAAGGTGTTGATGCAAATACTCAAGTTAGTAAGTATTTTAGTAGACTCATAATAATAAGTGAAGTTTCTCTCATACACATGCATGTGAAGTAGGTCTAAGACTTCCATGTTTTGCTAATTATAGGCCTTTATAAAACTGCTACAATCTCATTCTGGTCAATCATTATGGAACCTCATTATATTGATTCATGCTACATTATTCCATTCCCAATTCCAAAATTTGGCTTCACATCCTGGTTTTATATATAAACCCTATAACAGTGTAGAGTAAACAATGTGAAATTAGTAGTCTTTTATATATTTTACCTTCTTCAAGCTCTTAGAATACTGTGCACAAAAAGGCTAAGTTATTTATTACTCTTGTATGTAAAAAGAAGAAAGGTAGGTGTGGAGGTTGAGACCCACACTGCTAGTAGGTTCGACATTGAATCATCTTTGCACCTTGATGATAACAATGTAATGCTTAATTCAGTACAAGCTATAGCATTATACTTTCATTATATAATTATGATTAAATTGGATATGGTTATATCAGGAACTACTTATGACAAATAAAGAACATGGTCCTACCTACTGCAACTTCTCACACACCTTCAACCAAACAGGTAATGTGCATGACCATCATAACTATCTAAACCTCTCACTTTTAATTGTCATACATGTATGTACATAGTAAGATACACCTTGCAAATTTCATGCTTGATTAATGATGCTTAAACTAATTAAGATGCTATAATCCTATCAGATTATTATTACGAACTATAACTCATTGTCATATATGTATAAATAATAAACGAGTAAAATTTTTTGCTGAATGATAATGGCCTAGCACCATGATATGAGAATCTGACACACCTTAATAACAATGTTGGAGCTGAACGTCATCACTGATCAGCCATGATTGATTATTCCCTTTGACACATAATTGATCTATTCATGTTTGGAGTGTGACTTTTCTGTGGCAATACACAATCCTTATTACCACACTCTCTTTACGCCATTGACATTTTCTGTGACTCCATTTTATTGTGTGTGTGGTGTTAGGTCGCTATAATCATTGTTCCAACATTTTGTATCTACACGTGGAGGCCTTTAACAAGGGCCTTCTTCAATGGTTGAGTAAAATTCGGATGTCTTTAACACTACATTAGCTACCAAGCACATTTTAATTATGACAACGCAAGCCACTTTTTTTTTTTTTTTTATTTCTTCCACTACGACATATGTATTTGTGAAAAATACTTATAATAAATTGAATTTTTGTATTCATTAAACTGGTGCAACGACATCCATGAAGATTTTGAAAATTTTTAAGAGTGTTTGACATTTAAAAAATATTTAAAAAATATCTCATGCTATTCAATTAAAACTATCGGAGTTTTCTAGATCGTACTTAAATATGATCATGTTTAATTAAGATTTTGAAAGATGAAAAAGACCCATTTTATATTTAAATTATACAAATTTTATTGAATTGTTTCTTTGATGAATTTTAATAAATTTTGTGTAACTTTTTATTTATATGAATAAATATCATTTTCATAAAATAATTTCACTTAAACATGTATGACGTTTTTCTTGTTCATTTTCATTTTTTTTTTCAATCTCAATAATGATAACGATATAATTTTTTCTTCAATTTTCTAATAAATTTTCTATATCTAAATTATATTTTTGGGCTATTGTTCTTTGCCATTAATTTCAAAGTTACTGTTATTAATATATATTCCTATTAATCAATGAAAATATCTATTTTTTTCCTTGAATTCCTGATATTATTATATGATTTATTGAGTTTTTAAACACTTTTTAACCGTGATATTGTCATACTTAAATTTCGGCAACATCATTAAACAAATTGAAAAATGAAATCATTAATTCCGAAGGAGAAAATAATTTATTAAAAAAAATTAATGGACATTACAATGTTAGAAAACAACTTCTATTAGATATTTATGTTAAAGTGATAAATAATAGTAATAGATAGATAGATAGGTGCAGACAAACATTTCCTTAAATTACAGTTTTAATTCCTTAGATTTTTTTTTTTTATAAAAAAATTAAAATAAAAAATAATAACATATTATTTATTTCCATTTAAATACACAGTAAAATTGTTCACACAAGAGTATGACATAAACGGTTTAAGAGTTAACTTGTAAGAAAGTTCAAACTAGTTAAAGCAAGAATTTTTAATGTTATAGATTAGAGTTTGTAAAAAAGCACTATTATTTAAGAAGGTCAATACTTTCGATATCATTAACCAAACTTCCTGCGATTTAAAAGTCAAAGATGCAAACTTAAAACGATGACTTAATTTGTTAAAATGCTAATGAAAGAAAAATAAATGAATTTAACCTTAAAAGTTGAAAAAAAGCACGTTCTGAGGGAAAACGTGAGATTATTCGTAGACTTTATGATGTGATGATATAAAATAACCATTCCCACATGCAACCACGGATTATGATACTAATTTTAATAATATAATGGCTTAAGCAACAAATTAGGAATTCCCAGTAATGTGGCATTCATCAACGTATTTGGAAATAAGAAGTCAGCACCATGGAAACAAACAAACCCGACCAGCCTTTGAGTAGAGTGAAAAAAAGGAGAACATAATAAAAGAAAAAAACAAAAAAAAAAATGGCAAACCAAACGCGGTCTCCATCAACAAAACGACACCGTAGTTCAGCAGCTGTTCTCGCTTAAGTAACCAGAAAACGACACGCGGTTTATGTCTTCACCTTCACCTTCACTCTCCGCAACTGCACATCAATAAAACCGTTCCTACCATGCCATTCCCTCGCAAAACCAAATAAAACTCACCTGCGATGGTACCGGGAATTCAACCGGCGCCACCACCGGAAAGTTAGTCGATCATTCGTTGGGATCGTCACTGTAATCAGAATGTCGTCGTCACCGCAGAGCGTAAAGCAAAGAGTCTTCGCATGCCTGACCAAACTCTCTGACCGCGACACGCAGTCTCTCGCCACTGCAGAACTCGAGTCCATCGCTCGGTGTCTCGATGCGGCCACCGTGCCGGCTTTCCTATCGTGCATGTACTCCACTGACCCGTCCGACAAGCCACCGGTCCGCAAGCAATGTGTGCAGCTGCTAGGGTTCCTGGCCGAGACGCATGGCAACATGCTCGCGCCGTACCTGTCTAAAATTATCGGCAGTGTTGTGCGGCGCCTCCGCGACGCGGACTCGTCGGTGCGATCTGCGTGCGTGAGTTCGGTTGCGGCATTGTCGCGGCACGTCAACAGGCAGCCGTTGCATTCGTTTGTGAAGCCGTTGGCAGAGGCGCTGTTCACGGAGCAGGACCAGAACGCGCAGGTTGGAGCCGCGCTGTGTCTCGCAGCCGCGATCGATGGAGCTCCGGATCCGGACCCGGCCAGGCTGGCGAAGCTCCTGCCGCGGTTTGAAAAGCTTCTGAAGCGCGACGGTTTCAAGGCGAAGCCCGGGCTGTTGACGCTAGTGGGAAGCGTCGTCGCTTCCGGCGGCGCGTCCGGTCACGCGCCCTTGAAGAGTTTGGTTCCGTGCCTGGTAGAAGCGTTGGGCAGCGACGATTGGGCAACGCGGAAGGCTGCGGCGGAGACTCTCGTGGTGGTTGCCAACGTAGAGAGGGATTTCTTGTCGGAGTTCAAGGCCGACTGTGTGAGAGTTTTTGAAAATCGACGGTTTGATAAGGTTTGTGTAAATTGTAAAGGGATTTTATATATATTATTTTTTTTGTTGATGTTCACTTATGGTAATTTGAAAGTGAATTGAGAGTGCGTGGTGTTTTGTTCAGGTAAAGTTAGTTCGGGACGTTATGAACCAGATGTTGGAAGCGTGGAAGCAGATTCCTGATGTTTCCGATGAAGTTACGCCACCTCCTAAATCGCAACCTTCTTCTAAAGGTAATTTGATTTTGAAGTTTTGGATTTTTAGTGTTAATTGGAGAATCCGTGATAGGTGAGTGTCAGTAACGAAATAATTGATCATGTTATGTTCGCTTCGCTGTTGTGGGTTTAAATAGAAAACATAATTAGATAAAAGTACGAGTAAGGGGAAAAGGTGATGATCAATATACGGTTGTTCGATCTTTAGATAAACTCGGAATTTTTGTCTGCTATGATTTAGTTCATATTTGGGAACTCATTATAAAATAATAAACCATGTCGAAGCTAGGACCATTAGCTTCTATGTGAATGTGAGAAGTCACAGTTGGGACTGGAACCAAACGTGCTATGATTAGCGTCGCTATTTGGCAACTTGCTCCTTTGGTTGTACGATTAATTTGTTATGTTGCATTGTCTTTGAGTGTTTTTCATACCTGTTTTCTTTCATGTCTCATTATTGAATCAGAGAATTCAAGTGATGGACGCTATCCTGCTGTCTCTCAAAATTCATGTAGTCCTCGTTCAGTGATGGCCAATCTGCGGAAGAAAACTACACCTTTTAGCAGATTCAGCCCAGCAGACAGTTCTTCTGCTAGCAGTGCCAAGAATAGGAGTGCTTCAAGTGGCAACAACAACAAGAGAACGAGTTCGATTGTTTCCCGAAAACTAAATAATAAGAATTGGGATACTCAAGTTGCTGTGGTTGATCAGGGAGATCTGCAGGAGATGGATGGAATTGTTTTGGAAAGTAACAAAATGGATAAAAGCAGATTTTCAAAGCCAGAAATGAAAAGGGCACTGCTATATAGAGGTTCGGACGATAGAATACACAAGTATGGTGGGTCCAAAGCTGGATCTCGAGTGGTTCCATATCATGAAGAAAGTCAGGACTCGGTTCCTGTCAGTGATGTCTCTAAAGATCTCCATAGGAATGACAAAGAGAGTGAAGATTTATCGCTGATCCGCGATCAGCTACATCAGATTGAGAAGCAGCAATCAAGTCTACTCGATCTTCTGCAGGTTTGTTCCTAATGCTTAGCATTAAGTTTCCTCAATAAATTTTTTATCTGTGCCGCTTAAATTTTCAAATTGCTGGAAGGCCGGTTATACTGTTATTGTGTTCAAACTTCATCCTTTTCTCTCCTTTTATGCACATGTAGCATTGTGCCAATTCTATAATGACAAACATCTCCAACATGCTTCTCCATGTTGTCACAGAAATTTATGGGGAGCTCACAAAATGGAATGCGTTCTTTAGAGACTCGTGTGCATGGTCTTGAGTTGGCATTGGATGAGATCTCTTATGATTTGGCTATATCAAGTGGAAGGATGACTAAATCTGATATTCATGGCAACACATGTTGCATGCTACCTGGAGCAGAATTTTTGAGTTCTAAATTTTGGAGGAAAACACATGACCGGCATTCAATCCCGCGGTTCTCTAGATCAGGTGGCATCACTTCATCTCTTGCTGCCACGAACTACCAAGCCGACAAGAATGGTGAAACCAAGTTGACAAACCATAGATTTAGGCCTGATGGAGGCTTCATCACTAATCCACTGGCAGAGATTCATGCAGATTCGAGGAATTTTGCTACATCGGAGCTAGTTTAAAAGTAAGTTAGCTTTCTAAATGCCTCTAAACAAGGCATGCAACTTTCTCGCTGCCACTGTCAACATTCTCCATGCGATGTTAGATTATTGAAATGCCAAATGATGGCACTCTTATTCGTTTATTCTCCTAATACCCATATTTCTTATTTACTTGCAGATGACTGCACAATCTAGAATGCAAGTTTGATCTTTTGATTCTCTCTCAATATGGAAGGACCCCCTTGATCGGAATTACAATTCAATCAGAATATCTAAATTTGTGCCACTCGAATTCCATCTAGTCTTGTTCCAGGTGAAGAAGGCTTGAGCGGGCTAGACCATGTATTCTACGTCGCAGGACAGAATTTCATTTGCATATTTCGCGACTAAATACCACACTTTTTTAAATAAGAGTGATTTTGTATATGTACAGAGAAGTGATAGGCTTTTCTTTTTTTTTTATATATTTTATGATTAAGTATTGTGTTGCATAATGTCTTCGAGTTATGTTAAAAGGTTCTCTATACTGGCATGCACTATCGGCATTTCATCATTGGAGAACATTGTTTCTATTCTTGTCTCTTATACTTCATGTGTGACCTCTGCTATCCGTTTTTGTTTAACACCTTATTGGAAAGGATCCAACAATAAGATTCTCATGTGCAAAAATGCTCATCCCCAGCACTTTCTAGGTTGTCCCTTCGATATCCTATTATTTAAATGATTAGTGATCTGACACAGTTAGGTATTTTTTAAAAGAAAATATTAATAATACACAAATCTTCCTAAGAAATAGTTGAAAGTACCGTTAACATGCACAACCTAACGAGTTTGTAAAGAACAGATTAGAAATGAATTTAAATATGAAAAAGATTTAAGTTACTGCAATTATTTCATATTTATGACATGTATGAATATAAAACATGTATAACCTAAGGATTAATGCAGGTACTTCATGTTTATGACAAAATGTCTCTTAAATAGAATATAATTTCCTAAATATGAAACAAATTACTTAGATTTATAAATAGATATGAATGTTAAAATAGATAATGCTTCAATCATGTTTTGTAAAAAGTTTAGTTCAACTTAAATCCTACAAAATCAGTAAATGGATATTGATGCCAAATTTTATACTCTATTTGAAGTTAACTGTGTAATTAAATAGTCGTGGTTTAACAAGTAACATGATATACTTAGTAAACCTTCCTAATTTAAATTTTGTTAATTTATATATCTAATTAATACAGTACCTTCAACTTCTATGACAACTATTTCATGGAGGACAAGGAGATCACAACCAATCCCAATCCAATAATAACTAAAACGTTCTTACAAATCTCATGCTTCTATGAAAAAGAAAAATCAATTTGCAAGAAAATGTGCCAAGCAAGTGTGAGTATTAGAATGTCAATTCTTCAATTAGAAGATGACTGACGGTATTGCTTCCATGATGGATTATCATGTACAATATCCTTACTTGACTTCGGTGGAACTGCATATCAAGGCAGGAACAAGAGATAATAATATGCGAATGTTGAAGTTTGTTTCCTCTACTCTACCCCAAACCATTTAATACTTATTAGATTGCTTTAGTTATTCTGACTGCAACTTTTAGCTTGAGTACCTAAAAGAAATAACCACTTAAAAGATGTAATCTAGGGTTCTGGATTCTTTCAGTCGTATTAGGGAATTCTCCCTTCACGTAAACTTGAGTTTGAATTTTAAATGTCGTGTTGGAATTTCTAACAAAAGTTTATATGGAGTGTGCTCTGTGGAAAACAAAAACCGTCTAAACCATTACTATTTGATTGAAACGTCAGAATTACAACATTGAAGATTTCAAAATATAAGACTGACTAGTAAAGAGCCATAAATATGACAATAGTAGTAATTGTTAATTCGAAGTCATTCAGAGTAAGCCATTACACTATTACACTAAAAGATACAAGGAAACGCATACTTTTGTGAATGTCAAGTATTAACCAGCTTCTTCACTAGCTAAACTGGCTTATTATCCGCTTACGTTTTGGTTTGGAGATAGTTCAATAAAGGCCCAATACGCCAATATACTCGATAACTTATGTCGCGCTCTCTTCCGTCCATTCAGTAACTACTACCACCATATAAATAAATTACGTATATTATAAGATACTCCTTGGGCATCCAGAGACATTATTTACTTCATGTTACTTTTATTCATAACGTATAAATTTGACATTGAAATTGAAATAAGTAACACATTTGCTTTAATTTTTAACTTGATAGAAAAATAGAATAAATGTCGGTTAATATCAAATTGAAGAAACTAAAAAAACCGAGAGTTCTTACCATTCAGATTAATTATAAGCTATAACAGATTTACACAACTCTTATGTTCTACAAAATGTATAAAAAAATAATTGAATTCTAAATGCTGCCAGCTATTACAGGCAGACTACTTAAACAGTGATAGAAGGCCGTACCAGAAACACCTAAAATATGTAATAATAAAACTTCAACTTGATAGGAAAAACGTTTGAACAAAACTTAAATCAAGTTCATTGTACCCTAACTATCAAATTCCCGTTCAAATAGTGATATATAGACTCTTTTTTTTTTTCAATAATAAATAACCATCATTAAATAAAAGCACCAGAATTTTGAATAAAAAAGAATGTCTAAATGTCAATCATACAAGTATTTAAAAATAAAGTTGTTTCTAAAATTAAAAAATAAATTAAACTCTCGACTATTTAATCAAACAACTGACATGTACTGATTTCTAACTTGTTTATGACTTTATTTTTATTTTTTTACTACTTTTTAATGGTAAATAATTTTTTTTATTTGACAGATATCTTAACGATAAAAAGTAAAGTGAAACTATAATAAAATATAACGTTAATTTATTAAAATAGCTTGAGATTGGAGAAGAAATCTTTCTTTATGTAAAGAGGGGACTTCTTGAACAAAATGTAAACAAATTCTTTAGAATACAACTCTTAAAAATCAATATTAATAAAAAGATATATACATCAAATAATGTTTCAAACAAAAATAATGAATAAAAATACAACTATCTAAGTCACATTATATACATTCAAATCGTATTAAGTGAGAACCATTATTAGTGTATGAAATGAAAAGTATATATATAAGTCATACAAAGATATATAAATTACCAATATTACAAATTAGTTAGTAATTAAATAATCAATTAAAAATTCTATGTATTTTTCTCTGAATCTTGACCATTCAAGTATGACCTAATAAATGTAATTGACTATAATTGTCCTTCTAACATATGTATGTGATACGTTTCTCTTTCTATATAATATAACGTATTCTCTAACATACAAATATAAAACCTACAAAGTTTAGATGAGACTCATTTAAACTATCAAGCCTGACTATATGTTTTAATTTATTTGTTCATAATGAGTTTTTAATGAGATGAACTCAGATTATTCAACAACATCTAAGGTGATTCACACCTCTACTCAATATATCTCCATTATCCACCATCTAATGTCGTCGTATATGACCAGAAGTAATTCCAGCGATTCTTCAGACACATAGAACACGTGAACAAATAATTATGTATGAGCACAATCTACCAAAAAGGACTATCTATGTTTGTTAATTAAACGGGTTATTACTCAACATTTGCCATTCAATTATTGGCCAATTAAGTGAAAAAATATAAGAAAGAAACTCACATTACATTTCTACACAACATGATTTGAAATTCAAGAAGGTGGGCTTATGAGATCAAATCACGGTGTCTGCTCATCAGCATCTTCTTTGACAAGTTTCTGCAGAAAAGCACCAAGTGACCAACATTAGGCAAAGTCGTAAAAGATATATCTGCTTGAGTACAATTTGACTGTAAAACCATCGCATCGCAACAAAATCCATAATATCAATCCAACACAGAAATTAAAACTAGAACTGCATTTTTCCAGCATATTCAGTGACACGGAATTCAAGATTTCAACCAAAAATAATCATTACGCATTGCATTGCACAGACAAATGTAGAAGATCAAATAATCGGAACAGACAACATCATCAGATAATATGAAGCAAAAAAATAAATTATGCCCCTCCCTATCCTCAAAAAGCTACAAAATACGTCTCAGAATTTGAATAAACGAGAATTGCACGAAACAGGAACGATCAAGGAAAAGCGAACACGAGACTAAGGTAGATTACATGCAGCAGAGAATTAAAGCACGAAAGGTTAATTGATTGGACAGGATCCAAAGTCACAACCCATAAAACCTAGATGGATCGAAGCAAGTAATGCAAAATACCGATTCTAAATAAACAAAGTAACACAGAGATAACGAAAAAAATATGAGAGTGAGAGAGAGAGATGAGTACGGTTTGAGCATTGTGCCAAGAGAGGCCTCTGTAAACGTTGACGGAAAAGGTTGCGGTGAGGTAAATGGTGGTGAATCCGAGAGTGGCGGTGAAGGCCTTGAAAGCATAATCCCCAACCTTACCTGCTATTCCCATTCTCACCCAATTCGACTAACTAGGGTTTACTCACTTCCCGCACTAATAACTTCTTCTTCTATTTTTATACCTTTTTCTTTTTTTTTTTAAATATAATAATGCAATTTAGTTTTTTAATTTCTTGTTTTTGTTTTGATTTATTTTTATCATTTTATTATTTTTTTAGTTCAACTTAGATTTCTAATTTTGTAAAATATTCATTTTAGTCTTTATTTTTTTTATTCAATTTAATCATTTTTTTAAATAATATAATTTTGTCATCTCCCATCTGAGGCCAAATTAGTAATTAAGTTTAATTATAATTTATATTAAAGTAATTTTTTATAATTTATACTTCAAATCACTTCACCTAAATGTAACAAATTTGAGTACTTAGATAGATGTAAAAAATTAAATAATTTGAATATTTAGGTGGAGTGATTTGATGTATAAATTATAAAAAAATTATTTTAACATGTACATATAAGTTGTAATTGAACTTCATTAGTAATTTGATTTTAAATTGGAGAGAACAAAATTAGATTGTTTTAAAAAAAAAGTTAAAAAAAATGATTAAATTGAATAAAAAATAATAAGGGATCAAATTGAACATTTTTAAAAGGTTGAAGGACTAAACTGAACTAAAAATAATAATAAGAGGACCAAAATAAATCAAAGTAACAAATGAAATGACTAAATCACTAATTAAGCCTAACTTCTTTTTATAAGTTCTGACGAAAATATATGTGTGTTACTTTTTGAGGTTAAATTAGTCTTAATTTTTGTTTAATAAATTAAGTAGGTTTTTCTATGTAGTTCTCTTGTTTTTTATTTCATTTTATCTTTTTAAGTTTTTTTTTTGTCCCGTGAATGTCATGTCACATAACATTGTTAATGAGATATGATAGTGGTTTCCTCGTACATTATCTGGATTAATATTCATCTTGTACCTCTCACATATCTCTGCGGGTATTTACATACTTTTTTAATATTCATATGTATTCGTCGATATTTACAAAATAAATTCTGTAAATATTTACCAAAATATTTTAACCACAAATTCAGATAAAATACGATGCATCACTATTACAAGATAACAAAATGTTTTTGTACAACTTAAAAAAAAAAAATCATAATTTTCTTTACTAATACTATGAGCATGTTTGTTCACTTTTTATAATTTTGATAAAATAAGTATAAATAAATTTTTAAATTTTATTATAATTTTTTTCTTATTTATTTTGTAAATAGTTTTTTTTTATTAAATATATTTATTTAAGTTTAAAATATTAATTAAAAAATTGAAAGAAACAATTAGATTTAATAAAGCAGTTACTTAAAAGGTAAAAAATGGTAAAACAATTATTTTAATTCTAAAAAATGGTTATTTATTAAAGGAAAAATTGAGAATATAATTGTGGACATCATGGATTAGATTTTTTATGATCCAATCTATATCCAATCCAGATCTAAAAATATTGAACTAGATTTTAGATCCATATTTTAGATCCAGATAAAAAAATCCACGTCCAAATATTTAGATCAAGTTCTAAGTCTATATCTAAATATTTGGATCAGTTTTAAATCCAGATTCATTTCTAAATCCATATTTTTACTAAAAATTATTTTTTTATAAATCTAATTTTAATTTTAAATCTATATTTTTAAAAATAAAATAACTAATTCATTTAATACATAAATATATATAAAAGGTTAAACAATATATAAAATATAATAAATATTAAAAAATAATCATAATATATAGATAAATTCTTAATATTAAAAAACACTAAAAAATTCACTGCTTCAACTTATTCATTGTGGATCTTAATATGTAAAACTTAATGCCTGTGATTAGTCAAATATTTACAACCTCATATACATAGAAAAACTATTCTACTTGATCTTACTACTTAAAATTGTTCACATTCAAATCAACAACTACAATTTCCAAATCCAATAAAGATCAAAACTTAAAATAAACATCTTCGTACCAAAAGTCCCTTCACCATAAATGTAGTAACTAGAATTTCCAATAAACATCAAAACTTAAAATAAACATCCCCATACCAAAAGTTTATTCACCACAAATGTAGTAACTAAAATTTTCAATAAACATCAAAACTTAAAATAAACATCTCCATACCAAAAGTCTATTCACCATAAATGTAATAACTAGAATTTCTAATAAACATCAAAACTTAAAATAAAATGTCATTGCAAGGGGAAACATGGAGAATTATTGGTCATACTATCACTATCCATCTCCATACAAAAAGTCCATTCACCACAAATGTACATGTAAGTAAAAATTTGATCATTAAAGGTATCATTATAACATCAAGTTACTTAAATCAACGATTGAATGTATAAAAGACATTACCTTCCACATGAGGATTGAGCTTTAACTCAAAGAAATCATGTTGTGGTCAACATTTTGTTGAGAAACTAACTCTATAACAAATGAAAAAATTATCATTACTTAATACATATTTAACTGTAATATTATTACATAATTGAAACATCAACATATCTTGGTCAACACATTCAAGCTCTTCAAAATCATAGTCCAACAATGATTGTAAAGGCGTGTCTTTTAACCAATCATGTGTACATATAATTACCTCCACCTTTTGATGTGATAAAGAACTATGATATGGATCAAGCACTCTTCCTCCTGTGCTAAATGCAAACTCGGATGCTACTATAGAAATAGGCATAGCTAATAACTTTCATGCCATGTTTGAAAGGATTGGAAATCTATATGAATTAATTTTTTACCAATCGAGAATGTTCAAATTTTCACTTGTATCAAGCTCTTGTACCAAGCTCTTCTTCTAAATACTTTTGAAGCTTAGATTTGTTCGAAGAGGTTGATCCTGTTGTTTGCAAAAATTTGTTCCAACCATACGAATCATGTTTATAAGTAGGTATCTTTGCATATTATGAAAAGTGTTGTGTTGGATCATGCTATGTATTTATACTCTATAATTTTACTCACTTTGTGGTAGAACATTTGAGTGGTTTCATCTTAGAATTTATAGGTAAAAGTCTCTTTAGTGTTTACAGGGTTTGTGATGGACGTGTGGAAGTTGAACTTCTTAGTTTACTAATGATATGATTTTCTTTCGGAAAATAATGAGCAAACAACAAAAGACCTGGTAATATGTTGTTTGGCAAACCCAACCAAACCAAGTGCACACATCAAAATCAAATATAACTCCATACAATGATCAACCCCAATCACCATATAATCATAGCAAATATCTCCTATCAAAGCTAAACAAAAATAAACACACCCATAATGTACAATCATAAAGCACACCCACAGAAAAATAAGACTCCAAAATTAACAAAAGCGAAAAGAAATTTTAAGAACAAGGAATGCGAAAGATGAAAGTAGGTTTACAAACCCTAAGATAAAGGGTTACATACTTTAAAACCAACTTCTGAAAACGCACGTGCCTCGACCTCGACCTTAATCTCGAGCAAAATCTACGAAGTGCACTGTCACATAACCACTTTGAATTTTTCTTGCATTTTCTAAAACGAAATATAAAATCAGAATCAATAGAAAAAAAAGGAATAAGAGAGGGACAGAAGGAGAAACAACAAGGAGCAATAAGAACAAGAAACAAAGATATCGTGTTACCTAAAGGAAGAAGAGAAAAAATTATTTAGGATTCTATGGTTCTTCAACGTGTTCCATAAAAAATTTGGGATTTAGAGTTTAGTGAATTGAAATTTTGGAATAGGAGAGGGGTTTTCAGGTTTTAAGTGGTAAATAATGCGGTTCAGATTTGGCCTAGATTTGTCTGGATCCAGATAAAAAAAGTTTAGACTATCCAAATGTTAGAATCTATAAAAGTAAAACAAAAAATGTGATTTAGAAAATGAAGAAATATAGATCAAAATCAGAATCCATATTTTAAAATAGATTAAATTATACTTTTAGTCCCCATTTTCGTAACAAAATTTAAATTTGGTTTCAATTTGGAGAGGGACAAAATTGCACAATTTTTACAAAAAATGGAACTAAATTGAGACAAAAAATAAAATACAGGGACCAAATTGAGAATGAGAAAATGACAAATCCCAAATAGTGACACGTGGCACTGTCACTGCCACGTGGCACGATGTCCGCTTGACACGTGACAAAATTTTAATTTTTTTAAAAATTATAAAAAAATTCAAAAAAATTCAAAAAAATAAAAATAAAAAAAATTCAAAAAATCCAGAAGCTGACACGTGGCAGCCCATTTAACACCGTTACTCCACTACTAACGGAAAGGACTTGATTGAGTCAAATTTCCCAAAATAAGGACCAGATTGAGATAAAAAATAATTGAGGGACCAAATTCAAATTTTGCTACGAAAATGGGAACTAAAAGTATAATTTAACCTTTAAAATAATAGTTTTTTTTTTTGCAGATGAGACCAGATTAAAATCGGATCGGATAAGACAAAACAAATTTTTTTGTCCATCCTTAGTAAAATTGGAAATATTGTTATAAATTCAATTTGTCAATCCCAAAATTTACTTTTTTATTCAATTTAATTTCAAATTAAACTTTAAATAGGATAGGATTGTTCTCAAATTGGAACCAAAGTTATTGTTTATATAAATGGTATAATGATATTTTATCAAAATTAACAATTTTTATAGTTAAAAATATCCAACAGGATAATATAAAATTATTATTATATTTATTCAAGAATATTATTTTAACGTAAAAATAACATGTTATTTTAATTAACAAAAATACAAGGAATTTGATTTCTAAATATTGTTATTTATTAAATAAGTATTATTTTAATAATTAATAAAGTTATCTAAACGTATGATCTACAAATATTACTATATTTATTAAATAAATTTTATATTAAAACCAAAATAAAATTGTACTTGAATTAATAAAAAATATAAATAAATACGAAAAAATATTTATATTTTTAATCAATAAAAAAATTACATATAAAATAACTAAAATTTATCTATAATAAAATTGTAAAACTAATTTATATTTGTTTTTATAGCTATAATGTTATTTTAATAAATATTTTCTACAATTTTTATTTTTTCATGAAATCAGTATTAACGAATTTAATTTGGAATTATATTACAAAATTATCGTAATGTTTATATATATATACATATAATATTTGTTGTGATATTTATGAATGGTTCAGACTATTACCAAAATTTTCGTGTTTGAACCATTGGGGATGGACTTACTTTGGTGGTTTGTACCAATATCTTTCTTTCACAAATAATTAATATTCTAGAGACATCATGGTACGGAATTATTTGGACGACAAGACCCAATCAGATTTTAGAGCAAGATTTGATAAGTACTAGTCAACAAATTGAAATTCATTTTCAACAATTTTTTTTTTCTTCCATTTGAACTAATTTTGATATATATATATATATATATATATATATATATATATATATATATATATATATTTATATAT
>Ga0209589_1006441_pt1 | contig 19416 bp, 9 predicted proteins | sample CowpeawhiteBW_FD_187525 | JGI IMG/M metagenome (GOLD analysis project Ga0209589, IMG submission 187525) | Root nodule microbial communities of legume samples collected from California USA - Cow pea white BW (SPAdes) (version 2) | ecosystem: Host-associated > Plants > Roots > Nodule | place: USA... | reverse complement strand
CAAACCCATCATCCACAATCCATGAATCACATCACTCATGCATAATCATTTATCACATGCTTTTAATATAACAATTAGATTCAAGCCAGTAATAACCATTCAAGATTAGAGAAACAACCAAACTACAACGATCTTGCGATAAAAACTGCTCTCACTATAGAGCTCTGATTCGAGACCGGACCGGTCAAAGTCAAGAATTATGTGTTAAGGATCAGCTGTTAAAATTTCAGCTCGATCCAACGGTTAACGTATTAGAAATCTTCATTTTACGAAAAGTGTGCAGTGTAGAAAAAGAGTAGCGCCACATCAATCAAACATACTTGCACACAATACATTTTTATCCGACCAACAACCTCATTCAAGCATCACAACCATACAACAGACCAAAAATGGGCAAAATAAATTTAAAAACATAAACCCTAGCTTCCCTTACCTGGAAAGGAGTTAGCAGAGGACTTCGACACCCGAACCGTGACGAATAGTAGCTCAAGCAATAGCCTTGAGGGCTGGAAAATAGTGGAATGAGCTTAAAACGAGTTCATTAAGACAACCCTAGTTGGAACTACGAAGAATGAACAGAATGGAGCAAGAGCATGAGTTGGAAGCTGACTTACGAAGAGTAGAGAACTGATATGAGTTCACTTGATGAGAAACAATGGCTGAATCCTAGCAGAACTTCACAACTGCTCAAAGGGGAAGTAAGGGAGAACTATTTTTCTGAAATGATACGAATGAGTGGGTTAGGGCAGGTCTTGGGTCATTTAGCTCCCTATGGGCCAACCCTTAGGCCCATTAGACCTTGGGGTAGCCCTTAAAGATTGGGCTGAAATAAGAGGGTTTTACATAAATCTTAATAAACATAAACAACAATATATAATAAATAACTCATAATTAATAATATAAATAATAAATAATAAATAATAAACAATACAAATAATTAATTATTAAATAAACAATATTAAGTTATAAAATAAAGCACTAACATGATATATATGCAAATATTAATGTATTGAAAATTTAAAAAATTAAAAGATTTGAAATATTTAATAAATATTTGAATTTAGTAAAATCATTTTTTAGTGTCATAAAACTCAATAAATATTTCAAGTAAAACTTAAAAAATGTATGAAACTACAGTAAAGATAAATGATAAAATAATACTTTATAATAAAATTCAATAAATTATAATAAATATAAATAATATAAATATAAAAAATAAATAAGTAAATAATGTAAATAAGAATACATTAATAATAAATAATATAAATGTGTTCTTCACTTAGGTTGTATTCCTTTGCATGAATTTACTATTCAAAGAGAATAGCAAGCGCCGCTTTGCAAGATTCTTTGTGTTCCTTTGTAGTAATTGTGAGTTGATGGAAAGAGAAGAATTGCAAGATTAGGGTTGTTTTTGAATCTCGCTTGAATGAGGAGATTTGAGAGTGATTACAATAATTTTACTTAAATAACCTCGCTTTAAGGCAAAGTGATGAGTGTGCCACCATATAGATGGTTGATGGTGAAGAATCCATAACAGAGTTGGGTTATGGTTCAGTCTTCATGCAACTTGACGAATGGGATGATGCAGGCTGCCATGCACATGGTGTGGGAACAAATTTGTGCTTCAAGGAGGAAATGGAACCGATTATGGGTTTCTTGGATCTGATTCCAAAGTGCTAGCTTTGTGTGTGGAACCTAGGGATGACAAATAAACCTATCCTTGTGGGAATTGCCCGAACATGTTCCCGTTTTGATGGAGAATCCCCATATTGACTGGTAATGGGAAATCTCCGACTTTTTCAATTGGGGATGAGGATGAGTATCAAGATGTACATATTTGCCTCATCCCGTTCCCATACCTGCCATAATACCCGTTTCTGCCATATCCCGTCTTTGTTTAAATTATTAAAATATTCATAGTCAATTAATATTTTTCTTTCACATGAGAATGTTTAACATTCTCAATTTAAGTGTTCAATAACATAAACCTTTTATTTACTAGGTAATATAAAAAAAATTATCTTCTTTACTTTATTATTATTAATTTTTGTTTCATTTGAGGAACTATTTTATTTCGCTAAAATAATTTTCGTTGTTTTTCAACCATTGACTCTGTTGATATTTGAAAAATTTTCTTAGATCTCTAAAGTATTTTTCATTTTATCATACATTTAATTATACATTTATTCTTTTGTGCGACTTCATTCAATAGACTCTTAAATTGTTTTTGAGACATACATTTGATAATTTTTTAATATTTTTATTTGTTGTTTATATGTATAATACTATTTTTATATATTTTATATAATTTTTTTATATTTTAACTCATTATGATATTGTGATTTTGTCACTATAATTGTATTAATAAATTTTATTTACTATAATATAAAAATTTAATGTAATTGTCATGAATATCTTTTATCACCATGCAATGTATATTGATGTTCAAAAGATACAATATTTATGTTAACATTTTATTATTATTAGTTTAATCTTTGTTATTTGCATGATTTGGATTAAGTGATGTATTATAACTTTTACTAATGTGTAAATAAGAGATTTGTTAACATTTAAAAAATTGAATTAAACAAACTTTTAAAATATATTTTAATTTGAATATTTGTTTTCCTTTTGTATTTTTTTAAAATATTTTTAAATTTTATCAACTAGCTTTCATTAATGTTTGTAAATTTAATAAATATTTTAATTCTCATGAAATTTTATTTGGTATTCTAATGTGAAATATTTAATTATAATTTCTTTCTAAATATTTGATATCAAAAAAATAATCATCCACTTAATATTAAATATTTGATAATATTATGTTATTTACCATAATTCTTTTTATTTTATAAAAATTAATTAATCAATATTAAAAGTAAGAAATATATATATCCGTTGAGTTTGGGTATAAGAATCGGGATGAGCCAAATATATTTAATTTTCTTAAAATCCCGTACATTACACATATATCATTATATTTTAGTATATTTTTAAACTCTTGGTGCGTCAAAGAGTGATCGCAAAAGACGCTGTAAGAATAATCATATCGATATGTTTTCAAATATTAAAAGAATTGGATTCTCTATTTTATTTTTAGTTAGTGCAGCAAATTAAATTTAAATAAATAATTATGAAAAAGACCATTAAACCTTGCTTTTTCATTTTAATACTTTCTTCTATCTTAATTAAGGGTTTTCTGACTTGAAAATGAAGTTAAAACGGTTCTCAGCGTTCTTTGTACATCTATGCCAGTGAGAGAAACTCTCTCTTCCTCTCTTTAGAAACCCTATTGCACGCTTTTCAATCCAGCTCCACAATGGCCAACAGCAATCTCCCTCGAAGAATCATCAAGGTTCGCATCCATTTCCTCATTCATATCCCAATTTTAATTTCAGTTTCATTTCTAATCGATTGGCTCGGTTGCTGATAAAACGGAAGAAAGTCGAATTTCCATCTTGGATTTTTTGCTTCTTCCCTGCCCTGTGTTATCGCGTGTGAATTTCTGAATATTGCCCTCTTGCTTAAATTCAGTGGCGACGAGAATGAAAAAAAAAATGAAAAACGCATGAAATTTGAAACGTCTGAGGAGCTAAACATTAGGGATTCAACTACCCTTTTGCTTTTAATATTCGTTGGAAATGAACCGTATTTCTGGGTTTTTGAATTTTTATATTTGAATTTCGATCTTTGTAAATGTTTTAAACGTATTTTTTTCTTCTTTATTTCAACAGGAAACGCAGCGTTTGCTCAGTGAGCCAGGTAACTGATCATTCCAAACTTTACCTTTGTTTATTTATATTAAAGTTTTGTTCTCAGTTTATTGTAGTGCTATAGAAGCTCATCCTTAGTTGAATTAGTAGCACTTATGTATATATTTAGCTTAATTTAGTGTCGTCTTAGATATATGGAATAATATTACCCTGGTAATTTAATGATCTAGATAAAGATTCAAGTCAAGGGTCGCGATGTTTCATGCTTTTTGTTTTCATTCTGCTGATTACTTGTTTTTATCAGTTTCTGATAGTATGATGATCTTCTGATGCAGCACCTGGAATTAGTGCGTCCCCATCTGAAGACAATATGAGATATTTCAATGTGATGATCCTGGGACCGACCCAGTCACCTTACGAAGGTAGTTTTGGTCTGACAGCATTATTTTCTACGTTCTAATAGTTTAAATATATCTTGTTGTTTTAAAATATACTTGCAAGCAATGTGGGAATAAAATTCCTCTAGATTAGGGCAAGTGTTTTTTTTGGAATTAAAAGTATCTGGAAAATTCATGTAAGCAATTGTGTTCTACAGTTTCTGGGAATGACATTTTGCCATGGAAATTTCGTCCTTTTACTTTTAATTTTTCAGTTCACGGTCTTTGCCTTAGTATGCGTTTGGGTGAGTGTTTGCAAGGTTTTTTTTAGATGATTTTATAAAAATGATTTGGTTGAAAAGAATATGAAGCGAAGTGATCTGAAAAAAGTGAATATAATATATAGAATTGATGTTGTTCTCTATATTACTCGAAATCCCCAATGTTCTTGTTGATTCTCTTCAACATTCATGACCTAACTTGTCTCAGATTAAAAGTTATCCAATTATGGTTTGAAACATTCAATCATGTACAGAGATGGGTTTTGGTTTGGAAAATGCAAAATTTAACTAGCTAAAGCATAGCAAACTATTACTCTAGTTATGGCCTATTTGCCAAGTCAGACAGTTTACTGTTAATCAACTTGTGGCCTACTTGCCAAACCAACCTACCAAACTATTCCTGTGGTTTTGACCTGTTTGCCTATCAAAACAAACTATTATTCTACCCGTGGTGTTCTTGCAAAACCAAACAAACTATTACTCCATTTATGGGCTACTTTTAGGTCTTTTGTGTGTACTGTTTGTGATATGTTACGAAGCATGAAATTACAAGGTCTCTGAACAGCATCTTTCTTAGAGTCCGCTTTCTCTGCTGACACTGTTTTGGTACTTTAAAGATAATTTTAATATATTTGAAAATTTTAAAATTAATGACCATCAGTGTATTTTGAAAGCACAACAGAGGAACAACAGAGAAAAACCAGTAGAGAATCCAAACTCTCTTTCTTATTACCTTTAATGCACCTTGAATTGGTTTCACGTATCCCTTATTTATATGATACTGATACTCCAAGATACTTCATTGTGATGAAGTATCCAAACCTATGGAGCACAAATACTTGTATGATGACAATAATTTATTATTTTTTACTTTGGCAATGTTTAAGAAATGTGATTTTAATTTGGATTCGCACAAATTACATTTATGTATTTATTATGCTTTAAGAGCTATTACATTGGTCACACATTGTATCCGCTTATTTTAGAAGCTTATTGTCGAAGATACACATTGTATCTGTGTATCATAGCTTATTACATTTTATTTAATATCCCACCCCTTCTCTCTCCGCAGCCTTCAACAAACATACGAGTCTGACTGGTTTAAATGAAATTTAATGCCTTAGGGCAACATTATTGGTTTTTCTTGCTAGATCCACATTAACTTTTTTGAATGTTGATGTTATTTTTCTACCCAACATATTGATAAATTTAGTATGGTGTTTTTCTCATGCATAAAGAAGCTGCTATTTAGTTCATCTTTAGTGTAGGTTTATAAGCAGTACATTAAATAGAAAAGCCAAGTTTTTCTTTACTAGAACATGTTTTGATAACCAAACTTTATCAATGCTGTTCATGCCTACAAAATGCAGCGCCTGCTATCAATTCTGCTGAACAGTTTTAACTAAATATTAAACAATTCGATGAACTTCTTTCTCCATAATTTTTTCTAGATAATTTGTTCTTTTTGAACGCAATGCTTGCCATTGATGGTTGAAATATTTATAATACTTGATCAGAAGGGAATAAAAAAGATGTACAAAATATTTGATAGGCATACTCTTTACTTATCTTTTGTTCCTCATTGAATACATATTTTGATTCCCACTATGGAGAGTTGGGAGAGGTTTTGATTATGCACTCATACCTGAAAGACATGGTTTTGGAATTATTAATTCTACTCTTTTGATTGCTTGCCTTTTAGCTATCCTATTATGAGGTAGTTTTTGGCCCAGTTTATTTTGAAGTGGAAGGTGCTTGGTTTTTCTGGCTCAAGTTTTGAAAGAAAAATATATCATCCCTGCTTATTGGTTCTTTTCATGGAGGACTTATGTATTATATTTTAATACTTAACTTATTATTATTATTACTTATTATTATTAATATTATTATTATAATTATTATTTTTATCATTTATATATTATTTTTAATAATACATCTGTTTATAAATATAATTTTTGTTTATGAATATAAGTTTTTCTAATTCATAACTTTTTGAGTTGAGTTACGATCTTTTTGTCTTTCTGATCCCCTCAGGATCCTCAAGTTTAACAACACTGCTTGTTTTGCCCTTAGCTGAATTTGATTAACTTTCAGACATATTAGACTATAAGATGGTACTGACTATGTAGGAATTGCAGAATTAAGAAATAGGACGTATAAAAAGTAAATATATAGAATATAAATTTTAATCTATGTTCAACCGTGCCAGGAGAAAGTACCATTTGAGTAGAGATATCAAAATGGGTTTCAACTCGTGAGCTGACCCAACTCACCATAGGCTAGAGCTGGGGTGGACTGGAAAAAATTTAGGTTTTTAAATGTGGGTCAAATTTAACCCAACTCACTTAACCTGTGGGTTAAATTGGTTTGAGCGGGTTGAAGGTGGGTTGACTTGTATCCACCAACGACAGTCCTCTATTAGTTTTTTTACAATTTTTTCGTAAGTTTTTTATTATAATTATTTACTACTTCTAATTGTGTAGGTTGACAATATAATTTTTTTAAATAATATTGTTCAATAATGTTTGAATAGCTTAGATGTTTGATTTATTTGTTTGTCAAGTTGCCTAGGTTGACACTAGTTTTCAACTACTATCTTTATAATAATGTTTGGTGAAATAGGTGAACACTTTGATTGTAGTATTATAAAATAATGAATCAAGTCATTTCACTTTGATTGTACTGCAATAAATATATAAAGTAAATTGAAAGAACAAAACATCCTTAAATTAGTCAATCCACTAACCCATCAACTTGTGGTGGGTTGAGCCGGGTTACAAAATTTCCGGTTCACCAAAAAGTAAGCTTGGTTGAACTTGACTCATTTTTAGTTCAACCCATGGTGAGCCAACCTATGTGAGCCAGGTTGGCTCACTTTGACACCCCTAAATTTCTGCAATAGTGCAAATTTCAGTTCAAAGGCCAGAAAGTTTAGGCCAGAATGCCTACTGTAAACTGAAAGTTGGTGGTGATTCAAATGGTGCAAAGAAAATAGAAGAATGAATAGTGAGAATGGCCAAAAGTACAAGGAGGAGAAGATCATGCTTGTGCAATTGCTCAACTTCTGCACAGTGGAAAAGAATAGATAGCTGAGAGTCTTGATGGCAACCTTCTGCCTTGCAGACTCTTGTTCAAACCTTTGAAGTGCCATTGTGAACATAGAAAGAGAAAAGAAAAGAGAAACTTTCCAAACAGAAGAACCCTAATAACTTTTCATTCTTTCTCCGCAATGTATTGTGTAACTTAAAAACAAAGAATAAACAAACTCAAACTCTATTGTGAAGTTACAAGTTTGGCTGAGTTACATGAGTCCACCATGATTCCACTGAGTATGCTAAAAGAACAAGTCCGTCGCTGAGTTAACTTGAAATGAGGTGCTGAGATCATAAACTCATGCAACTTTACAAGCTGGGTTTTAGGAAAGGGTCTCTACTCCTATGTACTATTGTGATTTGTTTTCAATTTGGAATATGTACTTGCATTCCTGTTAAATTTGTTAGTAGAGATTTAAACACAATAGAATACCAGTTGAGGAATTGTTTCTGTATACTTGCAAGTTGTATCTCTTTATTAATTGAATTTCTTTCTGTGGTTATCTAGCAACAACTTTTAGAACCTTTGACTTTTAAGGGTATAATCACTTATTCATATTTATTCTTGTTTGTTCCATGTTATTATGCTTGATTGTATTCACAGGATCTTGAATTTTGAAGCGTTCCCTGCCAAAATAGTATAATGTAAATAGGAAAGTAGGAATTGTAGTATACCTGTGACTCTGTGAGGATGGGTGGTTTTCTTTGAATTGTGTATATTCTGATTATGGTTATATTTGCAACCAATGCTGTCAAGATTGCAATCTAAATCGTGACCTTGCACAATCTTACAATCTTGCTACCCTTGACCTAGCTGAGTCGCCCTTAAGATTACTCCTGGGTGGGATTATAGTAGGACTGAAGTGTGATCAAATCAGGATTGTGGAATCATGTGATTCGGGTCTTCTAGTAGTCTCACAATCTCTCTGCCCTCTCCAACCTCTTTTATTGCTTCAATCAAAAACCTTTATCACAGCCCTGCAGTTTCCAACTTCAACTTGGGGCTCTACCTTCCTCCTCTTCTTTCATTGCAGTTTGCCCAAAACCCTTTCTATTATTTTGCACATCTGTTTTGGGATCAAGGGTGATTTTACCTCTATTCTGTTTTTAACAAACCACGGCATCTTTGTTATGTTCTGTTTAGCCAAGGCCTCTCTCTATCCTCTTTCTTTCCTTTGAGATATCTTTTCTGCTTTCTTTTATTGTATTCTTTGATTTCTATGTTATATTCACTGTATTTTGCCCTCCTCTGCCAATCCCAAGTAGGATGTCAATTCGGACCACAATGTTTAGTAAAGCAGTAGTTTTCTTTTTGGTGGATCAGATGCTAGTTTCTTCTTTCTCGATCCTGCGTTTGGGAATGATGGATGATTATTACCTTATTTTTTTTGTAATACCTCTCTGATGGCTATGGTATTTATAATTCCATTGTTTTCTTAAATATGTTCTTCATGCTCATACTGACTAACATGTATTATTGTTTGTATTACTAGGAGGAGTATTTAAGCTAGAACTATTTTTGCCAGAAGAATATCCAATGGCTGCACCGAAGGTATTTATTTAAATATTATTCTTTTCAATTGTATCTTCATATTCCTTTGCTGTTATGTTTCTGCTGAATTCCTGTACACCAAAATGAACGAAACTAAATTATGAAGTGTTAGCTGCCAGTTGATTATAATTTAAGATGTTTGGTTTATTGTGATAAGATTCATAATGAGAATGGGAGAACCAGACCATAAAAGATAACCATAGTAGTTGTAGAGCCCGAATATCCACACATTAATTAATAACAATGTCCTTTTTCTTTCCTTTTGAAATCTTTCCTTTTTAAGTTTTGGTGTCATATTTTTGGAGCTTTCTTTTGTGGTCTGAGGTACTGTTGTATTCTAAGTTTCACAATAGGAAGAGGTACACCTACAACTCTTTTGTTTATTTGTTTCATGGTGATTCTCTTGAGCAAGAATCTGAAAGGCATGTGTGGTTGTCCAGTGTCCTCTTATTTTATTGCTTTTGATACCATTATGGTTTTAAATGTGCATTGCTTTTCACAGGTTCGGTTTTTAACAAAAATATATCATCCGAACATTGATAAGGTGCATTTTACTCTCCCTAAATTCTCATTTTTTTACTGTAGTTATTTTCTCACATATTCTTGTTAACTTAGCTTGGCAGAATATGTCTTGACATTCTGAAAGACAAGTGGAGTCCTGCTCTTCAGATTCGTACTGTTCTATTAAGGTATTATTATCTTTTAGGCTATTAGATGGTAGTTTATTCTGAAGTGGTATAGGCCTAATACTTGTTGGTTTTAAAAAACTTTAATTTTTTCTCCTAAAACATGTGATCATGCATATACAGAAGAATACTGATGCATACTAATTTGCAAACCTGGAAAACTTATAATAAATCACTCTGCTGGTATGGAAGAATAATTTTTCGTTTTTATTTTCGTAAGACTTTTGTTGTGAAGGAATGTTTTCTATTTTTATTTATTTTGGTAAGACTTTTCGTTTATATTAAATCACTCATACTATGACTCATTTTTTTTGAATCTGAAGGAATGTTTTCTATTTTTATTTTATTCTGTTTTCAAAAGTTTGTATAAGAACAATAAAAATGAACTTTTATTTTTTAATTTTTCCCGTATGAAAAATATTTAGGAGACAGGAAACAGTAGAATTAGTAAATGTTGTGGGTGGTTAGCTCTTGTCATGGCAAACTAGAATGCCACACAGCAAGCGGAATGTTGTGGGGCAAGTCATTGGAAACTATTTTATTAATCTGCTATCAGTTGGAAAGAGTAATAAAATAATGAGGTTGTTGGCATTTTTTAGTATTCAAGCTCTATTGAGTGCACCAAACCCAGATGATCCACTTTCTGAAAACATTGCCAAGCATTGGAAATCTAATGAGGCTGAGGCTGTTGAAACAGGTATATTTTTGTGATTTATAAAAGAATTTGCTGATAATGATGGCATCAATTCTTACTACTTTCATGTTCTCATTAAAATGTGGCATTGAAATCTGCAGCGAAGGAATGGACCCGATTATATGCTAGTGACGCCTGATGATAAGGTTCAAAGTATGGCTCCATAATAACAATTGTAACCATCATTTTATACTGGAATTCTAGCAGATCTATGATATCGGAGTTAATATCCCTGGCAGCTTCCAGTTACCTGTTAATTTCTTCTCCTGGGAGCTGCCATACCTTGAAACATGTATGAATAGACGTGTTTTTGTCTTTTACATATCTAACAATTTAGAACATGCTTCAATCATCGGCTGTGAAGTTATTTGTTGTTCTCAACTCAACGTCAAAGGCCAAAATTTGCGAATTATTTTATGTTCTCTTTATCTTAATGAACCATGCATGATTTGTTGAGTTAGTAACCAATAGCAGTGGTTCTGATAGTTGAGTTTGTGTCCGTAGTGTGAATTGGTATCATTCTATCATTCTTTACAAAAACAATAAGAAAGATTTGAATTGATATCATTGTTACACCTAAAGCACATAATTGTTAGATACTTGAGTTTAAGTATATTGTTAGGGAGGGTGCTTGATTTTCTAAATAGAAAAAATGACTTTTCAGGAGAAATCAAGAGATACAATTACAATTCATTTGTGATCTCTTGCTTCATAAGAAATGAGTCTCGCAAGTGGAAGGGTATATTAGGATAAATTTCTACACATAAACGTAGTTTAGATATGGATTTAGAGTTAAAAATTGGGATAATTTATACGAAATTTTATACGTGAGTTTGAGAATAATTTTTTTATACATTTCTTAATTATAAAGAAATTTATATGAACAGGTTTATAGATTTCCGAAAGCAGAAAGTGGATTGGGAATAGGCTTAGTAGATAACACTTTCACAAATAAGCATTGTGCGAATAAGATCTTCCAAACATGGGTTATAATGGGTGTGTACTTGTTTTGTTAGGTCTTTTCACTTACCATGGACTAAGCATGTACTTTTACTGACACCTTTATCTGCATCTCTCAGTCTCATGAATGGCAACATAAAAAGCAACATGCAAGCTTTGGAAGACAATAATTGGTGTGGTCCAAAGAAATAGATGATGTAAGACAAGACAATAATCATTCACATTAATTTTTAATTAGGCTACATTTTTCTACAAAACAACGCACATTCACAATAAAATTTCCAGAATGTATATAATGTCTTTCAAAATTAGTTTTTTTACATAAAATGTGTTCTAGAAAGGGCTTTCTGAAAGTTGCATTTTTCTTTTCTTTCATTGCAGTGTTTCTGTCCCTTTTGTTGATGGAAGCAGCGATAATGATAGTGAAGGGTGTTTGAGTCTTTTCTGATTACTAGAAAGTGCAATTAGTAATTTTAGGGGTACAGTAAGCAATAACCTCTAATAGTTATGCTAAAGTTATTCACTCTTATCGAATGCTCTCTCACTTCCTTCGTCAACAATGGGAAGAGAAAAGGGTAAAAAAATTATTGTACAATCTAAACTATAATGTGATGATTGCCAAAGAACAACCACATAATGTTAGGTAGAAGAACAAGAATTTGTAACCAAGTTATTAATTTAGCTCTTCTTTATTTTATATGTTAATAACTCAACTTTGTTATTTTCACTTAGTGTGCGAGTCTCAAGCTTGAATTTCTAATAAAATCATGATCTGTTTTATTATATTTTTGGATGGTTTGATTGAATTTAGAAAACAAAAAATATTTTTTGCAGTTGTTCATTGTGTTTACTACATCAGCTTTTAGTTAATTAGGTTGATTTTTTGTTTCCTAATTACATGTAATTTTTTAAGAATTAACACCATCAACCAACTTGTTGATGTTCTGATTGAGTTCAGAATACCATTATTATTTTTTTTTTAAATTCGAGTTTTATATGTAAAAAATTAATCGAAAGGAGAAACATAAATATAACTAATCAAATTTTCTTACAAAAGATTAATTATAAGCAAATAAAAATTTCTTCCTACTATGATGATTGCATTGTGGGAAGAAACTTACTTAAATGGTTTGTGATTTTATTTTATTTTTAATCTATACATAAGCTGATTTAGTTTAGAAATATTTTTTCTCTCTCTTAAAGTGTCTAAAGAGAAGTTTGCTCAAATACATTGGCAATTGATAAAAGAAATCTTAATAAAGATTGTCAATTAGATTTTTGAAAAAAGTTAATTATTAGTCAATATCTTGATAACAAACAATATAATACATATAGAAAACACCATTATAGAATGAGAAATAATATGCTATAAACATATAAAAATTTCGTTGTCTCGGGCAATAAAAAATGGCGAAGTCATAATTCTATTTATTTTTATAACAACTAATTGAAAGTCTTCTTAACCTAATTTGTTGTTGATTGCGTATAATATACAATAATGGGGTTAAGTATGTTTTTAGTCCCTGAAATTTGACTCAAAATTGAAATTCATCCCTGGTCGAAACTTTGATAAATTTTGGTCCCTAAACTTTAAAAACGAATGAATATAGTCCTTTTAACCCAATTTTGTTAACTTTTTTTTAGGTTTCGAACGCATTTCAGAGTGAATATTAAGCCGAGAATGTGTCAAACGGCATAAACAACTCCAATATTTACTGAGAAATGCGTTTGAAACCTAAAAAAAAGTTAACAAAATTGGGTTAAAAGGACTATATTCATTCATTTTTAAAGTTTAGGGACCAAAATTTATCAAAGTTTCAACCAGGGATGAATTCCAATTTTGGCCCAAAGTTCAAGGACTAAAAACATACTTAACCCTTTTATTGAGGATGTTTTGAATAAAGATAGAATTCAAACATCACAAGTATCGATCAAGAACTCATTTTAATGGAGAATCCGGTTCTTAATAGACTGAGGAGGTTAAAGATATAGTTTGAGTACCGAAAGAAAAAAAAAATCGAAGAAAATGATTTACTATAGGAATACAAGAACAAATTAGTTACATTAAACATGATTATGTCAATATCTTATAGGTATATTATGGTAGTTAGACATTTCAATATTAGATAATATATTACAAACCGTGCACCTATGGTGAGAAAACATGACTTAGTATCTTTTATAAATTGGTGAATAATTAAAGAAAATTATAACACAATTTTATTTTTGATAAAACAATTTTTGAGAACGAAAATTTTTATATGTGGAGAAGAATTATAACATCCAAAAATTTTACGATGTAATTTTTTAAATATAAAATATGTCACAACCACATTATTTATAAATATTTTATTATTTAATATATATATATATATATATATAATTATTAGAAATAATACTGGCCATAATAAATAAAAAATAAATAAATTATAAATGGTAAAAATAATAGTAATACTAAAAATAAATAATAACTACTGGTGCAATAATGATAACAAATGTTTATATAGAAAATAGAATAATGTAAATATTTTAACAAAATAATATAAATATTTAAAATATTATATAAGGCATTTATTACAATATGAATATATAAATACAACAATCATAAATATACATAAATATTAAAACTAATTAACTAATAGCAACGTAATAATATAATAGTGTTACTACAAAACTATATGCACGTTTGTTTAAAAAATATATATGTATTATAAATATATAAGTTATAAATAAATCAATATAAATAAATATATTATAATTACATTATCATTAAATAAGATAAGATAAATATAATATTGTAAGAAAAAGATAAGACTTTAAATACCACAAAATAACTAGTATGTATTAATAAAGAGTAAAATAAAGCAAAAGGAAAATTTGCAAAAACTTAAGTTATAATTACTAAAAGAGAATACAGATAATTACCAATCTTATCTTATCTCCACGTATGAATAGATAAGATCCGGTTAATACATTTGTTCTTGGTTATAAAAACCTAACACTATAAAAAGAAGAGGGAAATTAATTATAGCTATTACAGAGAATGAATTTATTTTTATGGATAGAAGAAGAATAAGTAAGTAATAAAAGAGAAGGAGAAAGAGAAGGAGAAAGGAAGAAATAAAAACATATACAACAGGTTTACGATTTCTTTCGTATGGTTGAGGAAGAATGTGTGTATGTCGTTTTATCTTTTTATTATTTAATATCTATTTATAATTACTTTTATTTATATATTTATGTTACTTTTATATTTATATTAAATGAAGTGTCTTTAATTTTATTGTCATTTATATTTATTTTTATTCACGCACACATATTATTCAATTTATATTTATTTCACTGGTCCTCTTATTTTATTTATATTTAAATTTGATCTTATTTATTTTTATTTATCTTCATTTATACACCGATCATATTTATTTACTTTACATTTCTATCCAATTATTTCCACTCAAATAACTTTGTTTTTATTTAAAACTATATAATCCCTTATTTTATATTTTGAATGAAGGTACGTAAGAGCAATGTTAATCTTGTTAGATCTAAAACAAAATATTTTGTATAATTTTTTTTAGGACAATCATCTTAAAAGTAAGGGGAAGAGACATCTATCATTTTATCTCTTTACCTTTATTATAATTTTTTTGATCTGTTCATAATTATTTTATTTTTATGTCTACGTTAAGTGAGGTGTCTCTAACCTCATTCTAATTTATATTTAGTTCTCGATCTCATTTATTTATTTATATTCATCTTCAGTTATACACCGGTCTTATTTATTCAATTTATATTTACTTTCATGTATTTATTTATATTTATCTCCAGTTACGTCGTGTATTGGTCTTTTTTATTTATCATATTTATCCTTTTGTTATGCACAAATCCTATTTATTTATTTATACATTATATGGTTTAATATAAAAATAAAATTTATGACAAAAAAAGATTTGATATTGTGGATGGAGGTATGACCTTGGAGACTTAAATAAGTGGATATTACTCAAGATGAGATGTTTTTGGGTTACTTTATTGACCATGTTGAGACTCATTTATTCTTGGGATACTTTGTTGGCCATGTTGAGACTCATTTATCCTTGGAATACTTTGTTGACAATATTGAGACTCATTGATCATGTTGAGACTCATTTATCTTTGGTTACTTTGTTGGTCATGTTGAGACTTATTTATCCTGAGTAACCACTACAAAATATAATAAATATAATACATTTATTATAGTGGGAGGTGTAAACCTTGGGGATTTAAATGAGTTGTTAGCTCATCTATCCTAACTAACCACCAAAAAATATAATACATTTGAGTTTACATTAAAGCTGGTAAAATAATTACATAAGATTAATTATAAATGATTTACTTTATAGAATTTGTATATGACATTATTTGAGTATGATTTGTGTTAATACTATGTGAAGAAATTTATTTGTTTTATTTGTTTTGTTACAGTAAAATTAAAATTTCACCAGTTTACCCTTGCGTTTTTGTGGATGTGGTTTTCACCTACGATGATCGTATATTTATGTCGATATGCGTAAGTAAATGGTCTTGCAGGTAGTATTGAGGATCAATAACAAGACTATGAGTTGGTGAATAGGAATGGATGCAAGTATATATGTATATACCTATATACCTAATATCAGCAGTGCCTCATTGATATTAAATATCTTATTTTTGAAAAATCAACTTATAATTTTGGAGGATCGTGAATAATGTAATCTTTCATGAAATCGTGGTAGGTGGGAAAAAAGTCCTGATTTTTACCATGTGACACAAACTTTATGAGAACTTTAAGTTTGATCGTTAAAATATTGATTTATTCACAAAATATATTTGTTATTAATGGTAAGAAGAGACTTATTAAAAACCTTTTGATTAATCAATTTCATGTGTTTGTTCTAGAGCATAAGACAAGATTGTGAGTGATGAAAAATTATATCAAGATTATCATAGTAAATAATTTGTATATGGGAAGAGATTTAAAGTTCTATGAAGCCACTTCAACTAAACTCATGGACTTTGTTATTGTACTTGTTTTGACATCAAATATTGATTTTATAAACTAAGACAATATTTGGTCCGATAAATACATAGGCACAAAAAATAGACCTTTTATTATCCACATTAAAAGTCTTAGCATTGTTGTAGGCATACAAAACATACATATTTGGATGTAAATTACTCAAATATTTATTATTTTTTCCAAAGACTTAAATCTTACATCATCAATACTAAAGTTAATTAAATACACTTTCATATACAGATTTCATAAAGTGGTCAATTGTAACAAAATCAACGTTTATAATTAAGAGAATTAAATAAAAATGCAACGTTAGACTTTTAGTAACAATTTCATTTTCAAGAAAATCTTCTCTTTTTACTATGTATTTTTAAAAACTATTTATGTTTTTTTTACTTCATATACTTGAATTTAAGTGCATGTTTGTACTTACCTCAATGATAATCACACATCATTATATTCAAACCTAATGATCCATTATTACGACTGTATAGCCCTCAACATCTCTTATACGTGCATCATTTTTTGGGAATTTGAAATTGTGGGGACAAAATGATATCCTAAAATGTGAGTGTAGGAGAAAACTGTGGGGGTACAGAAAAAAATAGGTCTCAAACACACAGGCCCAGTTCTGGCAAGCCCAAACGCAACACCCACCGAGACCAAGTATAAAATTCTCATCTCCGCGGCGAGTTGCAAGCCTCTCTCAATCATCTTCCTTCTCTGTTTCCTCTACACATCTCAAATTTCGTACGAATAATCGCTGACAATTTATCGGAGAAATTTCTGCTCTTGAATCTTGATCATATCACATTTGTTGGATGAATATTTTAGATGACGAGTTATAAGAGAAATTGATGCTCTGGAACCATAGATCTTTCTTGAGCTTCAGATTATGTCAGGTAGTAAGTTGCATTTCGGCATTTTACTTGATCTAATTGTCTATTTTAATAGTTCTTTAACATCAAAACCAATTCCGGTGTTTCCATTCTTGAATTTCTTTTTGTTTCTTTAATCCTAGATAAGTAAATTACTGAAATCAGCTACATGCAGTAGCAATTTCCGGTGTTAGAATGGTTTGCGAGTTGTACTAATGGGTTTTTTAGTGCAGATTTTTTATACCCAACCCTATCCGTGCGATTCTTTCTCGTGAACTCGAGTTGTACTATTCTTATTATTCTTTTACAACAAAGAATGGAAGATACAAATGGTGCCATGATTAAACTCGCTGCTTACAACTATACACTTTGGAAACCAAGGATGGAGGATCTTCTTTATCATAAAGATTATTATGATCCTATATAACACAAAGGTATAAACGCCGATCCTACTAAGGATGCGGAATGGAAGAAGACGAATAGAAAAAGAATTGGTTTAATTAGACAATGGATTGATCATAGTGTCTTTCATCATGTGTCTCAAGAAGTTGATGCTTATGCTCTTTGAAAGAAGCCGAAAGATATGTATCAATCAAAGATAGCACGTAATAAGGCCCTCCTAGCGTGAAAGTTGGTGAGTATGAAATTGCGAAGTGGAATGTCGGTGGCTGAGCACACCAGTGAATTTCAAAATGTAGTAAACCAAATGTTTGTAGTGGAACTAAATCTTGATGATGAGATGCAAGCTCTCTTACTGCTTAGTTCTCTTCTTGATAATTGAGACACTGTAGTAGTCACTTGCAATAATTAAACTTCTGGTGGAAAACTCACTATGTCTATAGTGAAGGACGCCTTGTTCAATGAGGAAGTTAGGCGAAAAGAAAATGTCGTAAACAACGAGGAAGTCTTTGTCACAAAAGGTAGGGGGATACAGCGAAGGGAAAATCAAGGCAGATGGAGAGGAAGGAGCAAAAGTAGGGGTAAGTTAATAAGGGGCAGGTCAGTAGAAGGGTGGAAACCAAGGTGCTAGCAATATGGGATGAAAGGTCATTTCAAGAGAAATTGTAGAAGGTTACGAAGGGAGCAAGACCCAGAAAGCTCCCTAGCAAAGAGGGATGGGGAGACACAAGTCACAGTCCTTGAAGAGTTGTTGCATACACTGTTCAAGAAGAGTTATGCCTTGTAGAGTCGAGTGGAAAAGTTGAACGGACAACTGATACTGCAGACATTTGGCCTTGTGAAGATGGGAAATACCAGTGTTGCTAAGATTGTGGGTCTTGGCAATATCCAAATAGTAATAGATGTTGGGTGTAAACTTTGAAAGATGTATGACACCTGCAGGATCTTCGATTGAATCTACTTTCGATACGAACACTTGATCAACGGGGTTTTGAAAACCGCTTCCACAATGGCACGCGGGGTTTTGATCTAATTTCCGATTAACAAAGCATCTTGTGAAGATTTTGGCATCAGTAATAGCCATTATAGTGTTATGAATTTAAGTGTTTAGGTTAAACTGTCATAACTAATAACCATCGTTAATGTTTTCTTTCTTTAGGAATTAATATCATTCTGAATATGACGTAAACATCTGTTTTGAATTGATTCATTTGATGCGCAGCGAATTCTGTCTTCTTGGTTTCCTTGATCTTGTGACATAGATTTAGTTGGTACGTCTGTATACTTCCAAGTGATGCTGGAAAATTGCGCAAGGGTTTTGAGTTGCAATGAAATAAATTTCACGGAGATTCCACCTGATGGAAGTGACAAATAGTTTTTAATTCAATTAAGTAGACATGTAGGATTTGGTATCCTCATGAATGTGATTACATTTGATTATTTATTTTGACCCTTGCCTGGTTGGAGGTATGAAATGATGAAATGTTGTATGTACTTGCGTTTTTAGCTGTGATTGCTTAAGTTTTAACTTCGAAGGCCATAGCAGAATTTTGAATACATTTGATGTGGGAATGCTTTATGTAATAAATTGAATTCCTTCATTTGATGTGCAGCGAATTTTTTCTTCTTGGTTTCCTTGATCTTGTGACATAGATTTAGTTGGTACGTCTGTATACTTCCAAGTGATGCTGGAAAATTGCGCAAGGGTTTTGAGTTGCAATGAAATAAATTTCACGGAGATTCCACCTG
>Ga0209589_1006440_pt1 | contig 19423 bp, 8 predicted proteins | sample CowpeawhiteBW_FD_187525 | JGI IMG/M metagenome (GOLD analysis project Ga0209589, IMG submission 187525) | Root nodule microbial communities of legume samples collected from California USA - Cow pea white BW (SPAdes) (version 2) | ecosystem: Host-associated > Plants > Roots > Nodule | place: USA... | reverse complement strand
GTTTTTTATATTTTTTTATATTTTCTAAAGAAAAAAGAAATTTCGAAAAGTGTTGTTGGACAAACACTAGATGAAATGAGGAAAACTATTTTTTGTTATGATATGTAGAATAAGATAAAAAAAAGGCCAAAATTAGGTGTAGAAAAAAAAGGTACAATATTAAAATAAAATATAGTGAAAATTTGGGAATGCATAAATCAAAAAAAAAATATTGGCACTGACATACCTTTTAAACTTCTCAGTTCCTTTTTTTCTTTTATCAATCTCATTCTTTTGTTCCCTATGATATAGCTGCCTCCTCTCTTTTCTTCTTTTTCCTACCTCCTCCAATAAGAATATTTCTCTTTACCCAAAAGAGTTATAAATGAGGTGTGACTATTTGAGTGGTAATGAGAAAGATAAAAGTGTAGAGAATATTTTTTCTTTTTATCCCCTTTTTCATATGAAAAATTGTATATTTATGTCCACACATTGCAATATCAATGTAATTCTAACCTTAATTGTAACGAACAATATAAAAGAAAGGAATTGGTCATGATAGCAACACATTACAAGAATCAAATCCCAACAAATCAGAGCACAATATCAATCACCATCAATAATATAGATTCTAATCATTAGAAGAGGTATTGCTTCAAATTATTAAAATCATATCACTATTTACTCTGTTAGAAACAAAGGGTAGGAAAACAAAAGAGTGAGGAAAAATGAGGCTCTTCCTTTTTTTTCTTTTTTTCATCTCTCTCTCTCTCTCTCTCTCTCTTTTTGCTAAACTTAAATTTTGAAAATCTTGGATGAAAATTTTATTTCACCCTTTTTTTTATTTACCATTAACTAAAAAAACATTTGTTTATTTTTTTTTCGAAAATAAATTTATTCACCTGGACGAAATTGGGTGTTGATAGAGTGCAATTGGAGCGAAAATTCTAGGTGAAGGGAGATGCTTTACTTGCTTGGTCTATTATTTATGTGTTTTGTGGTGTGTTGAATACATGAAAGCCTTTCCTCCTTTTGCTACTCATTATTTTTCACACTTATGGGTTTCTGCCCAGATACCACCTAGCGGTGCTCATGTCCCACCAGGCGATGCATGTGACATGATGAATAATTCTGGGTTTTACCCAGAAACCACTTGGCAGCACTCAAGCCCACCAGGTGACGCAATCTCTATGATTCATTTTTTGTGTTTTGATGGTGTGGGAGCAATGTTGATTCTCTAGATTTACTTTCTTCGTTATGGTTGAGTGATTTCTGATGTGAAATATTAAAATGCTACTGCATATTGATATTTGGGTGAATTGTAGCATGAACAAGTATGATGGTTAATGTTGGGCTTGGGGATGAGTTAAAAGCATGCTTTCCATATTACTAATTATTGTGATATCATGTACATGTGAGTTTAAATTGATTATATGTAGAATTTGGAAGTGTGATTGATTGTTTGTATGTGCAAGTTGAATGATTGAATCCATGGTCGAATGTGTACACAATATGATTGGATGTGCATATGTAACTCATGGTATGAAGGTCTTTAAGAATGGGAAACTAGTTAACTTAAATTCATTTGGGGAGAGGTGTTTATATTATTAGTTGTGCATGTTTATTCCTTTTTAAGCTCACCCTTGTTGTTTGTGTTTGGCGATGATCATGTGACTTGTCACACGGGAGAAAATGTGATTCTAGGTGAGGATGGTGATGCTTAGATGCGGAGTTGCGAAATAGCTTGGGATCGTACTTAAGGATTATGTTTTAGGAATATTATGTAATTTTCGTTTAAGTTGGTTTGGATTTTAGATTTATTATAAACAAATTATGAAGTATCGCTATTTTATATGCTATTAAATTTTTAAATTTTCCCACGTTTGGAAATGGTATCAGAAGTTTGGATTTTATTTTAATTATAATTTTCTTTACTAAGTAATATCTGCTTAAAGTTTACAAGCTTCTTGGAATCTTAAGATACATGTGTAACGTAAAAAAGGAAGAATATATATATATATATATATATATATATATATATATATATATATATATATATTAAATAAAATAAATAAAAAAAAAAAAAAAAAAAAAAAAAAAAAAAAAAATATATATATATATATATATATATATATATATATATATATATATATATATATTAAATTATCTACATAATAATAACGATAAATACTAACATAACAATAAAAATAAATAGTAATAATAATTAATTAATTAACAAGAAAAAAATGAAGGGATTTGGTTGTACGTAGGCGAGCCTTATCCTTCCTACAACAAAAAAGAAGAATCTTGAAGAAGAAATTTAGAAGAAATGGTGAACAAAAAGCAACAAATTAAAACTTAACTAAATGCTAATTAATTATTGCAATACATCTTATAAATAGGAGTGTGAGTGAGGTAAAGATGAAAAAGTGAAAGAAAGTAGGTACTAATATGGTGAAGGGACACTACAAGAAACTTTTTATATTATCAACGACCAAAATTCATCGATAATGCTTAAAATTTGTTAGTAATCAAAATTATCGACGTCCTATTGAAGGCAAAAAATCCACCGGTAAAATCGTCATCGTTAAATTTTTACCGACTAAATAGAATATTTATCGATAATTACTGATAGAAAAATTCGCAATTAAATTCGTGTTTAATTACTAATAAAATATTCCATCAGTAAAATTCGTATATAATTACCTACGAAAAATATGTTAGTTAATGTTGTGTTCTAGTTTATCTTCTTTATCCTCCCTTCTTCTTCTTCTTCCTTTTATATTTTTATTTTTTTTCTTCTTCCAATACCTCCTTCAACCTCTTCCTTCATTGTCGGTGCCACTTTGTTCACCTCCTCTTCCTTCTTCTCCACTTCTTCCTATCACTTTTTTTTTCTTCTTTTTTCTCTATCTGCTCCTCCAACACCATGTCACCACTACGCCATCGACATCTCTTCCGCTGCCTTTTCCTCCCCCTCATTCTTCCTCTTATCCTATTCTTCTCATTTTTTTCGCCACCAACTTAATTTATAATATCCATCTTGTCTAATTTGTGAGGGAATTTCACCGCTCTTTTTATTTATAGATTTACCAACAGAAAAATTTGTCGATATTATGAATTTTAAATTACCGAAGGATTTTAAATTATGTAATTATCGACAGATTTTACCGGTTGATAATTTATAATAAATCTATATTTGGGTGAGAATTTACCGCTCTTTTTACCGACAATTTTATTGACGAATTTGTCCAATGAAATTTATCGACGAATTTTAAGATATGTAATTATCAAACATAGACTTCGTTGGTAATGACAATTTGTATTACCAACGAAATTTACTGACAGATATAAATTCATTGGTAAAATTCACTAGTAAAATCCTTTGATAATTGAAATTTAAAAATTCCTTTGTTTTACCAATAATTTTGTACAAGGAGTGAGTAAACAAAAGAAAAAAATTAACATTAAGGATACCTTGAAACTTTTAATCCACCTTAAGTACATCCTTTACAATAATTAATATAAGGAAGGCGGCATCTATTATCTTATTTAATTTTTTTTATCTCTTTATAATTATATTTACTTAGTGAGATGTCCTTAACCCCAGTTTACCTGGTTATTTAATTATCTATATTTGTTTTCAATATTCTAATTATTTGTTTATATTTTGTAATAATTAAAATTTTAAGTCAATAAATAAATTTATACCATGCAAATAATATCTCTCAGTCACACACACATGCATAAATTGGACCTATAATCAATTTTTTTTAGTATTACTAAAGGATCTACAGAGAGAAATATAAAAAGTTTCTTTCTAATCGTAACTAAATCTTTCATTTTTTTATAGTAGAAATTGAAGCAAAAAACCTATTAAACGATTCTTTTAGTTTACAATAGACATCAACATTTTTTTACCTTGACGAAAATTTTCTTTTTTTCTTCTAAACTTTTTCTAAAAGAAAAATAGAGAATATATATATATATATATATATATATATATATATATATATATATATATATATATATATATATATATATATATATATATATACCACAAAAATATTTGAGTCAAAAATCATTATCTACCTAATTTTAATGAATTTTAAAAAATTTGGATCATGTAAGTTAAGCTAAAATAGGGGAGAAGATGTGAAAAACCAACCTCAATGGCAGAAAACGTAACTTTTAAGCACACAACAATGGCATGAAGCACAACCTTTAGGCACACAATAATGACTATCACATATATAAAGAATTTTTGTTCGTTGTGCAAGGAAGAAAGTGAAGGAAAAATGAACGTGCTAAGGTTTTTTTTAATCAAATATATGTCTGACCTATAAGAGTCAAACATAAAAATTGGCTTTTACATATGGCCATTATACATTAAACATAGATGTATGTTTGATGTATAAGGGTCACATAAAAACTAATTTTTACATCTGACACTTATAGGTCAGACATAATTTTTTACAACTTATTTAGAAAAGTGCCACTACACATTTTTCACATATGATATCTACTAGTCATGCATAAATTTGTTTATCTAATAGGCTTATTTTATATTAGTGAACTTTTAGCAATCAATCAATCAAGGAGAATATATAATTTTTTTTCTAAGAACAAAATGTAATCACCAAGTGCTCTAAAAGATTTCAAGGAATTCTTAAGTGTTGTATTATGTTACAACCAAGGTTCAAAGTGTTTCTATTATGGTAAATTTTTTTCATTTGTGTTTACTAGATTGTTTCTTAGTTTGTTATTGTCTTGTAAATTGATGAGAGTTCCAATCTATGATGCACTGACACTTCAACTTGGGTCACATAACCGTGTCCGACACGTATCCGTGTCCAACACGTATTCGTGTCCGATACTTTAGGATACTTTATCGATAATTATCAATGAAGTATCTAATTTATAAAGACATAGAACACTACAAGAAAGTTTTTAAATAATGACCAATTTTAGTAACAAAAAATAATTAGTTACTATATAATGACCAATTTAGCTACCAATTTAAAAACTAAAAATTATTAGCAACTAAAATAGTTTCAAAAAATTATAATTGGTCTCTAAATTGATAATTAAAATAATTTCTATTATGAATTGGTTTCTAAACTGGTCACTAACATTAGCTACCAAGGTTTTGATTACCAAAATAAGTTATTTCTAAATTGTTCACTAACATTAGCTATCAGGTTTTGGCTACCAAAATAATCAAAATAATTGGTCTCTAAATTAGTCTTCAATTAGAAAATTGGTCTCTAACATATTTTTGTTACTAATATTGGTTATTATTTAAGAATTTTCTTGTAATGGTACTTTTATGATAATAATAATTTATATTTTTTATGGTGACAAGTTTAGTATATATAGTTTTATTTTGGATCTACATAATAACGATCATATATTTAATATACTCTTAAGAATTATTGTTAACTTTTCAATATTCATAATATCACGTATTTATCACGTATCGTATCTTATTATTTTGAAAATAAATGTATCGACGTATCGGATACATGTCATATTCGATATACATATCATATACGTGTATCATAGGTTCCAATAGTGTGTTTTTGGGTAGTTTGGGATAAAGTTGATAAAGCTACACATATTCTTGGATAGTAAAAAAGTGGATAAGGCTGAGATACTCTTGGAGTGAGTCAAGAGTGAATAAGACAAAGATCCTCTGTGATATCTAGTGTAAGATTGAGGCTGATATCCTTTAGAGGTTTGTAATGGCTATTTGCTTTGTACAAACTCTTGTTTTGATAATGGAATCATTTTTTCATGAGGGAAAAATTGAGACTAAATGTAGAATTAGTGGGGTTTGAACCAATAAATAACTTTTTTTTTGTATTTTTCCTCTATCTCTATCAAATTTTTTTTCTAATTCTTGTATCAATTTGTTTGATGAAAAGTACACTTTGGGTTTAGAAAATTTGAGAAAAGTTAATTCACTCCCTCTATTTGGTTTAATAAAGCCAATCTCTTTTTGTAACACACTTGAGAAAACATTTCTTCGTTTGAGCAAAAATATGACAAAGACAATACTCAATTGCATTATCATTTTTGCTCGAGTGAAAATAGGACAAAGATAAGGCTTAATTTTAGTACTATTTTCACTTGAGCGAAAAATTCATTGCTTGAGTGAAAAAAATTCATTAAATAAAAATATCATAAATAAATCGCATTTATGAAACCTAAATAACTTTCAAGTTTTTTTTTACCCAAATCAACATACAAAAATTTTGCAACTTTAAACAACTAAAATTATCAGCACAGTTCTAAATTGCTCAAATATAATAATCTACATTCTCATTGAATTCATAAATCAACATCTGTAAGACTTCGAAACTCAATTTCAAACTCAAATTCAAAGGTAAACAACCAACTTGATCAATAACTCTCACAACTATTTAATCTTCAAACAATTTACAATGTCAAAATCAACATTGAATATCAAACCATTACAATCTCATATATCTCACCCTTCAAAAGATATATAAGTTCAACAATTATCATCAAGTATCATCTTTGCATAAAATATCTATGCAGTTAAATTTTCTACATGTATTGTCAAAACGTAAGAGTTTCCTTTATTTGTATAGGCTTGTTTGCTCAAACTCAAGTTTAAGCTTCCAACTTTAATACTCTCATAGGTAAACATGAATAAAAAAAAAGACTATTATCAATGATATAAATATACTCCTATGATCCTAAATTAATAGAGATTCATCTTTGCCCTAAAGGACCAAATGCAAAGCTTTCTATATCATGTATAAAAAACTCCCAAAACTAACTCAAAAAAAGAGACAAAAAGAAACTTACTTTAAAAAAATGACTGGACAAACTTAAGCTATTCTTTGTCAAGATCTTAATGGTGTGTTTTTATTTAAGAAAGGACGAATAGATTTTTTACAAATTTAGAGAAGTTAGAGGAATTAAAAAGAAAATATTTTTATAGATTATGTTTTTTTAAATGAAATTTGAATAATTAACTTTATTTATTTATAAGCTTTATACTTAAATAATAATATATTTGTATTTTATGTCCTTTATACCACTGTTGATAAAAAAATACTACTTTTACTCATATAATTTTGCTAATCTTTATAAGTATACATGTATTTTTTTTATCTTATTAAATATAACCTAGATGTCTTTAATAAGGAGATTTTATACCACCTTATATATGTAACACATAACGAGAAAAGTTTATGATCTTGATCAAGTTGTAACGTCTCATTTAATAAATAAACTTAATTAAATGAAACATCACATAGAATATTATATAAAGACTACACAGTGAAGTATATTTGTATCCACCGTTACAGTCATCCAAAAGTATACTTAGAAAAGATAACTAAGGCACACCAAGATGGCATGAACAAAATTAAAAAGGTTCCAAAGGCTTGCTCATAAGCAAGGGATTACAAAATAATGAAAAACCCTTCAAAAGTGGGCTCAACAGTGAGCCGAACACCAATCCATGCCCAACTAAGCTACAACATTTCCTTCGTCACTACGATCACCATGAGTTCCCATATCTGCTCACACCAATAAATTTGTGATGATTGTAAAAAGGAAAACCACACACAAGAAGACAACACAAACAAGAAGGGTAAGCTAGAGTAAAAAGGTCTTTATCATACAATTAAGCATACCATTTAAAAGTCAAGAACACATAAATCAACCAAGCATGTGATAGCAACAAGTAAGACTCTAAGACTCAATTATCTGGATACATATAATTGGTCAGAATCACTGGATGCTTGCACTTGTGGTGGCCTCTACTGCTCTACAGAGCCATTGCCAATGGGTTTCACCCTACCACACACAAGGTTAGCTTTCAAACATCTAAGGCTATTATCCTGCCAAAGATTAAGGCCTCGTACTACTCTCACCACTTGAGTCAATACGCTCTACGTGAGACTAACTGACTCTTTAGAGTTTCAGGATGCAATCCTTACTTGAATCCTTACCTAATTATTTACACTGAGGCACCACTACGAAACCTTACTAAGAGGTTCGTGGAATTATGTCCATCATATAAGGCACCACCATGAGCTCTCACCAAGAGGTCCATGGAATTACGTCCATCACACAAGGCACCACCATAAGATATCACCAAGAGATTCATGGAATTACGTCCAACCCATACCATAACCATGTCTCACTAACCAATCATAGATTTATCATCCATATCAATCTCATGCCATTATTCAACCAACCAACCAACCATGTTTCATACGTATATTCATACCAAGCTCATCAATTCCAGCCCATAAATAATTTAATACATGCATATTCACATAGTTCTCGCTCAGGCTAGAAGCACTCGCTTAGGCAAGAGAGGTTCTCTTGCTCAAGCGAGTTCCTTTCGCCTAGGCGAGAGCTTGAGCATGGAAATGGGCTTTCACGTTTTCTCGCTTAGGCGAGCCCTCCTCGCTTGAGCAAGACGACTTCTCGCTCAAAACTAGAGCTCGTCGCTTGTGCGACAACTCGCACAAGCATCAGGGAGGGTTTCTGATACTCTCGCTTGGGCGAAACTCGCTCGGCTGGGTGAAACTACCAAACTTCCTCCACTGTTCACGCATGCCAAAATAGAGATTCACCAAGAAAAATGCATAGTATATTTTCATACCATTGTAAACACCATACAATCACCAAAAGCACAAAATAGAACTAAAAGCCAGCAAAATAGATTAAAAACGTGAAACCCTAGCTTCCCTTACTTGGATAGATGATAGTTAACAACACAAGCACCCTATAGAGGAGCACCACAACTCCGGGGACAACTTAGCGAGCTGAAAATAGTAACATCAGAACAAGGACTAGGTTAACTAAAGGAACCCTAGTTGGAACCACGAAAAACAAGCGGGAGAATAGAAAGCATGAGTCGAGAACCAACTTATGTGGAATAGAAATGGAGTTGAGCTAGCTTGACAAGGAATGAGGGTCAAACCCTAGTAGAGCTCATTGCTACTATTCTAAGAGGGAGGAGGAGAAAAATTTTCTGAAAACAGAAGAATGAGGGGGTTAGGGCAGGTTTTGGGATTTTAGGCACCTTATGGACCGGTCTCAGCCCAACATATTAGGACAAACCCTTAATCATTGAGACAAAAATAAAGTGAGCCTTACATAAGTAACTAATATAAATCAAATTTATAATAATGGAATAACTTATCTAATCAATTATGTTAAGGTAGTAATTATTTATTTATTAATATTTTTACTTTACTTTTATCATGAGTATATTAATTATATAATGAATATTATCTATTATATTATAATTTATTTAGTATTTACAACTTTAATTACAATAAATTGATTACAATATTCATTAGTCAAATAGGGAATAAAAATAGTACTTTTCTTAAATTTAATAATTTAACAATATTTATTAATTAAATAATTGTAATTAAGTTATAAGTATTTATTAATCATAAAATATATACTAATTAAATAATTAGTAAAATTAACAATACTTATCAATAAAATAAATATAATATAATAATAGTGTACTTACAGCTTCAAATATAATATATTCATTAAAATTTTTATGTATCAATAATAAATTAAATATTTAAAAATTGCACAATTTAATTCTAAACAATTGAATAACATAATAATAAAAAAAACAATAAAAGGACAATGTGCATTCGGTTGTCCCAACCGAACATGCACTGCTACAGTAAAAGTTACCAGATATGTAAATCTGGGTGCTGCAAAATGCTATAACGGGAATTCTTTTATTTTTGTTTATTAAAAAAAATGGTATGAGAAAGACAATAAATTGAAGGTATTATTATACAACGAAGATAGAGAAAAAGAAAAGGACGAAGGTGTAAGAGGAATAAAGAAAAGAAAAGAGAGAAAAATTAAAATATTTTAAACCATTGTTGACTTCATATTAATCTTATTAATTACGTGAAAAGATATGCGAGACACTATTTTACACCTAAAATGTACCAACAAGAAATATTTAAATAACGATCCACCTAGAAACTAAAATAAAAAGAAAGAAACATATATTGATTTAAATTAGCTGAAAATGAATAAATTAAAAGTAAATAATATTTTATTGTGTTTTTGAAAGAGAGGAGCATTATTGAGCCGCGAAACCCAGTTCCATAATATCTGTGGGGAGGGCTTTCTGATCCGCTTGTGTCTTATCACTCTTTCACATACACACACACACTCTCTCTCTCATGCTTTAACTTGGATCCGTTTACTATCATTACTCGGTTTGCTCTTACGTGTGGTCTTCGGAGCACTCCACCCATTAACTCTTTCTCTCTCTCTAGGAATCACTAGCCCTTGCAGCTTTCCTCATGAGGGTACTTTAAACCCCTCCATTGTACCAAAACACACCAACACAACCCCAACCTCTCTCTCTCTCTTTCCTCTTTTCACACCAACAACAAAGGATCTCACTCAGAAATGCTCCTTCGTCCCTTCCACTTCTGTTCCAACCCCATCATCACCACCCTACCCCTATTCTCATAGCTTCCCTATTTCACACGCTCTTCCCATTTCTTCGTTTTTCCTTATTCTCCACCAAAAACACAAATGGAGTTCGGAGGGAACATCTTCTGCCTCGCCAACAGAGACCAAAATGGAAATACTAACGCTAACGCTTTCGCCTGGGATTCATGGCAAACAACCACTTCCAATAATAATAATAACAACACCACTTCCAGGTTGGTCAACGCTTTCAACGTTCCAGTCACTGGGGTCACCGCGCCGGAGGGCTCCGCCGCCAATCGCCCCGAGGCCGCGGGGCTGGCCAGCGCTCTCATGTTCCTCCCTCAGAACGGCGGCGTTTTGCGACACCGCCAGCAGCAGCAGCAGCAGCAGCATCCGTACGGTGGGGATGGGTCCCACGTGCACCCCGACCCGCACCTGATGTGCTTGAAGCTTGGGAAGAGGCATTACTTTGAGGACGCTAGTGGAAGTGGAACCGTGTCTGCTGCTGCTGCTGCTGCTACTTTCGGCGGGGGGTTGGTGTTGGGGGATAAGCGTGGGAAAGGAGGGTATTCCGGCGGCGGGGCGGCGGTGAAGGGTGTTGGGTTGACGACGGCGACGGTGCCTAGGTGTCAGGTGGAAGGGTGCCAGGTGGCGCTGGTGAACGCCAAGGACTACCACCGGAGGCACAAGGTGTGTGAGATGCACTCCAAGGCTCCCAAAGTTGTGGTCTTAGGGTTGGAGCAGAGGTTCTGTCAGCAGTGTAGCAGGTCACCACCTCTATCATTTTCTCTAATAATAATAATATTTTTGTCTTTTCTCTAACTCTGTCGTGATCGTAGTTGCAGCCACATCAATGACATTTGTCTCAAACTTCCTATAATGCGAAGAATTTCGACAAATTTACACAATCTCAACTTTCTACAGTGAAAAGGGTGTAGTATAGAGAGAAAATATATAACCTTTTATGAAGTAAAGAAAGTTGTTTTTATATGAATTCTTATGTTTTTTTACTGTGATATTGGTGGAGAGGATCCGTTGATTTTGTCGATTGTTAAATTTTTCTGTGATCTGAATAAATCACTGGAGTCTCTTCTATACTCTCTTATTTCCTTCCTTTTTTCCATACAAAAACATGAACCTGAGAGAGATTGCATAAGGAGAATTTTTGCTTTAATTTTTTAATTTTCTTTTCTTTTCTAGAAATAATTAAGGAGAAACAAGAACAAAAATATCTTAAATATATTCCGACAGATGAGAGATTTATTCTGAGAGATGTCCGAAATTCATTTTGAAAAATTGTTTTTTACGAAAGGTTGCACATAGAAAAAAATTAAAAGAGCATTTATTTTTTGTGGTGAGGTGAATTATGTACGGACGTAAAGTGATTTTCTTGCTTTCTCATATGGTTTTTGTTGTTTTTCGTTGTCTTTGTGTTGTGGGTCTCTGAAGAATGAAGGCGTGATATTCTTTCATCTCACAAAAGCTTTTACTCACCCTTGTTTGGGTTCAGTCTTTCAGTAACTTTCTTTTTCTTTATCGGTTAAAATTCAAGAATATTGTGTTGTGTAAAGGTTACGAGTATCATTTTCTTGGCATAATTTGTATTATTTTGCTGTAGCTCATCGAAGAATAATCTATGATTCCTGGGCATACTTTACAAATCTCGCATATTTTTGTACATTTTTTGTGTTAACTCCATAATAACTAAGTTAAGAAAAATCATTAAATTTATTGAGTTTAATCTTCTTTTTTTTGATATAGTAAAAGTTATGATTTTGTTAATTATATAGAAAATATTGTAATTGGACTTGTAGGTTTCACGTGGTGTCAGAGTTTGATGATTCAAAGAGAAGTTGCAGGAGGAGACTAGCAGGTCACAATGAGAGAAGAAGAAAGAGCTCCCACGATTCTGTGGCAAGGAATTCTTCACAAGGTACACTCTTGCTTTATTCACCTTTTTTTAAGTTTTTACAACACTTTCTTTCTATCATATTTCTAGCCATTTGATTTAAGAAAATGATTTCTGATTTACTTTTTTATCTTGTGTTTGTGTAAGACAAGTGAGAATGGAGAATAAAGTATGAAACAATAAAAATTTACTTTCATGATTTCTTATATAAACTTTTATAAATTAGAAATATATTCTCAACTTAAACAAATCATATTTACCAATTTGAATAATTTTTACTTTTTTAATTTGACTTCTTAAAAAATTTAAGTCCTTAGTTGGTGGTTGACGATAATTTTTAATCTGTTACATTTTACTACTAGAGTCTCCGGATTTTTAAATTCTCAATTTTGGATACCTTTATTTATTTTCTTACATTTTAATTAATTGCATTATTAATTATTGGTATTTTAAATATGTTAGGTTTTTAGCTAAATTTGACCAAAATAAAAAGAAGTATGTGAAGTTGAATGCTGTATAAAAAATGTGAATGTTTTATGATCTTGTACTGACTCACGAATTCAAAATTGAAAATGATATCGAGAATTAAAAATTAAATTGAAATTTAACCTTTTTGTTTGTTCCTTAAATCATGATTAATAAACGTTATGTATTGATCTTATAGCTGTTGTTGAGGTTAACTTATCCAATTATACTGATTTATAAAATCTGATTAATAAACTAATTTTATTAATTGTTTTGACTTATTCTGTAGATATTTTTATCATTTCTCTGGCAATAAGTATGTAGTTATATGTCAATTGGCCTCGAGTCAAATCGGTAGAAATCAATGCAAAAGAAAAATGAATTGTGTACACTGATTTAAACTGCTACATGGTTGTAGTTAATGCAAATAAATTTTGTTATATGAGAAATTTGGATACGAACAAATTTTCAAGAATGAAGCATTTAAGTCGTATTTATGTTTTTAAACTTTGTAAAATGATTATATAAAGTTCACCATTTATAATACTTACAGCATTATGAAACATTATTCATAAACTGATTTGTGACTATATCTTATAAGCTACTGTAATTTCAAACAATTTGGATAAAAAATTATTCATAATGAAAAATAATTCTTTCATTTCAAATATTCGGTAAGGTGCTTTTGATGGAGCTATGAAAATGCATTTTAACAAGTAATTAGCTAAAATTATCAAGTTATTTAGAAATAGGGCAGAGCATGAGAAAATATGAAGAGAAAGTAAGAAGAAAACTTAATAATTATTTTATATGATTTAGATAAGTGAGTTTACAACGTCATTTGGATGAGCATGCTGGTGTTATAGTACATAGAAGAGAGACTAAAATACTGATAACATGATTTCTGAGTTAACTCAACAAACTAATCTATAATTATAACATTGAATTAAGTGTCAGATTTTTAATTTAATAAAAACTTAGATGAGATTAATTAAGAAATTATAGTTAGCTATGTAACTGTTGTTCGTGTCTAAATTTTCTGTTAATTCTTCAAGATTAATGCATTCTATTATACCCAGCATGCTGATGTTCTATTTTCTTTGGCTCCACCAATTGCATAACTGGGTGAGAAGAAATCTTCACCTTTTGTTATCAATTACACTTTTGAGATTCTTTTCTAAACTTCAAATAAATTTAGTTTAGTTCTGAATGTGATTGGGATTTAGGTATTATGAAATGACTGGGTCTTACTTTGAGTAGTACAAGTTGTTTGGTAGAGTATATAAGTGCTTATTTCACTACTTTTCACCTGATCTTAGCTTTTACACGAGTTAATTTTAACTTTTGATATTCTTTTTGTTTATTTTTTCTGATTAGTCTTATAAAGATGTATGCAAAACGAGATCCTAGATAAGTTCTGCTTACTTTTTCTCGTAGTTTTCTCACATAAACTTCCAGAATTTTGTAACCAAAACGAAAGCAAATGCAGGTGTTTGTATTAGGTTACTTATAATATTAACATGGTAGTAGTTATTAAATGTGTAATTTCTGATTCAAACACTTGCACTATTATTATGCGTACATCAAACTTAAAGCATAGATTAACTAGTTTTTAGGCTCTATATTTGTTCAGTAGTAATATTATTTTTCTTTATAATTGTTCAGTAGTAATATCAAGTGTCAACCAAATTAGGTTATTGACCAAGTTGAATGTTTTATACTGATGGTGCTGATTCCAATAAATCAAATCATTCAAGATAGCCTTCATTTGACATCTACTGTAATGATTTATTGTTCTTAATTAATTAGCTCAACTAATATGATTTTTGTAACTATTTAATCCAGTTCAACTTCACATATAGGTCATTTTGTATGTTTAAATTTACAGTGCTGCATCTATTGCAAATCCCAAATTCAATAAAGTGTTTAAAGGTAACAACCCTACGTGATTTTGGAGAATTTCATTACAACATTGTATTTACATCCATGGGGATTTGGATCGAAAAAGGTTTTGATAGAAAAATGTCTTCATTCTGAGGATCTAGAGTTGAGTGAAAGTACAAATTTTCTTGTTTCTTCCATAGCTGAATAGAAGCTTAAGCTAAGAATGTTCAAATGTTTTATCTCCTTCCTCAATATCCATCTTATTATATAGGAATAGTGGGATACTGGGTGTTGTGGAGTAAGATGGAACAAAATTAGGGTTTCTTCTTTTAACTGGGTTCTGAATCCAAATTTTGTATTCTATAAAAATCATGATTTTGGTTTGTGAAGGATTTATGTTGTAGCAAATGTTGATGATGTTGGTAAGTGTAAAAATTTGTTTGATGAGATGAAATGTGTTAATAATAATGGTTGGAAGTTTTTCCACATATAGGAGGGTGTGCTCTCTCTCTTCTGTCATCTAGAAGTGATTCTTGGCTTTCTCCTTCTGATCTATCAACAAGATGCAGTGCAGCATTGCGTGAATTGATAGCAGAAAATCGTGCAGCCATAATGGCGAGACAATTTGTATCAGACAGAGATTGGCATATTCAGCATCATGCAGTGGAAGACATGAAGGAGATTCAACCTGAGTCCAATTACTTCCCACAACACATGTTTCCACAGACACAGTGAACAACAACAACATTTGAGAGTGTGGACATTTATGCTGTTTCTGTCTCAGCTTTTCAATTCTTTAATTTGCTACAAATAAAAGTTAGAACTACCTAGCTAGACTAGTTTATTGTTAGGCTAATAAATCCTAAGCTTCTATTTGCATCTCTCTTTTGTTTTTAAGTGTTTTAAGATTGAAATCAATCACCAATGATTGGCTTCACTCAAATATTTTCAATTACTAATTTTCATCCTATATATTCAGACCTTCTACGGTGAAATCAAATAAATTTTGTTGGGTTGGAGGGAATTATTAGGAGATTCAGTATTCATCAATTTTGAGCAAATACATGTACTTAGCTTGTGGAATGATTAATTCCAAGCATGTGAAACGATTGTGCCTAAAAGTTTGCGCAATTAGGTTAGATTGATTTCTCACATCGCGTAAAATCAATTAATTTAATTCAATGCTGACTTGTAAAATTATTACCATATATATTTGTTCTTAATTTTTAAATTACTAAAATAATTGTATTTTTAACTATTTAGATAATTATACCATATATAAAATTGGGGAGATTAGGTATTTACGGATGGATTGATAATGGTTATGACACAGTAGATTTAACACATCTTGTTTAGAGATAGATTGTTTTTTGATGTTATGTTCGCCGAGATGTTATTGTTAAGAGTCTACAGATTTATCATGAGTTTGTTTTAAAAGATGGATTAGAGAAATAAAAATAACAAATATATTTAAATTGTTGACCTTGACTTTAAGTAATATAAGTTTATTGGATGAATTAAAATAACTTTTAGTAGTATATTAAAAAGTGAATTTTATCTTATTTCAATTTTTTTATGAGATTGAGTTATAAATCAATGTAAGTTGAGCTTAATTTTAGTATATATATATATATATATATATATATATATATATATATATATATATATATATATATAATTAATAGATATTTGGTGAAATAAAATAATTAGTTTTACTTAAAAAAATGTTACAAAACCACATTTTGGAGTTTAATAGATATCTTGTGCAATAGAATGATTAGTTTACCAAAAAAAAACCACATTTTGGAGTGTAAGGGAAGGTAAGAGGGATGCCAATGGGGCGGGAAAGGGCGAAGACGAATTTGATTATCCTATATCCGTTTCCGTAAAAAAAATTCATCTTCATCCTCATATTCAATCCTAACGGGTATCAAACTTTTGTCTCATTTCCATTCCCACCGAGTAACGGGTATAATCTCGTACCCATACCCGTACCTATTTTCTTACTACTTTATATTAATTTTAATTAATTTTTATAAAATAATAAAAAATTACGATAAAGGAAATAAAATGATCAAATATTCAATATTATGAGGATGGTTGTTTCTTCGATATCAAATACTTTGAAATAAATTGTAATTGTTTACATTTTAGATTAGAATACAAAATAAAATTTCATGACAACCAAAACATTTATTAAATTTGTAAACATTAGTGAAACCTAGTTGATAAAATTTAAAAATATTTTTAAAAAAATATAAAAGGAAAAGATATTCAAATTAAAATATATTTTAAATGTTTGTTTACTTCAATTTTTTAAATTATAATGAATCTCTTTTCTATACACTAACAAAAATTATAATATATCACTTGATCAAAATGACGCAAAGAACAAATAATAAATATAATAATAAAATTTTAACATAGATCTTGTATCTTTTAAACTCTGATATATGTTGAATGGTGATAAAAAAAAAATATTCATGACAATTATATTAAATTTTTATATTATAGTAAATAAAAATTATTTATACAATTATAGTGAAAAATTAAAGTATGATTGTAATGAGTTAGAAAATAAAAAATAATTACATAAAATTTATCGAAATAGTATTCTACATGATAAAAATAAACAAAAAAAATAAAAATATTAAAAAATTAACAAATGTGTGTCTTATAAACAATTTGGAGACTATTGGAAGAATCGCACAAAAGAAAACAAATGTATAATTAAGGGTATGATAAGATGAAAAATATCTTAAAGATCTAAAAAAACTTTTCAAATATCAACATATATACTCAATGGTTGAGAAATAACAAAAAATGTTTTAGTAAAACAAAAAAGCTCTTCAAATGAAATAAAAATTAATAATAATAAGTAAAGAATTGTTTTAATATTACCTACAAATGAAAGGTTTATGCTATTAAACATTTAAATTGAGAGTATTAAACATTCTCATGTGAAAGGAAAATATACAATAAATAATAATATTAAAAAATAATAGAAATATTCAAATGTTGGACATAATTTTTTTTTTAATTGACATACATCATTTTAACATAATTAGATAAAAGTTATGATAAGATAAAAAATATATTGGAGATATGAATGAGTTTCATGACAAACCAAATAATTAGAAGAAATAAAAAATAGAAAGTATTTATATATATATATGGTTACTTAATTAATTGTGAATATTGTAATAATTTAAATCAGGATGAAGATATGACCGGGATGGGTATTATGACGGAGATATGTACATCCTCATCCCCATACCCAATTGAAAAAATCAGAGATTCCCTATACCCATACCCATACCCAGTCAATGCGGGGATTCCCCATCAAAACATGGACGAGTTCGGGCAATACCCATGGAGACGAGTTTATTTGCCATCTCTAGATGGTAACGAGGCGGGACATGAACGAGTTTCGCTATTCCATACCTATTTCCGTGGAAATAATTCATCCTCATTCTCATAATTCAACGGGTATCAAACTTTTGTCTCATTCCCATCTCTACTCGATAACAGATATAATCTCGTACTCATACCCGTACTCGTTTTCTTACTACTTCAATATTAATTTTAATTAATTTTTATAAAATAATAAAAAATTACGGTAAAAAAACATAATATTATCAAATATTAAATATTAGGAGGAGAATTGTTTATTCGATATCAAATACTTTGAAATAAATTATAATTGTTTACATTTTAGATTAGAATACCAAATAAAATTTCATGAGAACCAAAACATTTATTAAATTTGCAAACATTAATGAAACCAAGTTGATAAAATTTAAAAATATTTTTAAAATATATAAAAACAAAAAAAATATTCAAATAAAAATATATTTTAAATGTTTGTTTACTTCAATTTTTTAAATTCTAATGAATCTCTTTTTTATAAACTAATAAAAGTTATAATACATCACTTGATCAAAATGATACAAAAAACAAATAATAAACATAATAATAAAATTTTTGACATAAATATTTTATCTTTTGAACTCCAATATATATTGCATGGTGATAAAAAAAATATTCATGGCAATTACATTAAATTTTTATATTGTAGTAAATAAAAGTTATTTATAGAATTATAGTGAAAAATTATAGTATAATTGATAATGAGTTTGAAATAAAAAATAATTAGATAAAATATATTGAAATAATATTCTACACGATGAAAATAAAAAACAAATAAAAATATTAAAAAATTAACAAATGTGTGTCTTAGAAATAATTTGAGAGACTAATGAAAGAAATTGCACAAAGAAAAATAAATGTATAATTAAAAGTATGATAAGATGAAAAATACCTTAGATATCTAAGCAAACTTTTCAAATATCAACATATATACTTGATGGTTGAGAAATAACGAAAATTGTTTTAGCGAAACAAAATTTTTTTTCAAATGAAACAAAAATGAATAATAATAAGTAAATAATATTTTTTTATATTACCTAGTAAATGAAAGTTTTATGCTATTAAACACTTAAATTGAGAGAATTAAACATTCTAATGTGAAATAAAAATATATAATAAATAGAATATTAAAAAATAATAGAAATATTCAAATGTGAGACATAAGTTTTTTTTTTAATTGACATACATCATTTTAACATAATTACATAAAGGTTATGATAAGATGAAAAATATATTGGAGATGCGAATGAGTTTTATGACAAACCAAATAATTAGAAG
>Ga0209589_1006437_pt1 | contig 19433 bp, 11 predicted proteins | sample CowpeawhiteBW_FD_187525 | JGI IMG/M metagenome (GOLD analysis project Ga0209589, IMG submission 187525) | Root nodule microbial communities of legume samples collected from California USA - Cow pea white BW (SPAdes) (version 2) | ecosystem: Host-associated > Plants > Roots > Nodule | place: USA... | reverse complement strand
ATAAAAAATTGGTAAATTTCCGATAAGTAATTGAGTGTGAGAGCCAAATGAATCGAAAGATTCATGTTTGGTTCGGGAAGAGATCATAGACATTTTGAAATGGATGGAAAGAGAGTCTACTTTCATGACGTGATTTATTAGATAATTGAAAACAGAAAATCTGGAGAACTATTCGAAACTCAGAAGAATTATAGGAAAACGCCATTGAACAGCTTGAAAAAGCTCAGGCCCGCTTAAGGGCGTTTGTGAAAACTTAACAGAGGGTACTATATTGATACACATTACGAATTTAGGTACTAAATTGAGACAAACTTAAAAATGGGTACCATTTTAAAATTTTGAAACCAAATTGGTTATGTTCCGAGTAATTTAGCCGTTGAAAAAATAATCACAAATTTCAAACTTAATGAAAGCCAATTTTAATATAATATATATTTAAGAAAGGAAAATTAAAAAAATGTATGACTTATAATAAATTTCAAATCATATATTTAGAAAGTGTGATGGTAAATATATTACAATTTTACTAACATTTTTTCTTCGACGTCTATTATTTTTAGGCATGCTGTGTTAAGACGTGCTTAAAGATGTAATCACGTTGCAAACTATAAAATAATAATAATTCGGAAGGTATAACTTTTTGTGTTTTTTTGTTCTTTTACAACAATAATTCATATGCATAATGCAAGGTATGCAAAATGGGTCAAAGAAAGCCGTCATAGTGTATTAGTTCTGGAACATCGACTTTTTTGTTTTAATAGACGGAAACTATTTTTTGACCTTATCTTGTTGACCTTTTATTAAAGAAGGTAATAAAAACTCTCACCACCAACTTAATTAATGATTAATTTACTTAAACAAAATTAAATTCATTACTAAGCAGACGAAGCATATATTGATATCTACTCCTATTTAACAAACACATTATATTGTTTGTTAATTATTGTTTTTATGGTTGGTGAAGGTTAAGCATCACACATGACAATAAAATGAATAAATAAATGAAAGATATTTCTTATTATTTATCATATCATGTACATATGACTTGTATTCGATATGTCGATATATTTTTTTTGAAAATAGTAAGATATGATACGTTATATATGTATATTGAAATTGTACAATATATAATTCTTAAAAATATGATAAATATATTGTTATTATGTGAATCCAAATTAAAATCATATGTATTAAAATTATTGTCATCATAAAAGTGTTATTGCTTTATAAATTAGATATTTTATTGATAAATATCGGTAAAGTATCCTAAACTATTTGACACAGATCCGTGACCTAACTTGAAGTATCGGTGTATTGTAGTTTATTATAGTTATTTTTGGGTTAAAATCTTTATAGTTAAGTGAATTTTAATCATTTTAAATAATTTTATCTATTTTATTGATGTTTACTTCCCATAATCAGTCTTTGTGACCATTCGTTTTTTTTTATTGTCTATTTTCAGTTTTTCTCATGATTATTTATCAATAATAAAAATAAACGAAAGACTAATGGATAATTTTTTTAAAATATTAAAAAATATCAAAATTTGAAATACAACAATGACTAGAAACTTATTTTATTTTAAAATGATCAACGTCTAACTAAAGAGGAAAAGAATTATGTATGACAGTGTGTGGATAGCACATTTGTCAAAAATTCGATAGAATAATATATAATGTATGCAACTAAAGCATGCATAAGAAAGTTTTCTATTTGATTCATGCTTCGTGAATCCATGACAAGTTGGTGTTCTTCATATTCATAAAATGATGAACTCAAGCAACTAATGAACTTTATACGTTGCGCATCTAGTGTGACAATAAAGAATTATGAAATATGAAATATTTGTAAATTTCAATAAAGTACATAAAATGATATTATATAATGCTATTGCCTAAAAGTTTTTCCGCACCCTTTATTTGTAAAGGAATATATTTAATTTGAAGACACATAATTGATGTTGCAAAGGTTTAGAAAGCCACCCAAAATATATTTATTTACAGGCTATTCAAGGCTTTTAATATCTCTAACTTAAGTTTAAAGACTACTGAGAGAATGATGATTTCGTTAGGGTTAAGTTTTCGTGTTTTCTTTGATGGTTATTTAAAAAAAAAAAGCACAATTCAATTAAACGGTTCAACCAAATTGCAACACCTTTAAGTAAGGTTGAGCACGAATTAGATTCTTCAACATCTAATATAGATTCAATAAAATAGATTGAGTTCATTAATTTAAATAACAATGCAGATGGGTGACGTGGGTTGTCTTGCAATACTAACAAAAAGTGTGGAGAAGGCCAATTATTTTAATCTCTTAGTCCGCTTAGGTTTATCTCACATAATTTGCAGCTAGCTATTGCAGGCCAACGACGGGTTAATATACATTTGTTCCACTTAGTTGATATTGACTTAAATTCCTAAAATTCAACAACACTAGCACAACATGTTGTATGAGTTTCTTCTAAGCAACTTATCCATTCGCGTTTTTTTTATTTCATCTAAAAATAGCTCACTCATTCACATTAAGTCAATCCAAAAGTAGCTCTCTCATCCAAGTTTCTTTTCTTATTTTAGTCCAGTTCAAAATCATTTCTATTTTCTTAGACTTGCACTTAAAAATTATAAATTATAAAATCATGAATATTATTTATTTTAAGAAATGGGCTTACATAAATTATTATTTTTACTAATTTAATTAAGTAAAAATAAAGTTATCAAAATTCTCAGGGTCGGCCTACAAACCCATCAAACATTATGCGAAGCGGGCTAGAGAAATTAGCTTGCATTTCTTATGTAAGCCAGCTTGACCCACTTTTTACGAAAAAATGCAAGGCGATCTGCATTGTTATCCGTAATTTTTAACTAAATTAATTAAGTTTGGATTTGTTTTAATGAAATTTAAAATGGATTTAATATATCAATTAGATTAAATCCAAGATCGATCTAATTAACTTGATCATTTGGTTTATTAGACATGAATCAAGCTAACTCGACTCAATCTGGATCTAAACTGACTTGTATCAACATGATTATTTGCTTTATTAGTCATGGATCAAGCTGAATTGACTTAACTTGGACCTAGACTGATTTGTATCAACATGAGTATGGTTCACTTGGGTTAGCTTGGGTATGGCTCATCTCACCTCACCATTAGCCATAATTGACTTGAGTCAACATAGGCCCAAACCGACTTGCCTTAAAGTTCAGTTTGTGTCGACTTGTCTTAACCTTTGACCTAAACTGACTCATCTTGACTTTCGGTTGGCCCAACTCATTTTATCCTTTAGCGTGGTTTGAGTCGTCTCAACCTCTAGTTTGGATCGACTCAACTTGACCTTCAGCTCGATTTTTCAGGCTAGACTGACTTAGCATGACCAAGGTGAGTCAGCTCGATAATTGGCTTGGTCAACTTGGTTCGACCTTTGAACTGGCAAACTCAATCTGAACCAACTTGTCTCAACCTTGGACCTAAATAAATTTGACTTGATCTTGTCTTCAACAAACTTGACTTAACTTAGATGTACCTTAATTTCGAATATTCAAAATCTAGAAAATAATCCCATTTAAATTCAATTCAAATTTGGTCAAAGCTTTAAATCCAAATATATAGATTTAAATTTAAAAAAAAGTTAAGTTGACTTAAAATAATATAAGCTAAAATTATTATAAATTTAATTTCATGAATATTTCAAATTTTGAAAGGAAAAGGAAAATAAAAAAGAAGGAACAAATTAAGATATGGCTATAAAATAAGAGGAACTTTAACATACAATTTTATTTTATTTTCGCCTTAAGCTATTTTTAATATTTATACCTTCTTAGCATGTAATTATACCTCCCTTACTATTTTATATTTTGTTCTTAAGTGGTCGAAATATATCCCATAAAGCATCCTAAACAAGTTTAAAGGGTTTCCGGTCCTAGCTTCAAGAGTATCTCGTTTTTAGTCTCAAACAAAGGGGGAGGTGGTGCATGCAAAAGACACTCTGATGTCAAAGTCAGTCTTAGATATGAGAAGTCTGATGTCAGAACAAAATGTAATCATATAATTCGTAAAATGTGTCTTTTATACTAGAATTCTTGAGTCTAACCTGATTGGACTTTGATTCATTTGACCTAATTACCTACTAATAAAAAATGAGTTAATTAATCTTGGATTTATCTCATGAGGTGATTATACTAACTTGGTAAATCGACGCAATCTGAATACATATCATCTTACAGGACTAACATGTATTCGACTAGACTATGTACGACAAAGAAACTCCCAACTAATACTTAGAACGTGATATGTGTATACAACACACATTTTATTATCTCTAAAATGTCATTTTTATTTAAAAGTACTATATGAGTTCTATCTTTTAAACCATTATTACATCCTATATCCTCACTATCCATTATGTCATATTTTTGCAACATTCCTTCATATATATTTTTTAAACTATTCTTTTTTTTATTAAACCTTTTCCTCTATTCCGTTTAGACAACTCTAGCCCCTTTACATGTGATGGGTGGAGTGTGTTTTATATATCATGAAATTGTGTTTTTAATTAGCCAGAAAGTATTTCGTGAATCATAATATTTAAAAATATTATTTTTATTAATATAATACAAATCTCTATTTTGTATATTTTTTATTATGTTTATTTTATTTTTTAATATTATGATTTTATTGTTTGGATTTCAAGCTATTTTTTTAGTGTACCACTATTTTAGATTTTTATATTAATTTACAATCACTTTCTTTTATATATTTAATACAATCCCTAAATATTTTGAGCATGGAATGCTAAGGAGGTAGTTAGACTGTTGATTATCTCTCTCATCTCATATTTCATATTTTGAAGGTGGTTTTAAAATCTATCTTTCTATGTTCTTGCATTGTATTCCATTCCATTGCAAAATCTGAAGTTCTGGTTGTCAATTACCAACCAATTTTTACGACAACACCAACCCAAAGACACAACATCTAAGGTGGTGGATCCAACAGTATCGAACGGTAGTGGCTCATTTTGTTTTTTCTCGCTGGTCAACCGATCCATCCATGATGTAAAATTTTTTCTCTTTTTTCTCCTTTTGTTTAAAGGTGGTGGTGTTTAAATCTTTCATTCACATTTGAAACTGAAAAGGGACTATCTAATAAGGTTGAAAATGGTGGTTACTGATGAAAGGAACCGCGATCGTGCGAACAGGAGGGATGTGGTGGAGCTACCACAATATGATCAAGCTGTGACTGTAGCATATTATGGGGAGGAGTTGCATGGTGGCGTACCTCAATCTCACTTCTCCAGAGTCTCTCCTTTAAACATGGTTTTATTCTATCTTCTATCTACATAGTTTACAAAATGTCCCAATTTTTTTTTTTTTTAAATTTAATGTATGTTTTGCATGTTGGGGAACAAAGGCTTTGTGGGCATTTTCATTTATCTTCTTGACCTTACATAGTTTCAAATTTTCATTTGATATAAAGTAGTTATTTTTAATTTGATTTATATTATCAGTATATGGCCAAGCTAGATGAGATTTTGGTTGTAGGCTTCTCTCTGTGCCTCCTTTTCTGAGTTGTTAGTGATGAGTCGAAGTCCTGTTGCACTGTTTGCAGGATAAACAAAACAAGGTGGTGGAGAGCAAATACAAAATATTGAATAATAGTCCGACCAAGCAAGTAAGAATTTTTATTTATTTATTTTATGTTTCGTGTTGGATTTTATGTTGGACTTTAAGATTTCTGCCTTCCGTGAATTCGTGCAATTTTTCCTTTCCTTCATGGTTCTTTTATAGCAATAGGGAGAGGACTTTCTAAAAGCTAAACCAATATGTTTGACAAGCAAAGTTATTTTTGTCCCCTACAAGGGAGTATTTGAGTGTTTGATTTGGTATCAATCAATATGCCTCCATTGTAGCTTATACTTCATTGAGGAATTTGAAGAGACTTTTTTGGTTGAAAATGTGTATCCAAACACGTTGTATGTTTGCATTAGAGAAGATGGAACTGCAAACTTGAACTTGTGATGATGCAAGGGATAATACTATAGAAGTATTATGTCTGTCTTCAGGGAAATTGTGATGGAAAAAAAAACTTGAAATAGTTGCAGAAAAACAATGATCTGAATTATTAACATAGGCAACTTAAACTTTGTTGATAATAATATCTAAATACCATTATATTTCGTTTCTTAAATCCAAGTTTAGACATTATTATGTAAGTGTACTGTAAATTCTAAATCAGTCACTCTTCATATTGTACAACTTCTGTATGAGTTAAATGCACAATTAACTGAAAATTAAAGTTTAATTGGGTTATTATTTTATCAAATGCTTCTACAGGCAACGTCTGCTGAGGCTCAGAAGTTTTCAAGGTAAGTAAATCTGCATAGTGCTGTTTAGATAATAGTTTTCTCCTTTACTTGACTTAATTACGGTAAAATTTGAGCATGGTATTTGCTTCCAGTTCCATGAAGGCTGCAGTAGAAGGAACATCCTCTCGTGGTGAGGTCATGTCATCAGCAGTTCTTCAAGCAGAGGATGTCCAATCAAATTTGAGACCAGAATTTCCTAGTTTTGTGAAGTCGTTAGTTAGATCACATGTTGCTAGTTGCTTTTGGATGGTGAGTAGTATCTTGATACACTGAAACAAAAAATACTTCTATTTTAGAAACCTTATTTCATTACGTTTCACTCTTGTGTCTTCTGATTTCTTTTTGCAGGGCCTTCCTGTGGCCTTCTGCAAAAGACACTTACCGGATAAGGATACAACAATCGTTTTGGAAGATGAATCTGGTAAAGAATACAATACAAAATTTATTGCCTGTAAGATGGGATTGAGTGCTGGATGGAGACAGTTTTCTGCTGTGCACAAATTGCAGGAGGGTGATGCGGTGGTCTTCCAATTAGTTGGACCAACCAAATTTAAGGTGATGGTTTTTATTTTTTTGCTTAAAGTTTTCAAATGGTTATTCACATTTCGATTAGAGCATGCAGACTATGTTGCAATGAATAAAACGGTAACAATGGCATTGTTTATCAATCATGAGTCCCTAACTGATTTGGAGGGTTTAACCACTCTCTTATAAAAATAGGAAGAAAACGAACATATATGCTTTCTCTGAAGATTGTGAAAGTGACAGAACTTATTTTCTTGAGACTAGTGTGTTTCTGTTGGTGTGTTATACGTGTTATTTTAGTGAGGGAACACTTGCAACTAAAGAAAAATTTAGGAGGCCATATGCAACAGTTGTGGGGCTTGTACCAGGCAAACTTGGTACTGCTAAAATGATAGCCATACCTGATTACTATGGTTATTTTCCTAATATCATTTGGAGCTGTATAGAAGGTCATATGGTGGCAATAATGCAGCTTCTTGGTGAATTAGGGCACTGTTACAATGACAACTTCTCCCTGATTATTAAGACAACTATCCTCTGGATCTCTGCTAAAGAGTGTTCGAGTCCATGATTATGCCCAAGAATCATTGTTTGAGTATTGGGGGAATGGGTCATTATACTATCTTCTCTCTCTTTAAAGGCAAAACACTTATTGTATGTTTTTGGACAATAGCTGGAGTTAGTAAAAAGCTTTTCTCTTTTTTAACTTTCATACTACCATTTTTCCTTTACTTTGTAAAAGCTGATTTTGTTGTTGTATCCAAATGAAAATGGTCTTTATATTGATTAAACAGAACTTATTTTTATGCTTTTGTTTAGGTCATGCCACTTATTGTTATACTTGATTTTCAGGTTTATATAATAAGAGCTAATAATACGAGGGAACTGGATGGGGCCTTTCTGAATCTTGATAGCTGCACAAAACAACGAAAAATGGGAGGCAAGACTTGTTTCTCTATGCTTTTACTTTCTTTTGATTTATCAATCATGAATGACCGTGGATTTATGCATTCTTTGTTTTTCTGATTGCTCTCAGGCAAAGATAACATAGATACTGATGTTACATGCAATAGCTCAAAGAGAAAACAGGGCAAAACTGTCCCACTTGATATCCAAAAGAAAAAAAAGGTAAATTTGTCGAGATTGAGACCTAAGGTTATGCCATCAGTAGAACAACAATCTGAAAATGATAGTGAGGAAGCTCTCTCAGAAGTTATGGAGGAGTTTAAAATGCTTGAGTTTGAAGATGTGAGAGGCTTTGAAAATTTTAGCGTCATAGTTGACGGAGTGTCAATAGATGCTGAATTCCCTGACGATGTTAGAAACAAGTACTACAGACTATGTTGTAGTCAGCATGCATTTCTTCATGAGAATCTGATCAAGGGCATGAACTATAAGCTGGTTGCTGGAATTATATCTGAAACTGTGAACATTGCAGATGCCATAAAGGTTAGTATGCTATGCACCCCACGTTTTGAATTTGTTAACTGGGACAAAACATTGCTAGCCTTCGAGCATCTGGGTATGAATGTTGAGTTTCTAAGGATCCGGTTACGCCGGCTTGTTAGCATTGCTTACGAGGAAAATGATGTCTCAGAGGCCAAAAAGTACTTGGCCTCTAGAAACGAGTACAGTCGAGCAGAGGATGAAATAAGGAACATAGAAGAGAAGCTCGAAGAATTGAAGGGAGCATGTAATGGTTTTGGTGCTTATCTTGGGAGTTTGAAGTGCAAAGCTGAAAATTATCACAATAAATTTCGAAGAGAAGTCGAAGCACCTTGGTGACTTTATATGTTTTTTGAGAAAATGGGTGCATGTATATATTTATGGGCTCTCATGGTTAAACATAATCTCTGGATCCTGTGACCTTAGACGGAAACTGTCTATTGTAGTATATGTTGTGCAATTATATGAGTGGTATTTATCATAGCCATTAATTTTCGCGTGTTCGTTTTTTTTTTATATTGGGGTAATTTTCTGTCGTGCTAATGTTTGGTAAACTCAAAAATACATATTAGGTCATGGTGCTTATAAACTGTAAAATGAAATTGTGGTTGGGAAAAGAGTCTAAAAGGGTTGGTCTAGTTTTGAATGATTTATATATTAAAACCAACATGTGCAAGAAAGTCATGAACCCAGTTTTTGGTGTTTCGGTCATTCAGGCTACACTTTCATCACTGATAAGACAACTTCTACCCAATAAGACATCTTTAGGACCAAAGAATAATGTGTCAATAGCAAAATTCAAATATATCAACTATCAAGTTCTTTTTTCCAACTTGTACTCGTGGTAACAATTGTTTTTTACTGCTTGTGAGATAAGTTCTTCTGCCATAACTAAAAACAAGAATGGAGCTAGTGGGTCATCTTGTCTTTAGACCTTTGGACATATGGAATTTCTCATTAGGACTTCTGTTGACAAGCACTAATGTCATGGTTGATTTTATGCATCCTCTCATCCAACATATTCATTATGTATCAAAGTGTATGCATTTATTTTCTCTTTTTCCTTCTTAGTCCTTTTACAATTTCATTTGTTACTAAAACTTTCTCAAGTAGGCTTCTACCCCCAAAAGTTGATTGGGTACTAATGTAGTGGAATGGACTCATCCTTAAGAGAAATATCCATAAAAGTTTAAATGTGAGTCTAAATTACATATTGGATAAAAATAAAAAAAATAAAACACTACATAATAATAAAAGTTTATAAACTTATTGTCTTAAAATTTTGGATTAAAAATTATATTAATCCGGAATTGAGCTCTAGTCTTCCTAGTAAACCTTTCTCTTCTAAAGAACTAACATGAACTTAGTAATAACTTTCTCTAATATATTGGATAATACTATGAATAATACATTATATAAGCTCCAAGGAAAGATATGAGTTTATACCTATTTAGTCCCTGAAGGTTATCCCGTATTGATAATACAGTTATGAAACAATAATTTGTGCCCCTTGGCCATCCACCATCTTTATGAAATTCAGTCAAAGCCTTCATGATAACATGAGTGAATGTTTTCCGTAACTTTATGATAAATTATGTAAAATTAATAATTTCTAGATACTGACAACGGATGGGATAAGTGTAGGTTTAACTATCATGTACTCATCTTTGAGATAAAATTTCATCTTCATTCTCAAATCAATTCTCACATAAGTTTCACATCATTCCTATCTCCGTAGAGAAATTGGTATTTGGTACTCACATTCATCTCTTTATTATTTCAAATATTAATTTTGTTTAACAAAAATTAAAATCATAAACAAATAATATATTCAATAATAATATTTCAGATATTTATTATTATATATATTTCTTTAATATTAAATATCAATAATAAAATTATGATTATATAAATATTAAATAACAATAGAATAAAGAACAAACAATTGTAAGAAAAAAATTTAAATACGCGCTTTAAAAACAAAATATGAAACTAAATAAAAGAAAGGTAATATAAAAATTATTTAAATTATCTAATAAACTATCTATTTTAATAATTTGAAATGAGAACAAAAACCGGACAATAATAGAACGAATATATACATATTCATTTGTATTTTCATATCTAAATTAAAAAGACAAATGTTATGGTGAATATAAATCTAACCAAAGAATCAAAATGAATAATTTTAACTAAAATAGAAATTGAAATTGAGAGCAAATGTTAAGAATTACATTAAAATACCATACTAAATATTGAAAAATAAAATCTATTTAAATATATTTTAATAATTTATTTTATTATAATACAGAAATACATAAATATTAATAAAAAAATAATTTAATTTTTTATTAATATTTATATTAAAAACAAATTGTTTATATATTATACTTTTTTTCATTTTTTTTTTGAAGAAAATATAATATCTCAGTTTTTGTGTTTTAATTGATTACTCTTATGTTTTTAACATTTTTTTTCTTAGCTTATTTACTCTATCAATAAAAACGAACGCAAACTTAATCAAATGATATCCAATTTAATAAAACACAATTCTAGATATTTAATTGGATCTTTCATTTAGAGTGAATTACCTCGTTGAATATGAGTTTATGGAAGTAATTGATGGTCACGCATATATCATTTAGACTTGTTAAAACAGGCTGTTGGTGGTTTGGTCCGGTTTACTATGGGTTAGTCATTTAGTGAATCAATCTAATCTGATTTATTTATTTGTGAGTAAAAAATATTTGAATCTGGTCTAGCCCATTACGGATTGATAGGTTAAACGGGTTGGTTTACTGGTCCACTTAATTAACAAATTTTTTTTTTCTTAAGTCACAAATTATAATTCTGATTAATATGTAAGTAAACTTTAATACAATCTAAAATGATGTTAAACTCAAGTACATATAAAAAAATACACATTATTATCTAAAATCAAAACATTCTTATTATTTATCCAACTATAATATTAAAGTTTTGAATGAATAAATCTACAATATTTTCATCTCTTGAAACATTTTTTTATCTCATCTATAATAAAAGAAATATTAACTAATAATATTCAGATACTAAGTAATAAATAATTAAATTAATTTTCCATTTTAAAAGCACCAAAGAGCAGGTGTAAAATTGAATTATATATCCGGAGAAGGATAAGTAATAATAGTTTGTGTATAGGTATTGTGTAAATTACATTTTAAATTTATAACAAACAAATCAAATTGCTAAACTATAATTAAAATTTATTTTCAATCATTTGTATTTTAAAAAATTAAAATTTAGTTTAATATTAAAAATAAAAAGAAAACAAATAAATAACTAAGAGGTTGCCCATTTGGCTATATATAAAACTGTTGTGAGAGAAAAATATTAAAACATCTAATTAGAAATAGTTAATTATATATTCAAATTAGGTATTGTATTTATAAGATAAAAATAAATGAAACTTAAAATTTCTATCCTTTATTGAAAAGTTTTTAATAAATGTGAGGTTGAATCTTTCGTAGGGTCTGGACCCTGCCCAATGATTATAATTAGACCCGCAAGTATGATTGGATCAGGAAATGCAGCATTGGATTTTTCCATGATGATAAAAGAAAAAATGTAATTCCCCACCACGATTTCAAATACTGACATGACACCAAAGATTGAAAGAGCGCCACAAGAAATAAAAAAGATAAAATATAGTTTTTTAAATATAAATGTTTAAGAGTTTTAGTATTTTTTTTTTCTTTTATTTTGTAATACGAGTTTATGTCCGTTTTTTTTTTTCATTTTAAAATATGTTAATTTTAAACTAACATAAAGGTAGGTTGACAGACATTGGCAGGAGAATCTAATTGTTCACATGGGCCGGAGAGGGAAAGATTGAAAAATGTGATGGAAGAGTCTGTCTGCCACATCAGCATGACATGTCAGCAGATTCAAGCCAATTAGTGGAGCCACGTCAGTAACCAGTCAACAGAGACTGGAATCTGGACAAACACATCGGTCAAATCAACCAAAACTCTGAATTGGGACAAGGAGCAACGCTCATGGGATAGGATATCATAGATTGGCCTATGGAAGAAACCACAACCTCATCATCAATGATTCTTCACCAGAGACAAACTTAATCGATCAAGTTACTATGATTATGTTAAGGTAAGGTGTGTTCGCAAGAGATCTGAATGATAAAGGACCCAAAAAAACTCTTATCTTTTTCCCGATATTAATTATTTAAAATCCATTAACGAAACCAAATGAAATGAATACACATTCACATTCACATGCAATACAAACATGCACAACAATGGAAGATTTTAACCAAGAGTGAAATATATAGGACAGGATTCGGGCTAGCCTAAGAAGGTGCAACAATAAAAAGTGAAGAAAGATGAATCAATCCTTTCTTTTTGCGGGCCTTTTTCAATTCAACTGCAAATAATTTGTACAACAAACAGTGAAATCCTAACCACTAGGTGGACCAAAAATCAGAGAATTATGGAAGAATCAAAGCTGACAAACAAAAGCCTAATAACATAAATTTACCGCCTTGGTTTGGTTCTGAAACCCGCTGAAGGGAAAAAAAATGCCCCGTCACCCTACAAAGGGAGAACAAAACAAAAATCAACAGTAAATAAATACATATTCAAAGCTTATGTATCATTCCTGTTCCTACACAGCACAAATCCAATACCTTCTTCAGTTAACTCTATAACCCAATCTCAACATCCCTACTACCTGATCCTCCTTCATTCAACAACTCCTGCATCGCACCAAAATGTAAAAGAACTAAATTAAATCAAGCATACATTAAGAAGACAGACACACTAAAACTTAAATGTCGGAGATCGATTGCAGTTATGATACGATGAAAATAATGTACATAAAGGAGAGGCAACAGTTTGAAGTTGAACAAGGTTGTAAGACATTGAAAGAATCAAAAGGCACAGGGAAGTAACCTGTGAATTCACATGAAGCCTAGCTCCCTCGTTGAAGAAACCGGCTCTTCTAGTTTCAACAGGTGTGTCGGAGGAAGGTTCACTCTTGTCAACCTTCTTGGATCCGAGGTGACTTTTTCTGAGACCCAGAAAGCCTTTCCACCTTGTGGAGGAGCCTTTGGGAGGCCTGAGAGAGAAGTCTTGGTAGCCTTCATCGTCATCATCATCCACAAGAAGCTCTTCCCTGAGAGTGGTGGTGGCCCTCTTGGTATCCTTGAAGGGCAACAACTTTCCCTTGAAGAAAAGCTCATCAGCACTCATCATTGAGTAGTTGGTGACAGAAAACTCGAAGTCTGAGGAGAGTGCAGGAGGCTCTGATCTGCTGGCGCTGCTGTGTTCCTGCTTGGTGGCTTGCTGAGCATCCACAAAGTCGTTCGAGAAAGAAATTCTGGGACTCACTGGAGCGCAGTGATGATGGTGATGGCGACCCTTGTGCTCCGAGTTGTACATCTCTAAGCATGCCATCAGACCAAGAATAACAACATGGAAATTATAAGAGTGCAAAATGGATCGATATGTGGTGTCAAGCACAACCAAAGAGCCTATTAAATTCTACTTGGGACCCCTCTCACTGTTACATCTTACAACCCACTCTAACATGTTTGTATTTATATTCACTAATCACTAATAATCTCTTATAAATCTCGATTCTATCTCCTAAGAATATCTTAAATGGAAAAAAAATAACAGATTTAATGTCGTCAAATGCATGTACTAACCAAACAAAATGAAATGGAAGTGTTGTTGTGTGGTGTCACAAGATGTTAATTTAGCGTTCAATAGAAGGAATGTACTGTCTCTCGAGTTACACCAGCTGAGTCTTTGGGAGTAAGTGAAGGCGCTGAAAGTGCCAACAGAGGTCATTTTCTTTTGTTTCTTTCTTTTACCCCACGGGTAACTGATGCAAAGATTACCTTTTTAGGCCAATCCCTTTGGCTTCGTGTTTATTAAATGATAAACAAAGTTTTGGGAAGATTCTAAGAAGTTGCACTTGAAACGAAGTGAGAAGCATAATAAGAAAACACAGATAAGATAATAAAATTTGTTTGTTATGATTATGAAGTGATCGATGTGATGAGATGGTGGTGGTCCGTGGGAGGCGAAGCAGTAAAAAAGATGGGGTGAAAACATAAATGAGAGATAGCATTTGTGGTAGAGAAAGCGACAGCATTTGAGGGTTAAATGGTTTGAATGTTTTGAGCTAAGTTTGAAGGGGTGGGAGCACAGTGACTCAGAGGCACAGTGGCAGAGTTACAGCTTACAGAGAGGGCCAGCATGCATGCACAGCTATGCCATTTGACCATGCTTTGACTCCCAAAGTAAAAAGCACGTTATGAGCTGGCGATACTGACGGATCAAACTCACCACGTGACCCGGGATATTGCCTTTCAATTTAATAGCAAATTTAACCCTAACTACAAACCCTACCGTTCCAATTTCCATCCACTTCAAATAATAATAATAATAATTATTATTATTATATCAGTACATGCCACTAAATGTTACACCTCAATTTACTACTCATAAAGAACGTTTCAGAAGATGGGATTCCATTTTTTCTAATTCAACCCACCTACACGCCTTAAAATAAAGATCAATTCATGGGAAGTTCTAAAAATTTGAAATTCTACATTTGGGTAATTTTCTAAAAATTTACTAAAATGAGTAAGTCATCCAAAATGTGGTGAAATTGATGGCTTCCAATTTTCTTTTCCAAATGCTAACAAGTTATTAATTAAGTTACAACTTTCTTTTTTTTTTTTTTTAAATTGAAGTAGTTAGTGGTCACGGATAAGATTACTTTATTTTTATTTTTTGTGAAGTTTCAATATTTCTGTCTGATGACTTTAATCTTTTTTTTTTTAAAGTCTTAAAACTTCGACCTTTTTATAATTCAATATTTTTTTTACCTTTTTATTTTATGAAATTTTATATATTTAAACTTTGATTTTTTTTTTTGCATTAAATTTTCTAAAATAAAATCTTATGATTTTAATTAATCCAATCTATTGATAGTCCTTACATAGTCAATGGATGCAAAATCCTTGGTGTTATATCATAAACCAGTTTTTTTTTTGTTAAGCCAGAATTCAAATATTTCAAGTAAATTATTTGAATGGATGGTACTTTTCTAACCACAAAATATAAAATTACTTTATTAATTACAATTGTACAAGACGAATGGTGAAACATTGAACATATTGATATGGTTTTTCATCTTTTGGGACAATACGTATCACCTTAACAAAACTTATAGTTGACCACAGATAAAGACACAACTATATTATTACTCTTAAATTCTAAAGAAGTTGGTTATGATATTGAAAATCCATATTCAATATACTAGTCTCAAACTTGAACAAAAATTTCAAAAACATAGAGTTGAAGAGACAAGTCATCACCTCTATGAAATAAATATATTTATCATATTTTGTATGACACCATGGTCACAATACTATTCAACACACACACACACATGTTATTATCAATCTACTTTGCCTACACAAATGTCTAGTCATGTCATTGATGAAGACAAAGATAATATCAGCAACAATGATGGACATGGTCATAACATAAAAAAAAAAAAAAAAAAAAAAAAAAAAAAAAAAAAAAAAGAAAAAAAAGTTAAAAAAAAAAAAAAAAAAAAAAAAGTTCAATCATAACATGCGAAAGACCTACCCAACAATAACCATAATAAAAAAATAGAACACAAACCAGCTGACCAACAAGTGCAATAACCTTTCACAAATAATTTGGTTAGTTTGAAATTTTACTTTATATGTGTATCCAATAATAAATTCCACTTTGTGTTTAAATATTTGCCATAATTTATTTCAATTTTTATTTGAAATTTCAAGTGACATGAGCACATCTTAGTTTAACAAGTCTAAATGAAAAGTTATAGCGAAATCATTAAATTGATACAAGAATTGCAGTATTTTAGTGGAAATGGTAAAGTGATGAAGTTTGTCCATATAAAAAATTGAGTGATAATGTAAAATCCTCTTTTATTCTGTCTTAATTTTTAAAAGGTTGCCCCTAATCTTATGGGCTGGTCCATAGGGTGTCCAAGGCCCCTAAGGCAGCCAAACCCCTCTCACTTCTGTCATTCTTGCAGAAACAGTACTCTCACACTCTCCTTTACCCCCACAGAGGCTCTGCTAGGGTTTAGCCCCAATCTTGGTCAAGCTAGCTCTAAACTCAGCTTGTCTTCACTTCTTAGATCTGCTCTTGGAGCTGCCGCTCCCGTTGGTTTAAGAGTCAAAGCCCGATATTAGCTCCTTTCCAGGTAAAGGAAGCTAGTTTTTTTTACGCTTTTATAAATAATGTGTCTATTTTGGTTCTGTTGGGTGCTCTTGATGATTTGATGTGCTTTTGATGGTGTGAAAATAATTTGTGTATTGTTTATGGATGGATTTTTGGCTTGGCATGCGTGAGAGCAGGTGACGTTAAGACTCTTCAATTTGAGAAAATGGGACGTTAAGACTATAATAGGGTGAGTCCAAAGGGTTTTGCAAGTTCCATAGAGGTTTTGGAGGAAGGTTCCTCAACGATGATTGTCTCCTTGTCACGACAGATATGAAAGGAGCATCATTTTGAGTGAACGAATGAGTGACTTGTGTGTTGATCAGAGTGGCACAGCGGGATGGTGGGAAGTGATACATGTGAAGGGTCAGAGGTGCGTGGAAAGTACTATCTTACTCATGACCTAGTGATTTCTACGACAACCAGTTCTTCATGAACAGTGAAAGTGTCATTCTTACGAGTATTAAGTAAGGATGTTCAGTGATCATTTAAAGTTGGAATTATGGAGTTACTCAGAGAAAGTTGGGCAAGAGAAGTAGGAGATGGTTTGAGTTATGATTTCAAGTTAGGGTACCAACTTGAAAGTAAGGAAGTAAGGGTAGGTGCTTAACCAAAGAAGGGAACTCAAGATCAGGGTTTGACGAGGTGAGAGTAAGGACTTGGTGGATAAGTAAGTGTATGAGTTGGGAGGAGAAGATGTGAAGAGATTTCATTGGTCTAGTCATCTGACTAGAACTAGTGAATCTCTCAACAAGGTTGGGAAAAAAGCAATTCAGAAAAATCTTAGTTTGAGAAGTATCTTAGAATTGATAGACATGAATCACACTAGAAATTTGGCATGAATCATACTAGAAATTTCAAGTCAAGAAAAGACATGGTTCTAAGGCTTTTGAGGAAGGATGATTATGAGTTAGTAAATCAGAAATGAAGGTGAGATGCCGAAATGAATTTGGTGGTTGTGACAGAAGAAAGTTTAATTTGGAAATGGAATGACTTGGTTGTGAACTTGTTACCATTGATTGAAGTCAGTAAAAGAGGCTAGATGTTATGAGTGTCGTTATGCATAAAAGTGGTCAAGAGTGTTGATGGTGAGGCAATAGGTCAAAACTCAATCGTGATCAAGTCAGTGAAGTGATGCATAAAGGAGTGGACAAGGTGAAGGGAAGTGGTAACGAACGTGCTTTAGTTTGAGACTTAAAGTGATCTGAGACTTTGATAAACACCTACAAGAGGTAGTGGAGAGCATATGGTGGATGGGTCAGTATATCAGATACAAGTTAGTTGGGCAAGTATGAATGAGCATTCCAGTGTTAAGGTTCCAAGTTGGAAGTTAGTTCGAGCGTAGTGACTAAACCAATCTACACTGTTGAACATATATCGCATAGCACAAAGGCAAAGTTTCCAATGGCTATAGGTGTTGGAGTCATCAAACCTGTCATGTCTAGGTGGTGATTGTCGTAGGGCGTGAGGAAAACGTAGTTTTCTTCCTATCCCATCAGTGAATTTTCGAGGACGAAAATTTTTGTTGTTGGAGAGAATGTAAAACCTTCTTTTATTTTGCCCTAATTTTTAAAGGGTTGCCCCTAATCTTATGGGCCTAAGGGCTGGCCCATAGGGTGTCCAAGGCCCCTAAGGCAGCCAAACCCCTCTCACTTCTGTCATTCTTGCAGAAACAGTACTTTCACACTCTCCTTTACCCCCACAGAGGCTCTGCTAGGGTTTAGCCCCAATCTTGGTCAAGCTAACTCTAAACTCAGCTCGTCTTCACTTCTTAGATCTTCTCTTGGAGCTGCTGCTCCCGTTGGTTTAAGAGTCAAAGCCCGATATTAGCTCCTTTCCAGGTAAGGGAAGCTAGTTTTTTTTACGCTTTTATAAATAATGTGCCTATTTTGGTTCTGTTGGGTGCTCTTGATGATTTGATGTGCTTTTGATGGTGTGAAAATAATTTGTGTATTTTTTATGGATGGATTTTTGGCTTGGCATGCGTGAGAGCAGGTGAGATCTGCTATGCTTGCCTAAGCGAGCTGTTTTTCGCCCAAACGAGAAGCTCTCGCCTAAGCAAGAATGGCAGTAACTCGCCCCCCTTTGGTTTCGAGTGCTCGCCTGAGCGAAGGCCTATCGCTTGAGTGAGATGGGCCAGCTTGAGCGAGAACTCAAAGTGCTCTCTGTTTTCAATCTCGCTTAAACGAAATCTTTTCGCTTGAGCGAGAGACCCCTGTCGCCTGAGCAAGAGCTCCTTAGCTTGAGCAAGATTGGCGGCATAGTTGTTTAAATACTTGTATGCTCCCATGATTGATTTGTTTACCCTTTTAAAGCCTGAAAATATGATGTCAACGTTTTATGCAACATGTTTGTGTTTTCTTTAGTTTTCGTTGTTTGGGATTTTGTGTTCTTACATGTTGAAATCAGTGAAAAGCTGTCAGTTTAGCTTAAGCGAGAGATTTTAGCTTAAGCGAGATCAGTCTAGCTTAAGCGAGACCAGTCTAGCTTAAGCGAGACCAGTCTAGCTTAAGCGAGATCAGTCTAGCTTAAGCGAGAATTGCTGCACAATTTTAATTCCTTACTTTAACTTGAACTTGTGGATTGATTCAATTACTTTTAAAAGCATGAATTGGGCGAATGGGTATGAGTAGAATGATTTATGGTCTATGATTGATAAGTTTAACATGAACTTGGCATGTGGCATGTATGAGATGGTTGGTGGTTGGTAATTAAAGTGGCATGGTATTGGTATGAGATGAAATTCTATATTCATGGTTTGGGAAGGATGAGTTGGTATTGATTCTACATTCGAATATGAATGAGTATGG
>Ga0209589_1006436_pt1 | contig 19435 bp, 10 predicted proteins | sample CowpeawhiteBW_FD_187525 | JGI IMG/M metagenome (GOLD analysis project Ga0209589, IMG submission 187525) | Root nodule microbial communities of legume samples collected from California USA - Cow pea white BW (SPAdes) (version 2) | ecosystem: Host-associated > Plants > Roots > Nodule | place: USA... | reverse complement strand
ATTTTTTTTATGATAAAACTTTCAATGTTTAAAAATTGGGAAACTTTAAGAAGTTCACAAAATTAAGTAAAGACTTTGGGGAATTAGATGATAAATTGATAATTCAACATTTTCATCATATTCATACTATGACATACACAATGTATTCTTTAAATTTTAGCACATTAAGAATTACATAATACTTGTCTTTTCCAATTATACAAGAATTTGAAATGTTAATGCAAGAGTCCATAAAAGAAGTAATTAATATACACAAGTGCAAGTTTTTTTTCTTTTTTTTAATTTTATGCGGGCTTGCGGGCCGGCCCGCGCGGGCCGCAGGCTAGCCCGTGCGGCCGCGGGCCTATGCGGGCCGAGCCCGCGCGGGCCTGCGGGCTCACTATCCTGGCCCGCCCCGCGTTTTTTATGCGGGCCTGCGGGCCGGGCCTGCGGGCCAGGCCCTAATTGCCATCCCTATATATATATATATATATATAATTCTAATTTATATCAAAACTAACGATACTTATGCTCATGTATCTATGTTTTTTAAGTATAATAGGAACATCTATATTACACCAAATTATAAAGTTTATGGTGTAAAATCGTGTACGAAGAAAAGCAAGGTGTTCTCAATAATAAAATAACAACAGTGATGAATACACCAAAAGTAACTCAGTAACAATAAACAAAATTGTCGCAACTGAGATCGCGACGGGACGACGCCCGTCTTAAGACAGTAACCTCTTTAATTAAGTGTGCAAGGTAGAATTTTGATGTTTAGAATATTTGTTATTCCCAAAAAATTAAACAAAATAAAAAAAAACATACAAAAATATTAAAGATTAAAACAAAATTATTTTTTTATTTTTTTGGCCCGACGAGGATTATATCTCGCTCCTACGTATTTCCATTTGGAAAATCAAGGATAACGTAGTTCTTTGTAAAAATATTTGTTGTTTGATATTATTTTTATTTCTTTAAATTTTAATATATATATATATATATATATATATATATATATATATATATATATATATATATATATTAATATCAAGAGAACCGAGATTCTACATGATAAAAGATTTAGTTATCAAGCAAATATGAGATTTGACATGATATTTAAAAATGATTTTATAATTTTTTATTTTTTTTATTTTTATTTTTTTTAAATTAAATGCCTATGAAGGAGTGTTTTGATTATCAAGCAAGTTTGAGAATTGACATGATATTCCATACTTATCTAAAAGAAATAATAATTTTTTATTTATTATTTTTATTTAATATTATCTTTTTTAGAGAGAATTAAAGCCTATGAAAGAAACATTTTTAATTGTCAAGATAAATGGCATTCAGATAAAATGAAAGAGAAGAGTTGAGCATATTAATGACAAACCCAAAATCATCTAACGTGCGAACCCCAAACACATTTAATCATACAACATGTCAATCGATCATACATTTGATATTATAAGAGAATATGAGCGGTACATGAATAACATTAGGAGCAGAGAGAGTTTACCTTTCAGGGACACGAATAGAGCAAAACTGACTGAAAGGATAGTAAGGTGACCCCCTTTTGTGTGTGTGCTCTAGTAATAAAAAAAAGAGGGGTTTTTCGAATATTTTTGTGTGTTCTGCATTGGAGAAGTTTTGTGCTTATATAGGCACCTTGGGGTACCACTGAAATCCTAGTCTTTAATTATAATAAAATATATGAGGAAGGAATTGGTCCCGATGAAACATATTATAGAAATTAAATGGTCGCATAATATACAGTGTATTGATTATCATTATTAACAAAATATTGCCTGTAATTACTAGAATAATATATTTTCCGGTATATGAAGATCCTGATCAAATTATAATTGATTCTAATTATTACCAGGAATATTTTCTTCCAATTATTAAAATCGTACCATTCTCTAAAAGCATTATTATCAGGAATATTTGCTTCTAATTATTAAAATAATATATTCTCTGATTAAAAAAACAATGAGACACATAAGCGTAAATGCAAGATATTTATTTAAATTATTATAAAAAATATATTGCTCCTTATATTATACCCTTCTCTAAAAACGGAAATTATAAAATGTCATTTTCTGACATGTCATGTGAAGAGTGTAAATAACAAACAATAGGGTGAAAATATGTATAAAAAATTTGGGCTCATGAAAAGGGTGTGACAATTAAAAACAAATTAGATTCTCCCTCCTCTTTTTTTTTCATGGTAGAATTAAAGTTAAAAAAATCTACCATCAATCAAAAACACATTTTTTATTTTATTTTATTTTATTATTATTTTTTTATTTATTTTTTTCTTTTTATTTTAACAAATACATTTACCCGGAGGAAATTTGGTGTTGACAACTGTCCCTCTTTACTTAGATTTGACTAGATAATATGAAAGTCAAATTTTCATATTATCATAGTAAAAGATAAGTAAAGATAAAAACACTAATTTCGTTCGGATTTCAAAAAGAAATATAGACGAAAAATAAAATAAGTGAAAAATAGTCAAACATATTTAAAGATAGACATGACCACACCCAAGGAGAGGGTCTCCATCCGAAAGAGAGGAACTCAGTGACCATTACCATGTAGAGGGTCCCGATGTGACATAAGAAATCCATGATCATTACCTCGTAGAGGGCCTGGATTTAAAGAGATCGATGACCATTGCCTCGCATAGGGCCTTGATGTACCAAAAGAAAATCTGAACTCGATCATTGCCTCGCAGAGGATCGATATACCAAAAGAAAACTTGAACTCGATCATTGCCTCACAGAGGGCCGATATACCAAAAGAAAACCTGAACTTGACCATTGCCTCGCAGAGGGCCAATATACAAAAAGAAGACTTGAACTCAACCATTGCCTCGTAGAGGGCCGATATAACAAAAGAAAACTTGAACTCGATCATTGCCTCGTAGAGGGCCGATATACCAAGAGAAAACCTGAACTCGACCATTGCCTCGTAGAGGGCCGATATACCAAAAGAAGACTTGAACTCGACCATTGCCTCGTAGAGGGCCAATATACCAAAAGAAGACTTGAACTCGACCATTGCCTCGCAGAGGGCGGATATACCAAAAGAAAACCTGGACTCGACCATTGCCTCGCAAAGGGCCTATATACCAAAAGAAAACCTAAACTCGACCACTGTCTCGCAATGGGCCGATATACCAAAAGAAAACCTAGACTCGACCATTGCTTCACAAAGGGCCGATATAACAAAAGAAAATTTGAACTCGACTATTGCCTCGTAGAGGGCCGATATACCAAAAGAAAACCTGAATCTGACCATTGCCTCGTAGAGGGCTGATATACCAAAAGAAAACCTGAACTCCACCATTGCCTCGTAGAGGGCCAATATACCAAAAGAAAATCTGAACTTGACCATTGCCTCGCAGAGGGCCGATATAGAAACAACAATTTGTAACCATTCAATAAAGAGGGTCCTAATATGAAATTTACATGTGAAAGTCAAATTGAATTTTTTGAATGCATGAATGAAAGAGACTCATATTTGTTCTTGACAAATCATGTGATAAGTGTATACTTGAATCTCTAGATGGACAAATAATATGAAACCCAAAAAGTTGCACCAGGTTATATACATGAAGCAAAATAGATGGCTCAGATGAATTGGTGTGGGAACCTTGTTTAGGGTAAAATATAATGTGTAAAAAATGATGGCAATGTGTGAATACTTTGACTAACATAGAAACAATGTGTAGAAACCTTGGCAAGGTGTAGAAACCTTGGCAAGGTGTAGAAACCTTGATTAACACAAAAACAAGGTGTGGAAACCTTGGCAACACAGAAGGGTGTAGAAACCTTGACTAATACCAAAAACAAGGTAAAACAAGGATTGAGGGCTAGACAAAGCTAGGCTTGATAGCTATACAAAACTGAGCTTGGTGGCCAGATAAACTGGACTTGGGCCAGACAAAGTTGGGCTTGAGGGCTAGACAAAGCTAGGCTTGGGATGGCTAGATGAAACAAGGCTTAAAGGCTAGACAAAGCTAGCTTAAGGTGGCCAGATAAAACTAGGCTTGAGGGGCCAGATAAAACTAGGCTTGAGGGGCCAGTACGAAATTGGGTTTGAGGGGCTAGATAAAACTAGGCTTCGGGTGGCCAGATAAACTAGGCTTGGAGGCTAGACAAAGCTAGGCTCGGGAGCTAGACAAAGCTAGGCTTGGGATGGCCAGATAAAACTAGGCTTGTGGGCTAGACAAAACTAGGCTTAGGGGCCAGTGTGAAACTGGGCTTGGGGGCTAGACAAAGTTAGGCTTGGGGTGACAAGATAAAACTGGGCTTGTGGTGGCCAGATGAATTGGGCTTAGGGCAGAAAAAGTTGGGCTTAAGGGTTAGACAAAACTAGGCTTGGGGTGGCCAGATAAAGATGGGCTTAAGGGGCCATTGCGAAACTGGGCTTAAGGGCTAGACCAAGCTAGGCTTGAGGTGGCCAGATAAAACTGGACTTGAGGGGCTAGTACGAAACTGGGCTTAAGGATATGTAGGTCATTCATATGAATGAAGAGGACCATCAACCCGAGAAATATTAAAGAAGCAAAATTTGTATCTTTCTCATTTTCTTCATTTTGAAACAGTAGGATTCGACAACCGTGCATGTGAATGAAGAGGGTTTTGATCCCAAAGTGACAAAAAAAAATTATTTCATAAAAAAGAACTATGATGCAGGATTATTAAAAGATATGTTATGTATTTTTCTTTTTGAGCATTTATATGATTGTGCATAAATATGCTAATATGATATGTGCATGAATATGTTTGAATGTATATGCTTTATTTTCTTTTTGAACCAAATACTATATAGAGCTTAATTTTGCTAACATGTGTTTGGATATTTTCTGTTTGATGATTGATGTGATATGTGTAGGAATGCATGCAGATGCTAACACATGTTATGAATTTTCTTTTTCTGAGTGCATGAATATGTTGATGCTTGTTATGAATTTTTTTTTTCTAACATTTACATGATATACGTATAAAAATGCTAACACATGCTATGTATTATTTTTTTTAACATTGATTATGATGTGTGATAATGTTGTTATGTTTATTTCGAGCATGCATGGTGAATGATAATGTTGGCATGACTTATGGATTTTCTTTTTTGAACACTAACAATATTAGTGTATGATGCACATGTTATGATCTTTTTTACATGAACAAAGTTTGAAACTTTGATGTATGAATTAATGTATGAATGCATGATGAAAGTTCCTTTGTTTGTTAATTTTTTTCTTTTCACAAAAATGAATGATGTATGTATGATTAGATATGAATTTATGCATGAAGCCTGCCCTCGTGTATTTTTTTCACCTTTTACATCGTATGAAACTTATTTCAATTGATCCCCAATTTGTTGTTATTTTTAGATATATGGAATCCTTCTGTTTTAATTTTTTTTTCTTTGAAAAACATTCCTTGGTCTTATCAGTTTATTGACAAACTCTTTTCTGTATCATTGCTTTTTGAAAACTATTTGAGTGGCATACATGAAATTGCCAAAGGTCTTGGAAAGGATTAGATGAGGTAATTGACTAAGGAATTGCCCCAATTTTATAGTTAAGAGTTAACTTCAGGACATGATGTGTGTTTGGGCTTGTCCCAGTTATTCGTAAAAAAAGATGGAGACTTCAAAAGTTGCCCCAATTTGAGGGTATAGATTGGTCTCAGGGTGCAAAATGTGTTTGAGCTTGCCCTAGTTGTTGATAGCATGAGAATGTTGAAAATGATAGAAGACTTCATACTAGTTGCCCCAATATAAGTCTGAAAATCAAAATCAACAATTGCCCAAATTCAAGATAACCGATTATAATGTATGAACAACAAATGAAACATCTCCCTAATTTAGTTTCAAAGTGAGAATAATGAGTGGTAGGAGAAAGGTATATCAAAGTTTAGGCTCAAAGCAGAAAATATGATAGGAAATGCATGAAGAATAAAAGAATGAGAGGGCATGGCCTTGATTTAACTTGACTACTCGTGCTAATCTTAATCTCTATGGAAACATGTCAACCAAAAATAATCTGCCCCAGTGTTTGAAAGCAAATCTTTGAACACTTTCTCAATCTCTTTTTTTTTTGGACAAACTTCTTAACATAACATAATTTTCTCCTCTAAATTAAAGTTTTCAAAAAACAACAACCAATCATTGATTTGTGTTGACTTTATTAGGCTTGTATTGTGGTCAAGGCTAAGGGATATAAAATAAATGGATAATGAAGGCTCAAAATAAATGGTATAAAGGTTATTTAAAGCAAGGGTTTGTATCTAACGTTGCACCTAAAATTCATTTGACTACCTTTGTTCACCACTTCTTGTTTTCCACTTTCCAACTCTTGTTTCTCTTCTTTTTTTTCTTTTTTTTTTGCATAATCAATTTTTTTTCTTTTCAAATTTTTTTATTGGTGAATTACAAGTCAAATGAAATAGATGCAAACATTATGTTAACTTCAGTGGGAAGGTGACCCTTGTTTAGGGTAATTAGAAAGAAGTTTTGATTTTGTATAGGCTCAAAATGGGTAACAAAGCAAGATCATTTTTTTACTTGATAAAGAAACATGATCACACATCATTTCAACTCATGATTGTTTTAATTTTAAAAGCTTTAATCCAAAGGGAAAAAAATTCAATCACATTAGAGGTTGCCCTTGTTTGCCCTTACTTTTTTTTGTATTATTTTCTATTTTTTTGTTGTCTTAATTTTTGCCTAGATCGCCCTCTTGGGTTTTCAGTCTAGCAGACTTTTCTTCAATTTTTTTTTGTGTTCAAAGACTTACTTCAATTTTAATTCATTCTAGGACACATGCCCCCTTTATGATGATCTCCATGGAATACAAAAGAAAGATTTATGAAGGCAAGGTGATGGGAAATGGGATGGGAAAGGAAATGAGTTTGAGCAATTCCATGTACATATATTAGAGCAATGTTTCAAAAGCATGCCACTTTTCATAAAAAAAAAAATCTATTTATTCAACCAACTAATTTGACCAAAGAATAATTTATTTTCTCCTCTTATTTTTTTTCACCTTTAGCAAGATTCCATGAATTTATTAACAAAAAATAGGAAACAATTAATTTTGAATTTATTATAGTGAAACTTTTTTCAAGATGTGGTGTTGATGCATGTAATGTGTTATGCAAAGTGACATGAAAATGCAAGATGCTACAAATTTAGAAACTACCTATACACATGCATGTGAGTGTATGTATGGTATGTACTATGCAAGGTGGCATGAAAAAACAATGGGATGAATATTATGCATTATACATTGTGACATGAATCCAAAGTGGATTCATGTTACGTGTCAAGTGAATGTAAAAATGTTATTTACCTTAAAACTGTGTGCATGGAACCATGAATGAAGACAAGATGTGGATGTAATGCATGTATGCGCCTCGAGAGACCCTTATTTATACATTGATGCAAATATGACACAATTGAAATTTAACTACTTATTTTTATAAAAATGAAAAGATTGAAAAAAATAAATATATAATGCACACTCCCTTTGTGTCCTAGAAGGTTTAGAGAAAATCTATTTTCTGGTCTATGGGCTTTTTTGTGATAATTCAAGGAATAGTTCTAAATAATCTCACTAGCCTCTAGAGTTGAAGTCAACCTCAGAACATAATCTACAATGATAGGCGACCTAATAGATATGGTATATCAAGAGGAATCAAACTCTAGATGAAGCCTTCACAATAGTTAAGTAGATCTGAGATCTAGCATAACAATCGTTGGACCTCCACTCCTTATGGCTAACTCAGGTCTAGGTATGGGACCCCAATATTAAAATGAATGCACTAGCCTAACATGTGTAGTGTGTGAAGGGAGCAACCTAAAACTACCCAAACCCACAGCTGCAAAACAACTAGAAAATTTCCAAACAAATATAACAATTGTCTTCTACTCTAGGGTTTAATTTCAACAATATAATCATATGAGGACATCAAAGCAAGTAAAGATGACATCAACACAAATAAAGATAGATAATATACATTAAGTAAAACAAAAACAAGGGGAAAACAAATATATAAAAACAGCATACCTTTCGCATACTCAACTAACAGAATCGACTCTCCAAAACGTCCCCAGTTAAGTCACCATCTATCGCAACCGAGATTGCGGCGGGATGACAAATAATTTTAAAAAAATAGAGGAGTCGCCACCATAGTTTATTATGGAAAACTATAGAAAAACCTTAAAAGAATGGTCTTTGAAACTAAATTTGGATTTAGGAGTCGGTTACATGTGGGGAAGGTATTAGCACCCCACAATGCCCGTCTCAAGACGGTTCCCTCTTTAATTAAGTGTGTAAGGTAGAATTTTGATGTTTAGAATATTTGTTATTCCCAAAAAATCAAACAAAATAAAAAAAAAAACACATACAAAAATATTAAAGATTAAAACAAAATTATTTTTTTATTTTTTTGCCCCGACGAGGATTGTACCTCGCTCCTACGTATTTCCATTTGGAAGATCAGGGATAACGTAGTTATTTATAAAAATATTTGTTGTTTGATATTATTTTTATTTCTTTACAATTTAAATTTTAATATATATATATATATATATATATATATTATTAATATCCAGAGAACCCGAGATTCTACATGATAAAAGATTTAGTTATGAAGCAAATCTGAGATTTGACATGATATTTAAAAATGATTTTATAATTTTTATTTTTTATTATTATTATTTAAAAAAAATTAAAAGCCTATGAAAGAGTGTTTTGATTATCAAGCAAGTTCGAGACTTGACATGATATTCAATACTTATATAAAAGAAATAATATAATTTTTTATTTATTATTTTTATTTATTATTATCTTTTTTAGAGAGAATTAAAGCCTACGAAAAGAACATTTTTAATTATCAAGATAAATGGCATTCAAATAAAATGAAAGAAAAGGGTTGAGCATATCAATGACAAACCCAAAATCATCTAACGTGCGAACCTCAAACACATTTAATCATACAACATGTCAATCGATCATACATTTGATATTATAAGAAAATTTGAGTGATACATGAATAACATTAGAAGCAAAGAGAGTTTACCTTTCAGGGACACGAACATAGCAAAACTGATTGATAGTAAAGTGACCCATTTTTGTGTGTATGCTCTAGTAATAAAAAAGAATAGGGGTTTTTTGAATTTTTTCTGTGTCCTACATTGGAGAAGTTTTGTGTTTATATAGGCACCTTGCGATACCACTAAAATCCTAGTCTTTAATTATAATAAAATATATGAGGAAGGAATCGGTCTCGATGAAACATATTATAGAAATTAAATGGTCGCATAATATACAGTGTATTGATTATCATTATTAACAAAATATTGCATGTAATTACTAGAATAATATATTTTCCGATACATGAAGATGCTCATCAAATTATAATTGATTCTAATTATTACCAGGAATATTTTCTTCCAATTATTAAAATCGTATCATTCTCTGAAAGCATTATTATCGGGAATATGTGCTTCTAATTATTAAAATAATATATTCTCAGATTAAAAAAAACAATGAGACACATAAGCGTAAATGTAAGATATTTATTTAAATTATTATAAAAAACATATTGCTCCTAATATTATATATATTCTTCCCTAAAAACAGAAATTATAAAATATCATTTTGTGACATGTCATGTGAAGAGTGTAAATAGCAAACAATGTGGTGAAAATATGTATAAAATATTTGGGCTCATGAAAAGGGTGTGATAATTAAAAACAAATTAGATTCTCTCTTCTCTTTTTTTTTTCATGGTAGAATTAAAGTTAAAAAAAATCTGCCATCAATCAAAAACACATATTTTTTTTCTTTTTATTTTAACAAATGTATTTATCCGGACGAATTTGAGTGTTGACAAAAATACATTAAACTTAGTAACAATAACTAAAATACATGAAACCTAAACTTGAAAAAGATTCTAGTAAAGCATAATTAACTTCATCCTACAAGATCCCCCAGGATGAATTAGCAAAGCAAAATAGTGTTTGGTGGAGGAATTTTGAAGAGGCACTCATACCAATGCCATATCGAAAATAAGTTTATTATTATTTAGATTTCTTACTATGTATAATTTATTTAACTATCGTAGTGTTTATAGTATTTATTTTATTATTTCCTTTTTATACTTTGATATGATACATTTGTTTTATTTATATTTTTTTAAAACCCTAATAATGATGTGAAAAAAGTCATTGCATAATATACCCTAATAATAAATTTAGTATTAAAAAAGTCATTGCGTCATAGCTTGCATTGATATTATTTATCACATAAGATGCGCTGGAAATAGGACAAGTTATTTAATTCTTTCTGATGTGAAATTTTAGGGATAAAGCATAAACACCTACAATCATCATGTGTAAAAATCATTAATAATTTTTTTTTGCTGAAAATTTTCCTCAAAAATTGTTGAATGGATATAGGTGTGAGGTTGAAGATGGTGATTGAAACTAGTATATGATGGAATGGTGGAAGAAGCATACATTGCCACATAGACATAGGAAGAAGCTTCAACATTTTATTTATTCTATCATTCTTAACTTCTTAGCTCTAACTCCATTCTTGTCTTTTTCTTAAATTATCAATGCTTTTATATTCAATAGTAATGTCAAATTTGGACTCGAACCTATTTCTAAACAACATTTGAAAAAAATAAAAGATTGTTTAAACATTTTATTTCTTTACTCACTTACAAATTGTTTTAACCAAATTTTTTTAAATTATTTTGATTAGTTGCCTTACTATTACCTTAGTTCTCAACCTGGTGATGCCTAATTTTGTAAGGAGTTCACGTGTAATAAATGATAAGTGTAGGTATCATAATTTTAATTAGTAATAAATAGATGTACCAAAAAATAAGAGATATCAGTAAAAAAAGTTATCAATCTAGTACCTTAAAGAAATTTTATCAGGAGAGTGTGACTTTAGGACTAGAACTAGGGATGTCAACGAGTAGGATACGGGTAGTAGTTCCCCCGTACCCTACCTGCTAGATAAATATTTATCCCGTACTCATACCCATATTCGTTGGGTACCCGTTATGCAGGTACCTGCCTATTTTTTTCATATCTGCGGATATCCACGGGTACCCGTAAGTATTTACAAAAATATTTTAAAAAAACAGATATTTAACCATAAATTCAAATAAAATAAAATACATCATTGTCATAAATTTGAAATAAAGTTCAAATAAACTCAAGTTCATATAAGTCCAAATAATTATAAAAGTAAATATAAAATGACGTTCAACACAATAGAAATTCTTTAATTAGTGCTTGAATCAACAAGCTCAGATTGATTTCTAAAAAACAAACAAATAAAAAATCACTAACAATTTATATTATAGTTTATTTTTGAATGAAAGATTAAAGAAATTAATAATTTCATCAATGTCCATATCTTGCAACATTGTATAAAGTTTCATGTTGTCCAATTTTAATCTAGAAGAGCCTGAAAACATAAGAAGTTCATTAAAAATTTCTAGCAATCACTTAATTAAAATATCTAAGTAAAAATGTTAATTTCATTACCTTCCATGTTGGTCCATAATTAGTCTTGGAGACACATTAATGCCTCCACAATATTTGGAAGTAATCTACTGCGATGTGGGGTAAGAATCCGACCACCATTACTGAATGAAGACTCAAAATGTTTTTTACTAATATATATATATATATATATATATATATATATATATATATATATATATATATATATATATATTAGGGTATTTTTGTGAATTAAAGTTTAGCGGTACGGGTATCCACGAGTACGAATACTATGATACTTGTACCCGCCCCGTTAACATGCAGGTATCAAAAATACATGTACTCGCAGGTAGCGGGTATCCATTTTTAATATCCGTTTTCTACCTGTTGGGGGTTTTATCCACAGATACCCTCGGATACAGATTTTTTTGACATCCCTAACCAGAACTTTAACCTTCTCACCAACAAAAACGTCAAGCTAGGATTTCAGATGGTGCAACTTTGTCCACAAAAAGAAAATGGATAGATATGTGCATGAGTATAAAAATATAATCTAAGACAAATTAACACACCTTAAATTTATTAAAATCATGTGCTCATTAAGATAATACAAATTTCAATGTAAAATGCACCAATGCATATAAATGAAGTTCAGTGTACTTCGAGGTTAAAGTTTAGAAACAAGTGCAAGAATTCATCCAGATAAAATGGCAAATGAAAGTACACAATCTAGGACATAATTACTACTCAAAAAAAATGTCTTGGGTGTTAGCATTTTATACTATGTAATGATAACTAGGTTCAAATCCCATTATACATAATGGAATTTTATTATTTGGTTAGGAGGGTAACCTTTTTCAACCCATAATTCAATGGAAAATGTGTTCATCACCAAACCAGTCGTAATAATGCTTTCCGTAAAGGTTGGTGCAAAAGACATTACTACACATTTAAAATAAAATAAAAAGAAACTAATTTTGTCATTTTGTTGGTTACTTACAACTCTTCTATTATACCCTGTGTTTTTCATTAATATGGTTACTTACAACATTTTTTTTTCTTTTTCTTCTATCAGCAAGTAAAAGTTATATTCATATGGCTATATAAAATAAATACAGAGTACATCAATTAGTAAAGATAAAGCATAAATTTAGGGTTTTGCATAGCAATATAATCCCCATAAACCTTTCATACTACCCATTCAAGGACAAAGCATATATATATATATATATATATATATATATATATATATATATATATATATATATATATATATATTACCCATGCAAATTTTTAGGTCTATATGCAATGAAAAGGGCTAGACATGTTTCTTTATGCATGAGCATGTGAAAGAAAGGCCTAAACATGATCAAATATGCTGGAATCACAAAATCACCTATAAAACAAAGCTTGACAACACTTTTAGTAAAAAAAAGGTTTCATAGCACATGAAAGTTGGTGCAGATTTTGTGTTCTATTTGTGTGCTATGTATGAGATGTTGTTTTTATAGTTTGAGCATGTATAATATGATGCAAACTAACTCTTAAAATACAGAAATGCCTAAGATATGCATGGATTCATAAATTGTAAATTTGAACCTAGATGAATGCAAACTATCTACTACGAATTGATGAAATTATGCATCTGAATATGAATTATGAGTTCCTTGAACTGTGAATTGTGTGAAAAAGTTCTAATACACTGAAATATGTAGAAAGAATGATCATAATTGTCTAGTAGCCACAAATTGCACATACTTCACAACTTTGTTAACACCATTGGAGTTATGTGTTTCACAATGAAAGGGCTTAGTACGATGATTAGAAAGGTTTTTGCAAAACCTGAATTGGTATCTAAACATGTATTTTTTATTTAGAAATGATTACAAAACAGTGATCATTTTTTTATCAAATAGTTATGAAAAAGTAATGTGATTTTCATTTAAAGAGCTTATGAACAAACATCAAATTCAAGTTCGTCTTTTTGAATCGTTTTCTCATATATTTAGCCACATTATGCAGTGGCTAACATTAATCTTCTTCCATGATAAAAACATACCACACTAAGAAAGGAGATATAGAGGCAAAAAAAGATCAAGCATTGACCTACATGAGGAGTTTTAATCACTACATTGCCCAATCATCTTTTTCTCGCTAAGTTAAGATAAATTAAGTATAACATTAGATTTCATAGCCTTCATATATGGCTAGTTGTATCTTCTTGCTTGAAATTCATACATGATTATGGTAAGAGTGGTTAAACATCAGCATATACTCTTTTCCAGACAAACCAAATTTAGCTATAGATTTTGACTTCTTTTTATAGGTTTAACTTCCGCAAATCTCTAACAAGTTCATCAAAAATGGTGTGGCATGAAAAGGTGGAGGATTCAAGAAAACTATCATATCTAAACAACTCATTTATATTATATTTAAAATTTAAAACTATCATTTATTACTCATTACTTTTCTTATACCAACCAGTTTTTCTTAATTTCTAAATAAAAACTTTGTGCTCTACCTCCCATATTCTAAGCCTTGTAAGACAAAAAGTAATCAAATAGCCTGGGAAACAAAAATACGAGGTGGCAGAATGCAATGAGATGGAACACTAGAGCCAAAGGAAGAAGCAGACTAACAAAACTAAAAAAACAGAGACAGAATCGGTTGAAACAATGGTTTAGCCACCAACATACATCCCAAAAAGTAAAACCTTAAACCCATCACTTACAATTCTTTCCCAATTCGTCGAGGGTTTTTGATTCCTTCCCAACCGCATATTTTTGGTTGGTGAAGGGGGTTTTGTGAACGTGAACGTGAACCTCATTTTGGCCAGAGTTGGAACCTCAACCTCAACCTCGTTTTGGTTTGGCTGGAGCTGGAACATGAACGCGCAAAGTAGTCGCGTTACTACTACATTGTGTGGGATGAAGACGTCAGCTGCTACGTTGTGTGCTGCTACTCCATTGAGGTGTCGAAGTCGAGTGAGTGTGGAGGTTTGGAATGAGTATGGAGGTTTCGAGGGAGGTTCAATTTTTTCGAGGGAGGTTTGCACGATCCAATTTTTCTAACTTCTTAACTTAGAAAAAAATTTGCCTTAAAGCTACAATATTACATAATATGTTTGTAGCTTAAAAAAATTATATTTTTAATAAAAAATAATTTAACTTTTACATACGAAATATTTTCTTAGGTAAGTTTCTTTTAAATAATTTTTATTGTTTTATGATATTAGTTATCTACATTGAATTTCGTAGGTAACGCTTCATAAAAAAGATTCCCACCAAAGTTAATCATGCTTACCTACAAAAGTTTCATATGTAATGTACTGGTTTTTTTCCTCCGAACTTTTACGTTATCTACGACCACATTTTGTAGATAAAAAAAAATCTATCTATGAATTAGATAATTTTTCCTAGATAATAGGCAATTTTCTTGTAGTGGTTCTTTGTTGTACAATCATATTGAGCACACCTTTTTTCCTCATTTGTCCATTCATTCCAAGGCTTATCAACCTGCTTGTTATCAATATGTTTAGGAGTGCAAGGTCCATTAAAAATTGTAATAGGAGATTAAAAATTGTAATGGGAGATTGCATATCTCGTTAAGACTCTTGATATGAGTAATGAGAAGTTGTATACATTGTCAAGGCTCACTATGAGAGTAATGGGAAGTGACATCTTTGGTAGGTTGCCTTCAAGAATAAGTTGGGTGGTTGTATATGAGAGCATGCCATACCATTGATATTACTTGGTGGTAATATGTTGGATTGCATGCTTGGTTGTGAGGACATGTGATGGATTGTTAACTTTGTTAAGTTTATGTATATGTTGTGATAATGTAAGGTGAGTGATATGTGAATATTATGTTGTGGAATGATGTTTGATAGGGTTAGCTCACCCTTGCATGTTTGTGGTTATAGTTTCCATCTGTGATGATTGTATAACTTGTGTTATACGAGAGTAGATGTTGATGTAGATACAATTGGAGAAGCTTAGTTGTGAAGAGCTCGTGGGGAAGCTTTTGGATGTTTTGAGATATTTGAAAATGTTCCTTTAAATAAAATGTAATAGATTAGTTGTTTTGATTTTTTTGAACTTGGAAGAAATTGGTATTAAGTTTTCTCGTTATGAATTAATTTGGTTTGGTTAATTTAATGAAGGTTATTTTGAATAATAAAGTTTCATTTGGATGAACTTTTGGACCGTGGACTTTTGAAATAAAATAGTTGTGAATTTCCTATTTAATAAGATAGTAGCAGAGTTTTATGACTGGAAGTTTTGCAAAAAAAAAATAATTACACATGGCATCTCAAAGGGGGTGTTATATAAAAGAATGAAACAATTAAGCTAAAAAAGGTAACAAACAATTAACATATATCAATGTTGGCTATTTGGCTAAGTAGCTTAAACATATCAAACAAATGTCTTTATCCTTTCTAACCAATTATGTGATTATATTAACAAGAATCGGGCAAAAATTAATTTCATGGAAATAACTGCTTTCCTTACAACTCTCTACTCTCAAGTTGATAACACTTATATGCTTTCAACACTTAAATGTTTCTTACTCAAATATCCAAAAATCTGGTGATACTTTCACACTAAACAAGGACTGACTAAATATAAACATATCAAACCATCTCACAATCAATGTATGCCACAAGTTATCTCAATTGTATGCACAATTATGAGACAAGAAAATCATTACTCAAACATATTCTAACTTAGTTGACCATCCAAACATTCAATTCATATATTTTGAGGACATGATTAGAACAAGTTCAGAGAGAATTTCATAATTAAGCATGTTAAGACAAATTAAAAATATTGGGTTGCCTCCCAGCAAGCGCTTGTCTAACTTCTTTTAGCTCAACGCCTTATATTTAGTGTGACATTTTTTTTTCATTTCTGTAGGTCGCGTGTTGAACCAATACCATATGCTTCTTTGTGTCTTATCTTCATTTTCATCAATACCTATACTCACAATAACACAAAATATACTTCAACAAACAAATTATCCCAATTTTTATATAAACAAAAATTTAAGAATTGGAAATTTATAATAATAACAAAGAAACAAGTGAAAATATAGAAACAAAGAAAAAAATTTGCAAAACATAAGCACACCAACCAACTAATAATTCCAATATGTAGAATGATTAAATAGATTTTCCAAGCAACCTCACTCAGATGTCTCTTGTTGGGAAAGTACTCAGTACTCGCATTTGTAATGACTACTACTTTCTCTATCCTTTAAGATTAGACACACAAATGTCTCTTATAATGCCTATCTAAGTATGACATACCTTACCAAATCTCTTGGATTAAGCATGCATCAAAACTTGCATTAAGAACCAGAATAGTGGGGGCCAAACACACAATCCCATCAAAATATTTGTTTTATTTCTAATTTGCTTAAAAGAATCATTGTTTGCTTGTTTGGGGGTTTTATTTCTAACTACTCATTTATTAGTAACATTTTATTTGATTGGAAATGTCTTCATATAAAATCAAATTTGTTTATGTGAGAAATTTGTCACTTACTCTCTTTATTTCTGAAATTGAGGAGTAATTGAAGAATTTTGGGAGGATTCGACTTAACGGTGTAATTATAAGAAATCACAAGGTAGATTTTTACATTTCAAATCATTATAGTCAGCCATATTTGATGATGTTGCTATAGCAGCTCAAATATAGAAAATAAATTATTTTTTAGTGTTGTTTTTTTCTAAATTTGCAAGTATGTAGCTTATACTTATTTTCTTGGAACCTTTTTCTTTTTCATATTAATGGTTATTTTGACTTGATCAACAATAGGGAAGGGCAGAGGTAGGAGTAGTTGTAGTTATCAATCTAAGGCACAAAAAGGGTAACTTGGTCCATGGAGCTATGACAAGGGAAGTGGGCAAGATGGAGGTGAAAGGGAGTACAACATATTGTCGAAGAGAACGAAAACCTGAAGCTTGTTGTTAATGATCAAGAAAACCTTATTGTAAATGTTGTACTACTATGTAGATATTTTCTTCATTGTGAAATTGTAATGTTTTTGTTGTCATAAACTTTGATAAGCATTATAAATGAACAATGTTGTTTGGGATATGAGCGACCAAGTTATGGACAATTATTTTCATTTTCAATTGTTAACTTTTATGTGTTTGAAGTCATGGGTAAGACTTCAATCAATACAATACAATTAGTGTTTACGAAGATGTTTCTCATAAACACACATTACATCTAGTGTAATTTATTCCCACATTGTCCAAGCAACTAGGTAAAGAATTTTATTTCCTATAATAAGAAACACTTTAGAACCTTTTAAAAAAAGTTAATATTTTTTTTATATAATTGATAAAGTAAGCTAAGATGTCACCCATGATCTAAACAAATTTATGTTACATATCATGAAGGGGTCATTTAGAAACCGTGACCATGTTATGTTAATAGAACTTCCTGGTGTGAAAAAAGTGTAACATCACCACACATTTACATATTTACAAATATGTCATTTTGATGAGCAAAATTATAAAACATTCATTATGGACTGCAAAATTAAAAAATTGTCATTTTGACCCAAATGCTTACATGAAAATAGGGTTAGTGTGGCACTAACGTGACACTCTTCTCTTTACAAAATAAGTGTCCAAGTCCAAAAATAATTCACAACAAAACCTGAAATAATTAAGAAACGATAATTAGATCAAGTAAATTCAAATTAATTAAAATTCGAGTTACTGTTCCAATAAAGCCAAATAAAAGGAAATACACTAATAATATACAATTAAAAATTAAGCATCAATTAAGTAAATACGAAAAAATAATAATTCATCAACAAGCATCCCTGAGTCAACATAATGCTTCAGAAACTTCCACGATACAACTCCACTGTCACACCTCATCGCTCTGGTCGCTCCAGGTGTTACCTAAAATCATAATTTGAAAATACCATAACTGTGAGCTGAATTAACAATAGTCAGTTCACCACATGATGGGAATTTCGACAATAAATCTTAAAGCAATAAACCAACAATTAGAAAAGGCACAAGCTAAAGCAGAAGCGGAGCAATAATGTTTTAGAAAAGGCACAAGCTAAAACTGTTTGAGCAAAGTTAACTTATTCATTTTCTCCAAATTAAAAGCTCCAATAACACACTTAATCAATGGATGGCCTACTGCAAGACTTTAACTCTAACCAAGAACAATCAACAGCATGTCAATTTATGAAAAGGGTAATCAAGTTCTGTAACGTCCCATTTAATTTAATACGTAAAATTAAAGGACACGTCACACATAGATAAATCGACAATGCAGTCCTGGGGTTCATAACGTCACCCCTACAAAACCAGGCACACCACGATGCCAACAAAAAGCAGGATGAACAGTTTGACTAAGAGTTTACAAATCCGGTAACAACAAAATACAGGGGCCATAGCCCTAAAGAAACATGAAAGAAAGACGTTCGAAATCTAGCCCGGATGGCTAAGCTGCTGGATCACCACTCCCTTGCTGACCACGAAGACCTCGCCCATCTGCTCCCATCAACCAAGTTGATGATCATCGCAAGAAGAACAGCCACATACATCACAAACATGCAACAAAACGGGTAAGCTAGAGCTAGCAACATGAATCATGCAGTCAAACATATTTTCATCATCTCATATCCACATAGCAACCAAACATGTTATGACTCTTCATCCAATACACTACGACTCGACTCGACTCATCCGGATACGTATAACTTGGTCGGATTCAGCGGATGCTTGCACTTGTGTGGGTACCTCTGCTCGAACCTGAGCTGCTCGATCCTGAGCCATGTATTACCAGTGTTGCAATGAATCAAATCTCTCCCACCACAAGGTTAGCCCTTAGTGAGTTTCAGGCCTCCTGCTACTCCCACCACAAGAGTC
>Ga0209589_1006435_pt1 | contig 19436 bp, 17 predicted proteins | sample CowpeawhiteBW_FD_187525 | JGI IMG/M metagenome (GOLD analysis project Ga0209589, IMG submission 187525) | Root nodule microbial communities of legume samples collected from California USA - Cow pea white BW (SPAdes) (version 2) | ecosystem: Host-associated > Plants > Roots > Nodule | place: USA... | reverse complement strand
ATATATATATATATATATATATATATATATATATATATATATATATATATATATATATATATATATTATATTAGTTCACAAACTTATCTAGTTATTGTGATTAGGGTCTGTAAATATGTTTTACTATCACTATTTTCAGTTTCTTAGGTTTTATTAGATTCAGAATACTTTGAATTTTGAAGGAGTAAACAGTGGCTTATTTTTTATGTTTTGATAATGAGATACTGTATTAAACAGTAAGAATGAAACTGAAATATAAAAATTCAGTTTTCTAGGATTACACACAACGCATTAATTCTGCAGAGGCCCTATTCATATATAAGTCATTTTCAAGTTTCAAAGCATGCAAAGCACTAGGATCTGTAACTAAAAGACACTCATTTCGACGTTATCTACTGTCTGTTTGCATTGACGTGTGCATTATGTGTGTCTGTGGTGGCACTCCCTTTTGTGCTTCACATGCATATCCATGTTTTCGTTTTCTGGTATCAAACAGGGGTGTCTGTTTCAGCATCACCATGATTTGTCATTGTGCATCACTAATTGAAAACCGACTTTTGTATTTTACTACATTCTTCTCATCACTCATCATTTTAAGGTGTGTGATTATCTTTAGTTTTTAGTTTAGATATATACAAGAATATTGTTACATCATGTATATCAGCAAGTACTCATTAGTTGAAGTTGGTGATGATCTTGAATCAGACTTGGTGGGGGAGTTTTACTTTCATCCACACTTTTCTCTAACAATGTTACATTTTGGACGGTAGAGTTAGAAAGAGCTCTCTGTAGCCTTTAATACACCTGTTGTCAGTTTGTGAGAATAATAAATTATTATTAATGTGAGGGATATGATAGCAGTATAACATCATTGAATGATAAGCACATGGGGAGTGTTAACCTCATATTACACAATGCACTAAGGTGGGGACAAGTCTAAGCTGTGAAGTCACTATCTGATATTCCATTATAGGGCTGAAATGAGAGAGATATTATTGAAACAGGAATATTGCTTCATCAAATAAGTGAGATTGTTATTGGCATTGAAGTGAATCATAGTGTGATTGAGGCCCAACACACATTAATTCACCCATCTCCTCCTTTTCATGTGCAAGTACAATAAACTATAGCATTTTAGGTTGTGCAGTATGATTAGAAGCTTCAAGTGGCAAGTGGGTAGATGGTAGATGGTAGAGAAAACATCAATTATGAGTAGTGAGTGTATAAAAGTGATGATGGAAATTGAAAATACAATGGAAATAGCTACAAGACAATTCCAAGATGAAGTGTGCTAGTCCTTCAGTTACTATGTTACTATATATCATAAGTGTGACATACTATCTATCCCCGTGCTGTAGGGTACACCCCACCAGTACCATCTCAGGAAAAACAAAACAAAACAAATATTACCGAGATCAAAATTCATAATGCTGTAAAATACAATTGGAACATGAAACATGTTGTTACCATTTTAGACAACAGGCACTCAGAATAGTGTGTGTGCCTGCCATCAAAGTCTGATTTCAATGGATGTTATATTATTGCATTTCATGCAATCTCTTTATCTTTCTATTGATCCTCTCCACTAAATTACTCAATTGTGAATTGTGAATTGATTGGACATGCTAATAGTGGAAAGAACATTATCAAATGTGAAAACTGATGGTGCAGCTTCTATTTAACTAGAATAATGTATAAAAGAAAACTCATGCCTTAATTATGTTTTGTTTTATCTTCATATCTTTTCTTATTTATTTTATTCTTGAAAATGAAAAGGAAGAAAACAGAATCTTGAGTGATTGTAGAAAACCCACAATGGGAATCTGCCAGAGTTATGAAAATGGAGTGTCAATTCCAACAACAAAAATTTACGGTCCATTATGAGTGTGGGCCTGAATTTCCTCCTTCACCAGAAGAATCGTGGACAGCACAATATGATGCACTCTGATATCGATGATAATACCAAATTTTTTTCCTCTTATATATTCGGTCCAAAAGTGATAGCTGGTCGATTCTCTGTGATGTCAATCTCAATTCTCTTGTTCATGACACCATGTAGGACTATCATAAAAAAGAAAGGGGATAGAAAGAGGGGGCAAATATTTTTCAATTTTCAATTTGCTAAATGCATATCTTTTTCAAAGTGGGTTTGGGTTACTTAGTACATATCTATGTCAACCTTGCTCTTGATTGGTGATCAAATATTTTATGACATTGTTATTCAATCCCATCCCACTACACACTAACACTATCAACCCACATAGTAAATCCTATCTATATGACACTAGATATAATGAGTGCCCACATATGATGACAAGCAAAATTTATAGAGAAGAAGGAGCTATTAACACTTTTAGACAAAGTCCCCACTTAAAAGAAAGAGGCATAATGATTTTACCCAAGATGGGGGGAGTTAGGGTTGTGACCACAAACTCCAAGAAACATTTAATGGGATGAGTAAGCCTAGGTGGTGTTGGCACATGGATTTTATGTTAGTGGAGGGAGTTGATGTTTACACTACCACACACCAATATTGCGTCTAAAGGTGAGAGAGGAAAACAATAGTGAACAATGTTCCTTCTTTTTTATTCTCATCCTCCTTTAGCTTTCTCTTTTCCATATATTTCATCCATAGTGGGAGAGAAGGGGCTTCTTCATTCAAAAATGCAATAAATAATGTCCTTATCTTTAGCCTTACTCCACCTATCGGACCAAATCCATAATCCCTCATGCCAGGTCTTGCGTAAAGAAATTTCTAGGTGAATGGTATATGCCTCTTTTTTTATGGATTCTTAATTGCTTATCTTGACCCACCATGTCCTTTTTGAAAATTAAATTCATATCACCCATTATCCTTACAAAGTGAATTCAGAATAAAACTCAAACCAAATCTTAAAAGAAAGAAATAAAAACTAGCAAAATAGAGGGAATTGAGCCTTTCTAAATTTTTGTAAAGAAAGGGAATCAAAAGAGAAACAAAATCCTTTCTCATCACCTTTAGATGATGAGAATTGAGTATGACCAGAAATAATTAAAAATGTTATATTTAAAGGCAAGGCCAAGCTCAATAGCAACATGTCTTGGGCTTTCTAAATACCTTTCACTGTGGCAGTTTAGGAGGCACCCTGATTTCAATTCTACCATGCCCTAGGTGTTATGATTTTAATTTATTTTTTCCTGAAATAGTAATAGTAATAGTGGGACCCTGTTCTTTAAAGAAGAAAACATGTGTTAGGATAGAACAAAAGGAAGCAACAAAATCAATTGTATGATGATGGAGTAGTACATGAGTGCCCCCTTTGAGAAGGGAAGAAAGTTAGGTTAGGCATGATGGACCCCCTCGTGGTTTCTTTATTTGGATCCATATTCTATGCTTTGTACTATCCTCATACTTGGAGCAGGCCCACTCAACCCCCAACTGAAATTTTGGAATATGTATATCACCGATATGGACAACTTATGTCACACACATTTGCATCAACTTACAACCATTTTTTCAATCTCCTTAGCCACTACACAACACATATAACAACGTCACTATAAGTCCTTCATGGTTTTCAATTTCGTAATTAACTATGGCTTGAAAAAAAATGCTTAATGAGTAATTTAGTCATCTAAATGGAGAAGAAAGGTTTGGACCCCACAAAAAATGGATGTGCGATTCTATGCACAAGAAGAGGGACCAAAGCAATGAAAGTGGGTTAGTTTATTCACACGTCTTTGTCTCGAAAAGGAAATATGGGATAGTGTGCTTTACCTTATGGATGGAGCATTTCAATGATGCTTAGAAATTGAAATTTTTTGTATTTGAATTGCTTGCAATTAAATCCCTTTCATTTTTTAAATAACATGTTTGGATAAAGAAATTAAAATACCTTAAATTTCAATTTCTTATTTGAAAAAAACATTTGAATTTCTTGTGAGATAAAATTTAATTACATTATTTATTTTAGGCTTAATTATATTTTGAATTCATGATAAATTTGGAAACGGGCTCGACGACCCAGATGGGCCGAACTGACCCGACTACCCAGCCGAATTGGTCTGACCCGACGACCCAGGCTGGTCGGGTCGACCGGAAAACCTAAACAGGCTAGGTCGGCCCAGTGACTCAGACAAGCCTAACAGCCCATACTTGTCGGTCGTGCCCGTCAAGTTCGTCAACCTGACCCAGAACGACCCGGCCCAACTTGACCCATCTAGGTCATTGGCTCAACTTGGCCCCACTAGGTTGTCAAGCCCACTCAACCCACTTGGATCGTTGGGCCCGTTTGTGTCATTGAGCATGCCCAACCCGTTTGTGTTATTTGGTTGGCCCAAACCGGCTAGGTCGTTAGATCGGTCGTGCACGTTTAGGTCGTCGGGCCAATTGGGTTCGTCTTGGTCATTGGGCCTGTCTAGGTCGTCGAACCTGTTGGGCATGTTTGGGTCATCGGGTTGGTCAGGTCCGTCTGAGTCGTCAGATCGGTCAGACCCGTCTAGGTCATCGGATTTGTCCAAACCATCTGGGTTGTCATGTTTGTTTATGTCATCAGGCATACTCGACAAGTCTGTGTCGAGTGGACCAACTCGACTTGGTAAGGTTGTCGAGCTCGTCTAGGTCGTCGGGTTGGTTGGACCTGACTAAGTCATCGGGTCAGTCAGGCTTGTCAGGTCAACGAGTTGGTCAAGTTGTTGGGCATGCCCGACACATTTGGGTCATCAAGCTCGCCCGACACCTCTAGGTCGTCTGGCCCGCCAAACTCGTGTGGGTATCAGACTCGCTAAATCGTTTTGGTTGTCAGGTTAGTTCGGCCCATCTCTATCTTCGAGCCCACCCTACTCGTCTTGGTCGTCAGTCCCATTTGGGTCATTAGGGCTCGTCGACCTATTTATGTTGTTGGGCTAGCCTGGTCCGTTTGGGTCGTTGGGCCAGCTAGGTCCGTTTGGATCGTTTGGCCAGCTCGACGGATCTTGGTCATCGGGCCTGCCCAGACTATGTGGGTTGTCGGGCTTGATCGAACTTTTTGAGTTGTTAAGCCCGCCCGACTCATATGTATCAACAGGTCACCCGGTCCATCTAGGTCATCGGGCCCGTCCGATCCATCTGGGTTGTTGGGCCTATCTGACTCGTTTGTGTCGTTCGGTCAATCTGATCTGCTTGGATCGTATGGCCACCCAGACTCTCATGATTGTCTGGTATGTTAGGTCCATTTGGGATTGAGTCTAAAGTGTGGGGTTGAGTGAGAAAAATTTCAAATTCAACATTTTTTTAAGGTATTTGAATTTCTTCTAATCTAGGTAATTGAAATCATTCAAAAAAAATGCATGCATTTTAAATGCTTTTTAATTTCTCTATTCATACAAAACATTTCATTACAAAAAATTTTAAATTCTCCAAATAAATGAATCACCCTCTTGAATTGCCTTATCTAAACACTCCATTGGTGTTTTGTTGGTTAGCCTTCTTTCCCTTGGGCAATAATAATAATTTTTATTTAGGGTTTTTTGATTGGTTGAATGTTTGATAATTTGCGTAAAGGCATTTCAAAGCTTGGAAAAGTATGAGTAGGGGTATTCCTATGTGCAATGCACACTTCGTCATATGTGCCTTTTCACAAACTCAAATCAAATTAATACGCCAAATTGACTAATCCCAATTATCTTCAAAGACATCATTCTAAACAGGGTTACCCAATTCTCTAATCCACAAAGAGGTTACATTTTTTTTTTAAAATTAATCATATATTCCTACATTGCACCATCACCATCAATTGAACCTTGTGATAGTATGGCAATGGCCCACACACATTCATCAATGTGTATGAACTAAAAAAAGATTATGCTTATAATTGATTTTTTCGGTAGGTTGATAATTTATTAAAAAACAACGTCCTTGTCAATCACAAGTTACATTTTAGTTCTCTCAATCAACTATAACTGTTCGTTGTTATTATAATTATTGGTGTTCTTTGCCTTGCCTTATTATTTTTTAGATTGTGTTTCTCTATCATGCTCAAGTCAAATCAAGTTCATTCTCTAATAAGCAACCCTTGTAGATTTAAAATTATATCAAAATCAATGCTCATTCTAACCAAACTTTGCGGTTCATATGATGGCTCAAACTGCTTTAATTAGACGCCTAATATTGTGTGCCAATAGTTGAAAAACAATACAAGAATGAATTTAATAATGTATGAAACTTATAAGGAATAATGTAATACTCATAAAATTGATTTTCAACTCATCACCTTTTTTTCTTTTTAAACATATAAAATTCCAGAATAACCCATGTTTATATATATATATATATATATATATATATATATATATATATATATATATATATATATATATATATATATATATATATATTTGTATATTATATTTTTAAATGATAATATATTTTTCATAAACTTTAGAGTATTTGTGTCGCTGAAATGTCAATATTCAAATTGATGTTTTATATGATTTTTATAAAAAAGAAATAGGGTTGATTATATTGGTGGCTCAACCACTTGTGTAAACTTTAGCTAAGTACATTGTAACTTTCAAATATTTATAGTTATGGATTGGAAGATGTTGGTGGCCATGGTTACAATCTTCACCAGAAATGAATGAATAATAATAACAAATAGCTCCAAAAACAAGTATTTTATAAATGTTAAATTTGTGTACTCTTTTTGTAAGCAATAAGACAAGGATATGACATAGTAAGACAAGGACCTCTTAATTTCAAAGGAAATAGTTGAAAATGGCAATAAAAAAATATGTGAGGGGAGGAGAAAACAACCACCACCAAGAATATGATATCTAACATAACAAAATTTCAAATGGGCAATCAAATTCAACACGGCAAATTGATGGGAAATAGAACATTTCTAAATCATACATTTAGGTGTCACCATATCCATTGCTAAATAAATAATTAGTCAAAAAACAAAAATAGTGGTGAAAGCATTGTGAGAGGTGACCCAATTGAATCCATCCACAATCCGTATGAAAAGGGAAAATTAGTCAATTTCAAAAAGAGGGGAACAAATGCCATTCTCAACCATGATAATATGGTTTGTCAGTGAATTATAAATTATTAAAAAATTAATAATAGTAAATGCTAAAACTTTCAATTATTCAAATTGCAATCAAATGCAGGCCAAAGAATCATAGAAGAAAATAAGGACGATATTTCTGTATCACAGATCATATCCACTAGTGTATAAATTTCGAAGCCTGCAATGCAATAGATGTTTTCTAAGATAAAAATTATTATTATTATTATTTTATAAAAAAAAATACCCAAAGTGAATAATTTCATGATTAGGTAAAATGTTCACTAACTTTTTCCTAGATTCCTATGTATGTAGAGAAGCATTCTTTCTAATTCTCTATGTTATTTTCTCTCCTATCTTTTATAATTATTCAGGTGGCAAGTTCCACTCCACTATTGTTAAACAATTTGACCATCAATTGCATTGTTAGTATATTTAAATAAACATATATAAAATTATCAGATTCATGCGCCCGATCAGAATGTACTACAGTGATAAAATTTATAAAAACAAAATTTAAGATTGTATACTTTCTCATATTAACAATTAGTCATTTATACTTATTCCAACAAATTTCATTACATTTTAGTGGAATTAAAACTCATCAAAACGATCCCTTCTTCCTAGTAAGTAGTAAGGACTTATTTTAGTCAAAGATAAGTTATTTTATAACACCTAAACCTTATATTATGAGTATTCAAAATTCTTAGATACTATTATTTTAAATACATGAGAACAAATAGTTAGACAATATTAACATCATTAACACGATTTAAATGACAATCTTTCATAACTATTCGTTTTGAACTCGAAATTTTGTGGCGATATGAGAGAATTAAGGGAAAAATCTATTAAAATTATTCGTTTATAAGGTATTATTTACATTAGAGTTCAGAATTCTATTATAATTTTAACTTCACCGGTGTCTCAAAAAGTTAAATATCTATTATAAATTATCATTAACTTAATAGAATTATTGAACATAATACTAAATGTGAAGATGCATTGGAACTTTAGTTTAACACATTAGATACTAAATTCTTCTAGTGAGCTCAATTGGTTTGTAGAATTGGTTAGTTAAAAGGTGATGATGATAAGGTTAAGATGATAGTATTAAAAGATATGAAGAGATTAAGGGGTGATGAGTGGGAATCAGATTCACGTGTTTGGGGAAGCTGCCGGTCACAAAGGGACAGATGGTCCTAATCGAGTGGGGGCCCACAAGAGGCCCAAAAGATCCCCATCCTACAAAAAAGAAATCTGCCCATTATTTTAGTGTTGTCCTTGTTAGGGATTGGTCACTAAATGCTACCTTTGGCGTTTGTACCTACCCTACGTGGGGTCCTCCCCAAGGTCTCTGTCCCCCAACTGCATCAAATCAACAAACACCATTTTTTTTTTCCTTTTTTTCCCTTTCAACTTTACACAAAACTCTTTTGGTCCATCCAACCTCTTAACAACTCATTTGGAGTTGGAAGCCTTTTTTGGCTCTTCATAATGCATTGCACAACATACATGGAACAAGGTCACTGCTAATGCTAGCTACCACTAGCTAGCTTTTCAAATGGAAGTCACTGTTATACCCTCTTTCCTTTTTATTTAATTTATTTACTACCTCTACTTTCTAATTTCTTTGGGATGTTTGTGACCATAGATAACTGTACCTCATTCCCCCCATTCCTCCCATTAATCAATCGGTTAATTAATAATTAGATTTTTCATTAGTGAGAGAAACTAAAATTTGAAATTTCAATGTTTAGATATAATTTTAAATTACAATTCAGACCTATATGTATATGTATGGAAAGGGTGGGAAATGTTATTTATAATTAATTTGTAATTTTTTTTCTTCTAAAAATCATGTTGACATCTCAATTAAGCAAACAAAATAAGAGAAAAACATTAGAGACTAAATCAAACTTAAACCCAAAAACTAATAAAGCAAACTATCTTAACGAGAATAAAACAAAATGAAAACAAATAAAAGTCCGTACCTATTATTAAAATATAAAGCTTAAATATCTTTTTGTCCCAATTTTCATGAGTTTTGTTTCGTTTGGTTCTCACTTTCTCAAAATGTTTAAAATAATACTAATTTTTGTAATTTGTGTTCAATTTGGTCCTTTTTCAGACGCCGTTTAAATCGTTAACGAAAGTGAACAGTAATTGCCACGTGTCACTCCGTAGTTTTTTTAATTTTAATTTATAATTTTTTTTAATTTTTTTAATTTTAAAAACGTTGTCCACGTGTCAAGCCAGCATTGTGACACGTGACAGTATCTTGTGGCTTTTTTTTTTAATTTGGTCCCAATTTTCGTTAATTTTGTTCAATTTAGTCTTAATTTTCGTTATTTTTGTTCAATTCAGTCCTAATTTTGTCTCTATCCAAAATGACCAAATTTAAAAAATTAACAAAAATTTTATTGAAAATTTTATTTTTATTAAAATTCACATTTATTTTAAATATTTCTTTCATTATTTTTATACCAAACCTAACTATATTTTTGGAGTGAAACTATTATATATGGGTGATTTTTGGTACATGTAAAAAATGGGGTTAAAGTTAGTTTAAAATTAAAGGAAAAATTCTTCATTATTTTTAAAATTAGAAAGAAAATTCTTCATTATTTTTTAAATGATTTAGTACAACACTTATATAGAAATTAAATTTGGTCAATTTGGACAAGAGCAAAATTGGGACTGATTTGAACAAAATTAACAAAAATTAGGACTAAATTGAACAAAATTAACAAAAATTGGGATTAAATTGAATATAAGCCATGAGATACTATCACGTGTCACAATGCTGACTTGACACGTGACACGTGGCAGTTACTGTTCACTTCCATTAACGATTTAAACGGCGTCTGGAAAAAGGACCAAATTAAACACAAATTACAAAAATAAGGACCATTTTAAACATTTCAAAAAAATGAGGAGCAAACGAAACAAAGCTCACAAAAATTGGGACCAAAAAGGTATTTAAGCAAAAAAAAAAACGAAACTAGACTAATAATATTCCAAGGAAAAGAATCAAATCAATGATAGTCTAGTCTTTTATCAATCTTAAAAATGAAAAACTTATTTGCACAAAAATTTTCTTGACAAAAAATGTGAGTAACTTTAAACTCCACAACGTTACTACTCTTAATGCCTTTTCTCCATCTACCTTTGAGAGATCATGAAATAACTTAAGCATAGGAAAATGCTTGACACATCAAAGAAAAATCATACTCTAACCACACACACCTATATCCATAAGAGAACTAAATATCTAAAATGAATTGTGCTTTTTTTTTCCTGCACCTAGTTTGAATTTCAAAAAGCTTCAAAATAGAAAAGTCAATCATATCATTATGCATAACTTTTTTAGAAGAATTATTGGATAAATGAATCTAACCTTTAATAGTATGTATAGCCAAATCCATTCTCCAAAGCATCCAAATGGAGTAAGGAATAGTGGTCCGACAAATATCTTTGACTAGAAGACTACTTTGAGCTTTCATAAATTGAATAACATCAACATAAGAGGAGAAATGTGTACTAGAAAAATCTTGTTGCACCCAAAGCCAAATATGCAAGACAATATTACATTTAAAATATATGTGAAAAGTGCTATCCTCCTACTACTTACATAAGGAACACATAGAGTACATTAATAAACCTCTGTAATGAATCTCCTTATTAGTATGCCTTTTATGGTGTATCAACTTCCAAAGAACCAACTTTTTGGAAAGAGGGATGAAATTCAACCAGATCAACCTCCCGAAATCAAAAGAAAAAGGAGAACTAATAAAGAATTTAAGCAACCTTCTGACTATGCAAACCAGAATCATCCAAAGACAAATTAGGAATGTCGGGAAACTTAAAAAGAATCAAACACCTAAGATTCTACAAACGAGGAACATTAGATAAGAGGGATGATAAGTACCACCCATTGCCATTCTAGGTCTATGAGATGTTATATGAAAGCATGAACCACCATACTACAAACAATAGCCAACAAGTATTATATAAAATAATCATACCTTTCATTAAATCCAAGCCAAATGGAAGACAACCTTACAAAATAATCAACCTATATTTGGATTTTAAGAATCTAAAACATAACAATAATATGCAAGACATTGAAATATAAAGGAATTATCAAGCTAATATAAGCAACTAAGTTTTATTTTCCATATGAATTTTCACCACCTACAAACCCCCTACTTATTTATTGATAAGTCCCTAATCTCTAGAGTTTTTCTTAGTTGTTTGTCTATTTTGGGTAGGTTTAAGATGTTAATTAGGAGTTATTAGCTTAGAATTAGTTTAGTTGGATTTTTAGGCTAGTTTTACAAAAGTAGCTTAATTAGGTATTTTTAGAACATTTTTAGTATAAACCTTAGGAATACTATTAGGATGGTCTAGTCTAGCATATAGGATAGATTCATAAACATATTCATAAGCATCTTAGTTTACATATATAGGCTTAGGAGTATAGTTTGTGATCTAGTTTAGGAGCTATTAGAAAGTGTTTAGTGTGACTAGCATCCATTTGAAGATTTTTTTAGTTTAATGCAAATAAAAAGATCAAGGATAGAATTCAAGTGATTAGAGAAAGCCATGGGAGAATTTGAATCAACCAAAAATGCAAAAAAAGAAAAAAAACTGAAAGTTGACATTTTACTGAAGAGTTGACCAGAGCTGACTCATAGTTGACTTTTTGAATATCAAGCTCAATTTTGAATTCTATTTTCTTGTGTTTCTTACGCTTCTTTCTTGTTTGTTATTCCTTTGTGATGTTATACGTAATTTTTTGTACCATTTCCACATCCAATTCGTGGTTCGTTGCATTCAATTTCACATTCACACATTCATTCATTAAGTTTGTTGGCTAGGGTTCATGATTGGGAATTTGCATTTTACTTAACCATTTCGCATTATTCCAATTTTTGTGTTCTATTGAAACCATTTCTAGGCATTATGTATCATCACATCATCATTTAATTCGTTCTATAGTGACTCACAATCATGTCCTACACATTTCATATATGAATATTCATGAGCAATTTTCAAAGTTTGATTTTCTGCATATAATGTTGTTAATCCATGCATTAGAAGCATCTCACATGTTTAGATTTGTAGGATATTCACATTGTATAGTGCACATGCATTAGTAGCTTAGGCATCTTAGTTTTCTTAGTATTTTCATCAAACACTTTGCATATATACACATCCATCCCAATTTCAATTCGTTTTAGCATACGTTTTAGTAGATTTTATTAGATTTATTCCAATTCACAAAGCACATTTAAGAATCACTTTTAAAGTTCAATTGCCTATCCTAGGATTGATCCTTGGTTGTCACTATACTATATTAGTTAGTGAGAAAATCAAGTTTGACTAAATCTTTATGGGACTAGAGGTTTATCATTTACTAGTCCACAATTGACTCCATTTAATAGTAACCAAACTTTTCTTGGTAACATTTTCAATCCATTAAAAATTTCTAATCCATCGATAAATATCTTTAAAAATAATAGCTAGCCACTTAAAAATATGGAAACTACAAGAAAGAGTCCCAATAATAACAGAATTTAGTAATTGAATGCTACATATTAAGAGTTTTACCTTTTTAATAGTTGTTATCCTCAAACTAAAAATCCATTAGCAAGATAAAAAATAATGGAAGAGAGGGAGTCACTACGTCTAACTCCCCTATTATAAGAAGAAAATCCCACGAGGTTATTGTTCACCCTTAAAGAAAGATAAGTTAACTAAAAAATGTTAAGAACTCAACAATTGAAGGATTAATGAAAGACAAATTGTTGAAGAACCTGTACTAAAAAGTACCAATTAAGAGTATCAAAAGTTTTATTAATGTCTATTTTGAAGGCAACATTACCTCCTTTCACATTTTTAGACATATTACCTCCTTAATATGTCTCCCCTTGGCAAAACCATTTTGATTCCAAAAAAATATTTTTCTACTAATTAAAGCTAGCCTATCACAAATAATTTTAGATATGATTTTGAATAAAAAAATCAGCCACAATAATCGGTCTAAAGTCTTTAACCGAATAAGCTTTAGGAAATTTAGGAATGAGAAAAATAACACTAGCATTCGTCCATATACCAACACTACAAGAAAATACTGTTACTGATGGAAAACATTCACTAATAAAATAGGATTTATTGATGGATTTTACATGTGAAAAAAAATTCGTAGGTAAAATATATTGTATTGACAAATTTCAGGATTTTAATTACTCATAAATATTTTCATTGGTAATCGTTAGTAAAATCCATCGATAAGAAGAGGCAGTAGTAACAACGACGGTGATGACACTAATGATAGAGGAGGAGGTTAGGAAGAGGTGAGGAAGAGGAGAGGAGAAAGAGGAAGAGGAGGAGAAGGAGGAGGAAGATGATGGGGATGAGTCAAAGGTGGTGGATGTAGTAGTTGTGGCAATAATGGACAATGACATAGGAGGAGGAGGAAGATTAAGAGAGAGAAGAAGAAAAAATGGAATAAGAAGAGGAGGACGAGAGGAAAGAAGACCAATTCGTAATATTTGTTGACAAATTTTATTAACGGAAAAAATAAGTTGATAACTATCGACGGATGTGAACCAACAGATTTAGAATGTCGACAATTACAATTAGATAATTATCGAGGGATTTTTGTATCGATGAAAATTATTAATAGATTTCCCAATTCATCTGTAAAATTTATTGACGAGAATTTTACCGAAGTATTTTTTGTCGTTGGTAAGTCATTGATAATTTTTCTTATTGATTGATTTTTTTGCTTATCGATGGATTTTATTCATCGGTAAATCGATTTTTCGTATAGAGCAATAAGTACGATAAAAATTGTTGACAAAGTCATCCTACACAAGAGCACGATTAGCATTGGGACTAAAAATAACTATCTTAATTTTTTCGCTTAAGGTGCATTTTATGTATTCATGTTAGCATCATCATTATCATTAACCAACTTAGAAATGCAAGAAGAATCAAATTAGTTCTAATATCAATAGAACCAAAATTACTAGTATCAAGAGCATAAAGACTATTATAAAAATCCAAAATATAGTCTTTAATGTGCTTAGAAATTTTTAAGATCAAATCAACTTGATCTAGCCTATGAATAACACTAGCATTGAAGCGCATCTTAATAACTACATGAAAGAAAAAAGGTATTTCTATCATCATTCACATGCTAGTTCATTTTAGCCTTTTCTTTCCATAATATAGTTTGCATGTCCAAAGTAGTGTTAAAATCATTCATATATGTTTTCTCCTTGATGAGAAAAGCATCATTCTAATAACAACGCACAAATTTTATCCTATTTTATTATTAAAATATTGTTAATATATAACACCAATTTCATAATATAAATTATAATCATATTTTTATAAGTATTAGGTGAAGGTGAAAAGGTTTAAAAGTTAAATGAGAAAGGATATTGATCAAAACTGGAGTTTAAGTCTAACTTAACCTCACAAAATTGACTTGTAAGGTGAGGTTTGCACCCACTTATATACTATAAATTTTCCTTATCTCTAGTTGAAGTGAGATCTCCAAAACCCCCCATCATGTTGAGGTATATACATCTTAGGCGTAAGACTAGACACTAATGGGTGGCTTGAGAGCGAGTGTTACGATAGGCCCAACAAACAACAAATCTCCCGATAGTGGGTGACAAATAGGTCAAACAAACAAAAAATGTCGCTACTATATAGGACTACAAAATCATTTTATTCTGTTATATTCTTGAGATGGTATTGGAGCTCTTGATCCTTGAGAACCTCTAACCATGTAAAATTGAGTAGCCTTAAATGATGTTTAAACCTAATTGCACCCTTCATTATTGCTTCCTCAACCTTTGATCTTTGTTATATGGTTCAACTTCCATTTTCGTACATAATTACAACTTTCATTATTGTATTTTTATTTTGATCCAATTTTGTATCAATTTTCCTTTTTTGTGTTAGCTAAAATCGAAAATGGAGACAAGCCTATGGCTAGTAGAGAACTATAGAGTTTGCATTCAACTTATTAGTGGAATGGAAAAAGAGATAAATGTTGGAAGTTGCATGGAAAACCCCAAAGCAAAGAGTGGGGATACAAATGAGGTCAATATGCTCATGTTGTTGATGTTGTTCCTGAACATCATGAAGGTTTTGTCCCATAACTCAACCATGAGGATTTAGAAAGAGTAAGATCATTCCTAAGTAACATGAAAAAACCAATAGGTATGTGTTCATTGACATATCCTGGTAAGTTACCATTTTTTGTTGGATTTAATGTCTCAAATACATCTTTTACCAATTATTGGATTTTAGACTATGGAGCCACCAATCACATGACACCATTTCCTAATTTCTTTTCCACATGTTTTTCGTGTCCCAGTAATAAAAGAATATCCACAATTGATGGAAATATGATAAATCCAATGGGTCAAGGAGATATACAAGTGAACCTAACCATACCCTGAAAAATGTCCTATATGTTCCTAAATTATCCATAAATCTTATATCCATTAAAAAACCTACCAATGACCTATCTTGTAATTTAATTGAGGAGTGAAATTGGAGATGTTAGAGAGTGGAATGGCCTTTACTATTTGGGAGACTTGAATCGGCATATTATGAGTCACTCTTTAATGATTGAATCCTCAACACATAACCAGAAAAAAATTTAGTTGTATCATTGTTGTGTTGGACATCCCTCATTTCGTGTTATAAATCTTTGTTTCTTTCTTTGTTTAAGGATTTGAATTTGAATATGCATAATCTTCATTGTGAGGTTTATGAATTGGAAAAATACAAACTGTTTTGTTTCCTCTTGCTTGCAATAAGACAAGTTCTTATCTTTCTTGTATTTTGTTCATATTGATGTGTGAGGCCCCTCTAATGTTTCTGATGTGTGGGGTCCTTCTAATGTTTCAAGTATTTAAGGAGCTAAATGGTTTACTACATTTATTGATGATTGTACAAGGGTAACATGCTTTTTCTCCTTACAAACAAATATGAGGTTAGTTTTGTTGTTATGAAATTTGTGACACTGATTAAAAATCAATGTCAGGTGGTTATCAAGAAATTTAAGTCTGATAATGCTAAATATTATTTTAATTGTATATTAGACTTTTTTTTTTGAAAATGAATGGATAATTCATGAAACTTCTTGTGTTTTTACACCATAACAAAATGGAGTAGTGTAACGGAAAAAGGACATATTTAAAACAAATAAGAGCATTCCTCTTTCAAAACAATGTTTCGAAAAGATTTTGGGGGGAAGTCATTGCACTACCACTTATTTAATTAACATGTTACTTTCTACTATTTTACAATTAAAAAGTCCAATGGAGGCATTCCTTTTATTTTACCCTCATATAAATCATTCTTTTAGCCTTACTCCTAAAAAAATTGGTTGTGTTTCTTTTGTCCATATTCATAAACAACAAGGGGAGAACTTGATCCAAGGGCACTTAAATGTATTTTATTAAGGTACTCTATCACATGAAAAGGGTACAAGTTTTTTTATCTTCCTTCCAAGAAATATTTTCTCAAGGGATGTCACTTTTAATGAGCAAGTTAGCTGTTTTGATCATCCTCATCTTCAGGGGGTGATTTTAGGGAAAATGATGACCCTATAGATGAGCTTATAATTCCAAATCTGTTTTTTGAAAGAAAAAATAATACTACTAAAACTAAACTCGTTGACAGAGAAAGAGTGGTAAATTAAAATCTTCCTAAAGGTAAATCAAGTCAAAATTCCACCCATACGAAAAAGGTTATTTTAGGATTTGCTCATGTTCAAGAGTTCAACATGTCACCATTAGAAAAGGTAAATAAATCTGAACTTGTAAATCCTGATTCTACTAACAATGATGAATCTCCTTGTGAGGAGTCCGTTACAGAGAATTTAGATCTTTCAACTGCCATTACAAGTCCTTTTAGCAAATTATCTATCCTTTGAAAAATTATCTTCTAGACATAAAACTTTTCTCACAAACTTAAACACTTCAATTATACCTTCTTTTATATCTGACAAAAAACTGAAATAAGTCGTGGATTGTGAAATGGAGGCTTTTGAGAAGAATAATACTTGGAAGTTAGTTACTCTACAATCTGGAAAAAAAACTTGTTGGGTGCAAATAGGTTTATACAGTAAAATACAAGGTTGATTGAACCATTGAGAGGTGCAAGGGTAGTGGCAAAAGTATTCACTCAAATATATGGAGTAGATTACTTGGAGAATTTTGTACTAGTTGCAAAAATTAGCATGGCCAGAGTTTTATTATCCTTGGTAGCAAACCATGACTGGAATGAGCTACAATTTGATGTGAAAAATGCTTTTCTACATTGAGATCTTGAAGAGAAATATACATGGAGGTACTACCTAGATATATGAGACAAATTGACGCAAACATAGTATGCATACTCAAAAAGGCATTGTGTATGCTGAATCAGTTACCTAGAACATGATTTGGAAAGATCACCAAAGTCATGATGAGTCTCTAATATAAATAGAGTCAAGGAGATCACACCTTATTTATTAGCATTTTGATTCAAGGGGAGTAAAAACTTTGTCAATTTATGTAGATGGCATTATTGTCACTAGTAATGATGAATATGAACAACAAAGATTGAGCCAATGTCTAGCCAGAGAATTTAAAATTAAGGCCGTAGGGAAATTGAAATTATTACTAGGAATTGAAGTTGATCAATCCAAGAAATGGAATTTTATATCTCAACAAAAGTATATTAGTGATGTATTGCAAGAAACAAGTAAAATGACATGAAACCAATGAACACACCTATCGACTCAAATGTAAAGTTGGCAAATGAAGAGGATGGTGTGGTTGTTGATAAGGAAATGAATCAAAGGCTTGTAGGAAGACTTATTTATTTATCTCAAACTAAACTTGATATTACTTTTATTGTGTGTTTAGAAAGTCAGTTTATGCATCAACCAAAGGAAGCCCATTTACAAGATGTTCTTAGGATTGTTCAACATTTTAAAGGGACGCCAAAAAGAGGAATTTTTTTCAGAAGAAACAAGAATGTCAGTCTTGAAGCATGTATTAATTATGCAGCTTCAATTGTTAATAAAAGATCGACTATTGGTTATTGCACTTTCCTTGGTGGAAACTTGACAACTCGGAAGAGTGAAAAACAAAATGTGGTAGTCAAGTCTAGTGGTGAAGCATAATTTCGAACAATGGCTTAAGGGATATGTGAGCTATTTGGATAAAAATTATATTGGAAGACGTGAAAATAAAAAGGAGATGGACCTATGAAGTTCTATTGTGATAACAAATCTTCAATTAGCATAGCCCATAATCCAGCACAACATGTTAGAACCAAACATATTGAGGTGGATAAACATTTTATTAAAGAAAAGCTTGAGAGGGACATGATTTGCAAACCATGTTTCTTCTCAAGAACAACTTGCAAATATACTTAGTAATGGGCTGAACAACAATAATTTAGAAAGAATAATATTCAAGCTGAGAATGAAGAACACTTATTCACTAGCTTGAGAGAGAGTGTTGAGATATGTTAGAAAATTTTTGATGTTATTCTTCTTTATTATAATTATGTATTTATTATATTTTAATTTTGTATATTTCATTTTTGTAAACCAAATTGTCCGATAAGATACAAAATTGTCTGAAATGATTTATATATATTCAGTGTGTGTATAATGAGAAGAAATAAAGTGAGAATCATTTTCTTATCTTTTATTCTTTAGAGATATTTATAATTTAATCTTAGTTTTAAATTATAAGTAAAAGACCAAATTTTTATTTATATATTTCTAATTTATTTCTTTCTAAAATTGTAATGAGTTTTTCCTCTTCTCTTTCCATTATATTTTTTCAAGTCAGAATTCAATATTAGATTAATTTGTGAGAACTTCATTGAGATTAAGATCTTTTCTTTTCTTCTCAAATCTCAAGTCATCTTCTGTTTGTGAGATTATTGTATAAATTATTCATCATTAATATATTTCTTAGTTTATGTGGTTTCCTATTTAATATATATATATATATATATATATATATATATAAAAGAAAATTGTTATTATTATTTTTAAGAAATGATAAAGTTGCATACATATCTAAAACAATAAGGAAATATAACTAAAGATATCTTATGTCAACAAAATGGAGATTCTAGTTTTATTTTATCAACAAATATATAAGATAGAGTGAACAACATATTAAAATAGAAAAATACAAAAGAAATTTATTTAAATAAAGAGAAAACATTTTTATCTTTATTAATTTCACAAAAACTATTATATTAATTTTAAAAAAAATCTGATTAAGATTATATTATATATATATATATATATATATATATATATATAAAAATAAAAAATATAAAAAATAAAAAATTATATAT
>Ga0209589_1006427_pt1 | contig 19449 bp, 23 predicted proteins | sample CowpeawhiteBW_FD_187525 | JGI IMG/M metagenome (GOLD analysis project Ga0209589, IMG submission 187525) | Root nodule microbial communities of legume samples collected from California USA - Cow pea white BW (SPAdes) (version 2) | ecosystem: Host-associated > Plants > Roots > Nodule | place: USA... | reverse complement strand
TGTAGTCGACTAAGTTCGTGCCTGTAGCAGTTGTTACATAAAAACAGTTTCTGCACCTCCCGATAATCGACTAGCCAACTAATGTAGTCGACTAGGTTCGTGGCTGTTTGCATCTGTGATATAAAAACAGTTTCTGCAATTTTTTGAGAGTGAACTGGGAAATCAGAAGAAAGAAAGAGAAGTGCGAAACAGTTTCTTGGAGTAAATCTTGGAAGGTCCTTTTGAAGATTTCTATCAAAACCCATTCATTGTTGACTTGGCAAGATGAAGAGATCTCAATCTTGAAAAGGTGTATTCAATCCAATTTGTAGTCTTTGCTTTGTTTGTGTTTTGATACAGTTTTGAAACAATTTGTTTCTGGTTTTTTTCTGCCCTTTGCAAGTGCGTGGTTGTGCAAGTGTGTGGATGCCTTGCATTTGTGTTCCTTTATCTTAGAATTTAGATTTATCAATTGTATTTGTAAATCTTGAAATTCTTGTGATATAGTGAATATATCTAGCTGTGGTTTGCTAGATGAACTGGATGTAGATTCTTAAGAATCGAACCAGTATAAAATTTATGTGTGCTTTATCTCTTTCTCTCTATATTTGGTCATAGTATAAATGCTCCATACATTAAGCATCAAACTATACTATTTCAATTGATTCAAAAGCAAAGGTTTTTTTATCAAGACAGTTTCAAAGTGCTAAAACTGGGTAAAAGTTGTTAATACCAATTCACCCCCCTCTTGGTTGTGAAATATTGGTGCATCAATTCTAACATTTTATAAAATTTAGTACGTAAAAAGTTGTTTCAATTTTGTTTATAATAACTAATATGGATAAGATCAAAAGTAAACATTTCACTATCTATCGACATATATATGAACAAAATACAAGGGTTATTGTGTGAAGTAAAGAATATATAAAATCTGGAAAGTGGTTGAGAAGAACATAAATAAATATAATGATAAGAGAATAATTTTATTTCGTTTGAATTAGAGATTAAGGGTACAATTAATGACTCAATTCCTTGCACAATCAGAGAGAAGGTCGGAAAAGAAGGTGACAAGCACCTGAGCATGGATAATCGCATAAGCACTCCTCAATGAGGCTACAATGAGCACTTACTCATGCTCCATATTTCTTTGGGCAATCAACCAAGCAATTATCGCTTTCGCAATAGTCATATAGCTTCACTTCACATACTTTTCCCTCTATCATTTTCAATGGTCCATCGCTTTCTGTTTCACAAAAGATACATAATATATTCAATGTTAAGCCATTAGTCTCAACGTCACAAAGTTATTTTAAACCAAAAATCAACTTCAAAACCTTATATCACATACCAATCTCAATGAAAACAACGATTAGAAGGAGCAAAACCAAAGACACCTTCATCTTCTTTCTCTTGATTTTCATTTCAATATTCCACTCCTTGCCTCATATATAGATGTGTGTGTATATATGCTTTTATGAAATTAATAACCATATAATTGTTTTATACAATTTTTTAATTTTATATATCATTAATGTATGCTTGTATATATATTATATTGATCGATATATCTTGTTTAAGTATTTTAAAAATTATGCATTAGTTAGAGTAAAATTAATGTAGGTGTATCTTTTTTAATTTTAATTATAATAATGTATCAATTTTAAATTTGTATTCTTAATCCAATGATTAAATATTGTATTAAATAAATATAAATATAAAAATAGTTGGATATATATATATATATATATAATATTTTTTGTTGAAAATAATAAAATATAATAATTAATATTTATTTAGAAGTAAAATTGATAGATTCCTCAAATTTAATTTACTATTGTTCATCACATCAAATATTCGTAAGAAATAAAAATGAAGGCCCAATTTAAGTTGTAAATCATTTTAATGATATGTCAATTTATATAAAAATAAACTATAAATAATAAAGTTAAGAAAAAAATATAATTGAAAACTTTTAAAGTATTTTATTAATAAAATTTAAAATTTTTAATTTTGGGTAATTATAACTACGTAATAGCATGTTCTGGTTCCTTTTATAATGTATGATTTGGTTGAATGGTAAATGAAGCATTATACTATCTACGTTATTGTCAATATGAATTGAAAAAAAATGTTATCTATTGAAATTAATGATGTCCCAAAAGTGAAATGGGAAAAAATTTAAAAGGAGATACATAAATATATAAAGCAAAAAGAAATATGAAAAGTGGTTTTTTTTCTTTTTATAAAAAATTTAATAGCAGATTATAACTATCCTAAAATTTGGCATAAGTCCTTGTGAAAATAACACTTGTTAAGCTTATTACATCGACTAAATACACTTTCTAAAGGAAAACCACCACCTAACACTATAAAATATTTGCATATTAGCTCCAAAATATTTGTGGGCTATTCTGTAGCTAATCCTGTGCTAACAACTTTTACGAAAGCTTAACTATCAAATTGCTAGAAAATGTTTTTTTTTTGCTAAATCCAGATTGCTAAGTATAGAAAGACATAATTTCTCGTTATTTTGTGGTCAATTCGTCGCTAATTCCTCGTTAATTGAGGTGAGAAAGTTTTATAATTTCTATATAATCTGTAGCCACTTTCTCGCAACTTTGCTCACATAAGTTTGTAGCTAATGTGTCACAACATTGCTCTTAGTACTCGGTACCTAATTTGTCGCAATTTTGTTCTAGCTAATTGGTATCTTATTTGTCGCAATTTTATTCCCACCAAACAGTTGCTAGTTTTTGCAATTATGTTCTCTCTAATCTATAGCTAATTTTTCACACATTTGTTCTCGTTAACCCATAGTTATTTTTTCATAATTCTATTATCACTAATCCATAGCTAATTAGTTGCAATTCTATTCTCCTTAATCCTTAGCAAATTTTTGGCGTCGCTAATAGGAACTTGTGCCAAAATAATTGGTAGTCTTAATGAATTTCAGATTTTCTTGTGAATCCTTGTAGATATTTATTAGTTTTTAATTATAGTGTTTTGATCTTTCTATGTTTACTTGCCTTGTAGTTACTTATTGTATGCAAGGTGAAAAATTAGTTGAAAATTTGATTCTTTATACTGATATAGAGAGAACAACAAGGAGAAATAATACTAAAAGAAGATTATAGAAGCAACTAGATAAGGACAGGCAACAACAGGAAGTGTCGTCCACTTCATTTAAAGTCTAGAAGGGTAAATAGAGCAAATGGGTGCCTAGAAAGGTAGGTGGAATAGGGAATCAATGTGCTCGTGGATATGAGACTTGTTAAGCTGATACATGGATACGAGATGTGTTAAGTTTATTACATCGACTCAATATACTTGCTGAAGAAAAATCACCACCTAATATACTCAATAACATGTGTCCTTGGACTACGACATCGATTATAATGTTGATTCCAAGGATTACTTTGAAGATGTTGACAGGATCCAGTCTCATCATCCTACGCTACACCCCCTCTCCCTTTTTTGTTTTTATTCAATGCAAGATTGTTGTGTACACTTTCAATCTTCCATATTTTGATATCATTATATAGTTTTTACTTCCAAGCAATAAGCAAATATAAATTAATAACTTTCCAATTAATCTCTTCTTGTTATTATAAAATGTTAAAGTTTTTCAAATTGTGATTTCAAAAATTAAAATGTTGAGTTTCATGGTTTTGTATATTATTAGCTAAAGTAGTATATTGTGATTTTTAATAATCATGCTTCTCACAGCTTTTGGATTAATTAGGGAAACTGGAGTATGTTTAGGATGTGTAGGCTTTTAATGCACGAACGATTGATTTGAATTTAGAATAGGATGCTTTCAAATTTTAAACAAATCTAGTGCAACAATTTTTTAGACAACTTGGAAGATTTGTATTGATTTTGAATGTATGATGTTATACATACGTACCGAAAAATCAATGCATGTATTGGTTCTGGTGCATTGTTTATGATGTGTACTACACCTAGGCGACCTAACAAAACACACCAACACTTCTTATCCTTTGCCGCTATAGATACCTCAACACAGGCTGGGGGACTAGTGTCCTACACCTAGGCGGCTTAGGTTGAATAAATACTCGTAAACAACTATCAGATGAACCAATCAAGCAGGCGTAAACGGCCTAAGCCACCTACATCAGAGGATAAAAGGAGAACCTATCAACTATTCCAGACTTAAGGTATTATAGGTAAGACCCCTAGGCCTATGAGTGATCAAACTAAGGGTCTAGGCCAGGCCCAAGCCCACCTACGACCCCTAACGATGGCCTAGCCCATGACGTGGCCAAGCATAATTAATAATCTATAAATATGCATGGACCCCAACAATTAAAGGTACGCATTCATTAATCCCTTAATCACGAGATTTGACTTTCTGAGAGTTCTTTGCTAACTTGAGCGTCAGAGTCTTCTTCGCAGGTAACCCCTCTTGGATCCAAACCGGTCCAAGCTGAGACACCAGCAAATAGCATATGCCAGCCGGAAGGAAGCCTACTAAGGAGATTGTGGATTGAGGTAAGGTAACGTTTGTGTCTGACATCTTTTATTTGTTCTCCGCAGGAACAATTGGCGCCTACCGTGGGGCACGAAATAATACTTTACGGATCAACCCGCATTCTCTCGAAGATGGTCTCAACCCGCAACAAAGCAGGAGTTAACAAACAAACTGAAGCAGGTCCTGTAGCACCTGCTAATACCACCCCAAACTTGGCCGCTATCTTGGAAGGCCAAGCCAAAATCTTGCAAGAGTTTGCTGATATGAAAAAGCATAGTGTTGATGACATAGAGGCACTTAGACAGGAAAACTCACGCCTAAAGAGGGAGATTGAAGCCAATGCCACCCAAAAGGGAAAGGCCAAGGAAACATCCGACGCTGCAAAGTCCCCAGCTTTCCAGCCTACTAAAGAAGAAAGCGAGTACAATCCTACCCCTGATGGCTTCTTCTTTTCTCCATTGAAGCTTGCATGAAGAATGGAGGCTCCATGGATGGTGTTGGATGCAGAAGCATGAAGGAAAGAAGCTTAAGGTGTTTGGTTTGGTGTAGGTGAAAGGATTCTTAAGAGAGGTGAGCCCAACTCCTAAGGAAGAAGACTAGAGTAAACTAGAGAAGAGTTTACTCTAAGGTGAGCTCAAAAGAGATTTGTGCACAAATTTGGTCAGCAATTCTTTACTCAATTTCAAGCTGAAAAATACATCTCCTAAGCCTTCTATTTATAGGTTAAAATGAGACCAAGGAGTCTCCAAAAAGTGGAGGGAAAAAGGAGTCTAGAAAGTTGAATTTTTGAGCAAAAAAGGAGCATGTGGGAGGTGTGACTTGCCACCTAAGCAAGTCACACTTGTCTTGCCATGGGAAGCTGACTATCATCCTTGGAGAGCAAGTTTGAGAAGCTTCTAGGCTTTTCTAGAGTAGACACACTACTCTTGGCCCATTTGGCCCAATTCCCCTTTTTGGTCCAAAATTACTTCTAAAGCCCAATTTCCTCTAAGGCCCAATACATGGCCCAAAGAAAACCATATTCTACTGGGCCCAAAATTCAAAGCCCAAAATAAAATCCAAATCTAGTATTTACAAGCAAAGTTTCCTAGGCGAGGTCTTCACATCTTCCTTGGTGTAGGAGAGGAAGGAGATCCATGGAAGACACCAAAAGTAGATGAAATGCAGCGGAAATGAAGATAAGAGCAAGAAGAACTCTAGGCAATGGAGGTTTTTGGTGAAGATGAAGAGTAAAAGTGGAGCTATGGTATGGAAGGTGGCTAGAGGAGATGAAAGAGAAGGTTAGCCATGTATGCTCTCAAAATAATAGAAGAGTGGAGTGATCTCAACATAAACATTCTATTAGAAATTTCAAGAGTTAAAATGTACAAATGGTCTACTTTTGGCTTTTATATGTGAGCCTAAAAGCTAGACTAATTCTTCGCCCTTAGATCAAGCTTGGAGGAGAAGCTTTAATCATCACCCTTGGATGGTGGCTTGGAAAAGGAGGCATCTTCCTAGCCTTTGGAAGAAGACTTGGAAAAGAAGACACTCTCTTGGCCCTTGGATGAATGAGGCAAATGGGCGGAGTGTGGACTTGGCTCCATGGGATGCATGATCCATGAGGTGTAGGAAGGAATGTTGACTTCCACTTAGTCCACCTTTGACCTTTAGTAGCTCATGGCCAAATCTCCTATTGGGCTTAGTCAAGCCCAATTTTATCAATTCAACTAAACATTGTTTGACTTATTATTCTAGAAAAACAAGGTCTAAACAATGGCCCAATTTAAATCTATACTACTTCCTTCATGCATCATCTCATATTTTAGAGATTTCTTTAGCCCAAGTGAATAATGTAAAAAGCCCATGATTGACTTGATCATCTTGTGAGAGGTCCATGTGAATCTTTCTCATCATGCTTCTAGTGATTGGGCCTTGATGTGGGCTTGGGCTTGTTGATGCACTTGAGCTTGGGCTTGTTGGGGTCACATCATCCCCTCCCCCTTGAAGAGGATTTGCCCTCAAATCTTGGTGGTTATCCTCTTCATAAAAAATACCTACAAAAGGAACCAAATCAGTAATATTGAAAGTAGGATGCACACCATATTCCGCAGGAAGATCCAATTGATAAGCATTATTATTTATCTTCTTGATGATTTGGAATGGACCATCACCTCGAGGACTAAGTTTGGATTTTCTTATATTAGGAAATCTTTCCTTCCTTAAGTGCAACCAAACTAAGTCTCCTTCATTAAAAGACCGAATTCTCTTACCCTTGTATTTAGAATGAGCAATCTTTTCAACTTGGGCTTGCATTTGGTGTTTGACCTTCTCATGAAAAGCTTTGATGAACTTGGACTTAGAAACCCCTTCTTTATGAACAAAATCAAAAGAAGTTGGAAGAGGTAATAAGTCCAATGGTGTGAGAGAGTTAAAACCATAAACTACCTCAAAGGGTGAGAGTTTGGTGGTGCTATGGACCACTCTATTGTTAGCAAATTCAATGTGGGGAAGATACTCATCCCAAGATTTATGATTCCACTTAAGCAAAACCCTAAGCAATGTGGAAAGGGATCTATTGACTACCTCGGTTTGCCCATCAGTTTGTGGGTGACAAGAGTTAGAGAAAGAAAGTTTTATTCCTAGCCTAGACCACAAGGTCCTCCAAAAATGGCTTAGGAATTTAGCATCCCTATTAGACACAATTGTTTTGGGTAAGCCATGGAGGCAAACCACTTCTCTAAAGAGCAACCTTGCTTTGTTGCTAGCATCATCTACTTTGTGGCATGGTATAAAATGTGCCATTTTAGAAAAACGGTCCACTACCACAAATATAGAGTCCACGCCCCTAGAAGTCCTTGGAAGCCCTAGGAAAAAATCCATACTTATATCCTCCCAAGGGGTGGAAGCAACAGTCAAAGGAGTATACATCCCTGCAGGCATTGCGCTAGACTTAGCATGCAAACAATTCAAACAACTAGCACAATGGTTTTGTATTTCCCTTTTTATATAGGGCCAAAAGAATTTCTCTTTAAGCATGGCCAAAGTTTTGGCGACCCCAAAGTGACCCATAAGTCCCCCTTCATGCATCTCTTTGATCAAAAGTTTTTTCTGAGAACCTAGAGGAATACATAGGCGGCCTTCTTTGAAAAGATACCCATTTGAAAGATAAAAGCCGCCTTGGGACTTAGTGAGACAATCATGATAAATGGTAGGAAAGAAGGGATCATATATATACAATTCATATGTTGTCAAATCCAAGAATTTGGGATTCAAGCTTGGCTAAAAGAGTATATCTCCTTGATAGTGCATCAGCCACCACATTAGCTTTCCCTTTCTTGTATTGATAACATAAGGGAATTGTTCCAAGTGCTCAAGATAATGTTCCCAAGTACGAAGAGCTTGCACAAGAGCATATAGCTCTTTGTCATAGGTGGGATAGTTACGAGAAGGACCATTTTGTTTTTCACTAAAATAGGCAATTGGATGGCCTTCTTGTAACAAAACTGCACCTATTCCCACCCCAGAAGCATCACATTCTAACTTAAAAGTTTTCTCAAAGTTTGGAAGAGCAAGAATGAGAGCTTGGGTGAGCCTAGTCTTGATATCATCAAAAGCCTTTTGTTGTCTTTCACCCCACTCAAAAGATATGTCTTTCTTAACAAGTTCATTGAGGGGTAAAGCAATGGTGGAGAAGTTGGGGACAAATCTTCTATAAAACTTGATAATCCATGAAAACGTCTAATGTCCCCAAAATTCTTTGGCATAGGCCATTCTTGGATGGCCTTGATTTTTGCAGGGTCAACATGCACCCCACTCTTATTGACCACAAATCTCAAAAAGATGACACTCTTTACACAAAAAGTACACTTGTCAATGTTAGCATAGAGTTGGTGGTCTCGGAGAAGAGATAACACAACTCTAAGATGACCCACATGAAGCTTAAAGCTTGTACTATACACCAAAATGTCATCAAAATAGACAACAACAAACTTGCCTATACAATCTTGCAAGACATGATTCATTAGGCGCATGAATGTACTAGGAGCATTGGTTAGGCCAATTGGGTTTGTCCTATAGGCGGGTCTATTAGGAAGACTTGCCCCTGGGACAAAATCAATTTGGTGCTCAATCCCTCTAAAAGATGGGAGACCATGGGGGCCATCCTTTGGAAAAATATCTTGAAATTCATGAAGGAGAGCACGAATGGAAGGAGTTAGATCCTTAAGAGAAGGATGTTCAAGACAAGTAAGGATTGCTTGACAAAGTAAGAGGAAGGGAGGTTGCTCATTATAAAGAGTGTGCAAAAGAGTTTTATGTGTTAAAAGAACTTCATGAGCAACATCCTTAGAAGAAGAAACTTCCTTTACCTTTGTCTTGTCCTTAGAATCTTTAGAAGCATTAGAGTTCTTGGAACTCTCTTCCTCTCTCCAAGCTCGCATTTGAACTTGATCGCTAGCAACTTGGCTAGGAGTGAGGGGATGCAACACAAAAGTTTTTGAATGATGTTGGAGGGTGATCCCATTGGTGTGGCCATTGTGTAAGGTTTTATGATCAAATTGCCAAGGCCCCCCCAAGAGAATATGGCAAGCTTCCATTGGGATTACATCACATAAAACTTTATCTTTAAATTTCTCAATGGAGAACTTGACTTTCACTTGATGTTCAACTTTTGAGATCCCTATCTTCATTAAGCCAATGAAGTTTGTAAGGTTTGAGATGGGGTAACAAAGTCAAATTCAACTTCTTAACCAATCTTGTGCTACAACAATTGCAACAAGACCCACTATCAATGATCAAAGAGCAAGTGTTTTTCAAAACCTCACATCTTGTGTGGAAAATATTTTCTCTTTGATCATTGAGAGGAAGGCTAGATTGGTTATTGAGAAGCCTCCTAATCATCAAAAGTTTCCCTTCATTTGGATATGAATGTTGTTGAGAATCACTAGAATGAGAAGTGTCAGAGTCACTTGAAGATGACTCCTCTTGGCTAGTGTAGAGGTCTTTGCCCTTAAGCACAATGGTGCCTTTGGTAGGGCATTGGGCGGTCACATGACCTATACCTAGAAAGTTGAAACATTTGATGTCACTACCTCGTTTGTTGGTGGAGGATTCACCTTTGTCACTTACCTTTGTACGATTATTATGAGTGGACTCTTTTTCTTTTGAAAAATCTTTCTTTTGAAAATCACTTTTAGAAAAAGAGGGAGAATCCTTGCGAGAAGGACGTCTCAAAAGTTGTTGCTCCACCTTGATGCTCATTTGAACAAGATCATTAAAATTGCGGTAGGGGAGCAACTCAACTTTATCTCTTATGTTGTAATTGAGTCCACTTAAGAACCTATCAATGGTAAGTTCCTCTTCTTCTTCAATTTCAGCTCTCATGATGTAGAGCTCCATCTTTTGTCTATACTCTTCTATAGACATAGATCTTTGTTGGAGCCTTTGGAGCTTGTCCAAGAGCTCTATTTTGTAGTAGGAAGGAACATGGCAGGCATGAAGGGCTTCCTTAAGATCATTCCAATACTCAATATCATGTAGCCCTTTTCTCCTTCTTTGGAGGACTAAGGAAGTCCACCAATTAAGAGCATGCCCTTGAAAGCTACAAGTAGCTAGAGACACACGCCTCTCTTCCTCCACAACATGACTTTCAAACAATTGTTCCACTTTTGCAACCCAATCAAGAAAAACCTTAACATTATCCTTTCCATAGATATGAGGCAAATCAATTTTGACTTCTTTAGGATGAGGAGGTGACATCATAAAAGAATTACACGAAGGCATATGCGGATATCACTCTAGCGCACGAACCATGACCACCAGAATCCTCTGCGCCGGCTACTTTTGGCCAACCATTGAGGCAGATTGCCACACTTTTGTCAAAAAATGCATACCCGTGGCCCTTCGCAAAGTGGGGAATGGACATTCTCGGCCCCTTTTTCCGAGGAAAAGGCCAAGTGAAATTCCTTATAGTAGTCATCGACTACTTCACTAAATGGATAGAGGTCAAACCATTAGCCACCATTACAGCTCAATAAGTCTAGCAGTTCGTTTGGAAAGATATTATATGCCGATATGGCAACCCACATACGATCATCACCGACAATGGCCGACAATTCATAGACAAAGAACTCGCTAAGTTCTATAATGGCCTCGGCATCAAACATGTAACCAGCTCTATTGAACACCCACAAACCAATGGGCAGGCCGAAGCAGCCAACAAAGTCATACTAGTAGAACTGCGCAAACGACTGGATAACACCAAGGGCCGATGGCCAAAAGAATTAGTGGAAGTGTTGTGGGCCTATAGGTGTACCACTCAATCAGCAACAAACGAATCTCCTTTCAGCCTAGTATACGGTGCAGACGCCATGATACCAGTAGAAATTGGCGAACCATCTCTGCGCCGAAAACTATACGACCCAGTTCAAAATCACCAAAACATGAGCACCCACCTTGACCTCCTTTCTGAATTAAGAGACAAGGCCCAAATACGCAACTTAGTAGCCAAACAAAGAGTAGCCATAAAGTATAACACAAACTTATGCCCAAGATCATTCGCTAGAGGAGACTTAGTTTGGGGATGGCCAGCAGTGCAAGAAAGAAGGATGACAAATTCTCTGCCAATTGGGACGACCCGTATCGAATACGCGAAGATGCTTGGGGAGGCGCGTACAAGCTTGAACAGTTATCAGGCGAAGAGATACCAAATACATGGAACGTGTCCCATCTCAAATTTTACTTCAGTTAAGATACCTACTATACCGAATACCTGTAACCCTGGGTGTACTCTTTTTCCTCACCAGGTCTTTTTTACCTAAGGAGGGTTTAGGCTAGGGAGTTTTTAACGAGGCACTCCAAATTTCATGAATAAAACAAAGGGTTCTTAAAATTTCACGTCCACCCCTTGACACGCTTCTACTCGTTTAAGTTTCCCCACCCTTCCAACAAGTAAGCGGCCTGGGTCGAACACCCTTAACTTAATTTCAATTCGTTTAAGTTCCCCACCCTTACCACAAGTAAGCGGCCTGGATCGAACACCCATAACTTAATTTCAATTCGTTTAAAATCTCCACCCTTACAACAAGTAAGCGGCCTGGGTCGAACACCCTTAACTTAATTTCAATTCGTTTAAGTTCCTCACCCTTACCACAAGTAAGCCACTTGGGTTGAACACCCTTAACTTAATTTCAATTCGTTTAAGTTTCCCACCCTTACCACAAGTAGGCGAACTGGGTCGAACGCCCTTAACTTAATTTCAATTTGTTTAAGTTCCCCACCCTTACCACAAGTAGGCGACCTGGGTCGAACACCCTTAACTTAATTTCAATTCGTTTAAGTTCCCCACCCTTACCACAAGTAAGCGACTTGGGTCGAACACCCTTAACTTAATTTCAATTTGCTTAAGTTCCCCACCCTTACCACAAGTAGGTAGCCATGGTCGAACGCCCTTAACTTAATTTCAATTCGTTTAAGTTCCCCACCCTAACCACAAGTAGGCGGCCTGGGTCGAACACCCTTAACTTAATTTCAATTCGTTTAAGTTCCCCACCCTTACCCCAAGTAAGCGGCCTGGGTTGGACACCCTTAACTTAATTTCAATTCGTTTAAGTTCTCCACCCTTACCACAAGTAGGCGGCCTAGGTCGAACCCCCTTAACTTAATTTCAATTCGTTCAAGTTCCCCACCCTTACCACAAGTAAGCGACATGGGTTGAACACCGTTAACTTAATTTCAATTCGTTTAAGTTTCCCACCCTTACCACAAGTAGGCGACACGGGTCAAACACCCTTAACTTAATTTCAATTCGTTTAAGTGCCCCACCCTTACCACAAGTTGGCGGCCTGGGTTGAACACCCTTATCTTAATTTCAATTCATTTAAGGTCCCCACCCTTACCACAAGTAAGCGGTTTGGGTCGAACACTCTTAACTTAATTTCAACAACAAGTAGGCGGCCTGGGTCGAACACCCTTAACTTAATTTCAATTCGTTTAAATTCCCCACCCTAACGACAAGTAGGCAGCGTGGGTCGAACACCCTTAACTTAATTTTAATTCGTTTAAGTTCCCCACCTTTACCCCAAGTAAGCCGCCTGGGTTTAACACCCTTAACTTACAACTATTACAACAATCGCATCCCAAAACACCGAACTACTTCCCAAGTTAAAACGAACTATAACACTTTTCGGCCTACGTCAAAACACGTTTAGAAAAACATCATTCTGCACGTCCCTATAACACATCCTATCGGTATCACACAACAACAAACATACCTAGAATGACCATCACATTAATGGTAAAGAAGATAGTGTACGTATTAACGAAAATATAGAAAATGTACGGAATAATACAAACTTAGAATCAAAATCAAAATCGAAAATATTCAAATATCAATCCTAAGCCGCCCCCTATTCAGCACCTTTTGCATCCCCAACATAATCAAAATTTGCATCTATTGTCTCCGCCTCGGCCATCTTCCCCGCATCCTCCTTAGGGCTAGACTCCACCTCATCCATAACCATACCATCAACCATATCTTTATTTACATCAAATTTAACATCATTAACATCAACATCCTTATCAAAGAAGGACGCTTGCCGCAACCCCTTCTGGAATTTGTTTATATGCTCTTGGATAACACAACTCTTTAAATCTTCTAGCTCTACCTCCAAGTCGTCATGTTTCTCCTTTAACTCATCATAATCGACCTCTAGATCTGCAATTTGACCCTTCAGCTTCTCTTTCGAGTCTAGGCAGCGCACCTTCCAAGTTGTCAGCCTCTTCTTCTCTTCTTTCCACTCTTCCCTTTCCTTCTCCCACGATTCCTTCTCCTCCGCAAATTTGTTAACACAACCTTGCAATTCCTCCAGCTTATCTCGATTCCCCTCCTTTAACTCTCGTTGATATAACGACCCAACCCGACGACCCAATATCAGCGCCTTACTGCTGAATTCCACCATGGCCTTCACCAATGCATTGGGCTTCATGCTATCGATTGAGTTAATAAGCTCCTCTGGCACATTGATTTCAATATCTTGCCGCATAACCGTCTCTGGCAGCTCAATCAGGGCAGCCTCTGGTCCTTTGGCACCACTAGACGACCCCGGCGATAACAAAGCGCTCGCACTTTCTTCATGTCTTTGCCTTTGCCAGGCCTAGCCGGCAACTCGGCCTTTCTCTTCGTCCGACCGTGCACATGTACATCCACTAGAGAATCCTGCAAATTAGAAACCTCAGTGTTCCCAATGGCTTTGGCTCTGGCCGCTTTCTCCTTTCGCAATGTTTGAAAAAGTGTTAGATTTTTTCCCCATCTGCGCCATATGGCCTGCAAACAACAACACACATCCATCAGACCACTCAAACACAGTATAACACTCAGAAATACGAAAAGATACCTTCAATATCTATAATCGGATGAATCGAATTATAAACCCTAAATAAGCCCTTAGTGGGCATCTTATCACTAAAAAGCATCACCGCATCCACCACCTCCTGGTCGGCCACCGATAACTCCTCCCTCGCCATTCCCTTATACCTCTAAGGGTTACCGGTCCAAACAAAAGGGAAACTTAGTACTCCCATCGTTGGTGTAAAAATGTGAACGTCCAACTTGCTTCACCACCACTTTAAAGAACCCATCTTTAAAGTGTTTGAAAGATTGGGTAAAAGCATCCAATCTATTAATTTCAGGTCGGCTTACAAGCGACAACCATGTAGTAGGACTTCTCGGCCTTGTATCAAAGAAGTAGAGGAACGCCCGCGGAGAAGTTTGCCAGTACAAAGCCATACACAACAACTGGAACGCCTACAAGTATGCCCAATTGTTCGGATGTAGTTGAGTGGGAGTAACATTCAACAACCGCAATACTCCCATGGTGAACTCATCAAACGGCAACCTGATGTGCAATTGTGAAAAATGACACATGTACATATAAAATAACTCCTCGGCAGCTCCGTCTCGGCCGTGGCAAACACATTCTACAACACTAACCCTCTTTGGCACCACAATATTCCTTCGAGCGCCCTTCTCAAAGATAGGAGTACAATTCAGCCACAACTTCAACAATCGTGACCACCGAAATATTGAGTATTGCTTTCGCACATCCACTACAACCCACTTGTATCCCGCCTTTACCGGTCAACTGCTCTCCACCAACTCCTCTAGCAGATCCTCCCTAACTTCAATTATTCTCTCCATAGGAATCCTCCCCACATTTCCCGGTTGCTCCTCATCACTACCACCTGACTGACTACTGTAACATCCCAAAATTGAATAACCTCAATTAATAAAACATCACATACATGAATATTCAAAGAGTACGGGGTTTAGGGTAAGAAGGTATACAATACGTCAAATATACCCGAATTACAAGAAAAGGACCCCACATGGCCCAACCAGAAATGTACTGAAAAGAACACAAATAAATATACTAGGTCTTGTTCGGACAAGAAAACATAAATAATAAAATCCTCCATTCATGGGCCATACAGTGGGCCCAACACCTGTCCAATCCATCAAGCTGCAGCATAACTATTTCCATCACCACTGCCAGGGGTTCTCACATCTGCTCACATCAACAAGGTTGATGATCATTGCAAAGGAAGAGACCACCCATAACACACAAGCAAGCGAAAGGGTAAGCTAGCGAATAAATCATCATATCAGGCATTCAACATACCATTTCATATTCAAGCATACAAAGTAGACACCCACATGTGAAGTATCCATCCATATAAAACCCTAAGATTTAATTATCCGGATACGTAACTGAGGCACCACCACGTGGCAGTGGAATTATGTCCTAGCAACGAGGCGTCACCGCGAGGCCTTCACAGAATTATACCCTTACAGGAGGCACCACCACGTGGCCTTCATGAAATTACGCCCTGGCCCTGAGGCACCACCACGACCCCCCCGGGGAATTACGTCCTTTTTGTCGAGGCACCACTAGGGACTCCCATTAAGAGGGTCCATGGATTACGTCCAACTGATGAGGCGCCACCAAGATCTCTCACTACAAGAGTCATGGAATTATGCCCTACCCATGCTTTAAACATGTTCCACCCACCAATCAAGAATTTCCCATAACATAAATATCATGTACAATCAACAATTCATACAATTCATGCTTTCCAATTCATACCTAATCAAACAACATGCCATTTCCATTTCAAATGTACATATTAATCATGCCATCATCATACAACCCTTCTAGTAAAGCATTTGGGTCAGATAGACAAACCACATATCGATGAACCACTCAATAACAACATCAAAACCCGCCCACTACCTCGCTCAAGCTAACAAGGCTCGCTCAGGCGAGACGGACCCTCTCGCTCAGCCGAGTCCTATCTCGCCTAGGTGAGGGCGCGACGAGGGGACAGGGAACTCTGCGAGGTCTCGCTCAGGCGAGTCCCTTCTCGCCTAGGCGAGAGCACTCCCCGCTAAAAAAGAACGCACGTCGCCTAGGCGACAATTCGTGCAACAAAAACCTGGGCGAGCCTCTAATAATCTCGCCTAGGCGAGACTAGCTCGCTTGGGTAAGAAAACCAACACTCGCCACTATTTTCTCGTACAACAGCCAAAACCACGAACCAAAACATGGTTTAACTCAATCCAAATCGGACACAACAACAACCAAACCATACAGACACGAAATGATGACAAAATAGCGAAAAACACAACAATCGCGGGTCCTAGCTTCCCTTACATGGAATGAGCTAGCAAAATAACTTTGACACCTAAGCCCACCACTGCAGCAGCTCCACGAGCAGATTGAAGAGCTAGAAATAGTGGCACAGAAGGGAGATTAGGTTTACTACAGTGAACCCCAACATAAAACACGAAAAATAACTTAGAGAGGGTTTAAGGTCATGGAACAAACTTACGTGCAGGAGCAACGAGGTTGAACTAACTCGAACGGAACGGAGGACCAAACCCTAGCAGAGACGGCAACAGCAGATCAAGGGTGTGCGAAAATCTGTTTTACGCACAAGTACCAGAATTAGGGTTTTGGGCAGCTTTAGGTCAGTTTTTCCCTTTTTGGGCTAACCCTCAGGCCCAAAGGTTAGGGACAACCTTAAGAAAAAAGGCAACACGAAAAGTAGGCCTTACATTCTCCCTAACAAGAAAATTTTCGACCTCGAAAATGAAACTTACTAGGTAAACAAATGTGGATGCAATTTTCTCATGTCCTCCTCTAACTCCCAAGTCGAGTCACCCGTCCTCCGATCACAGATGACTTTAACAAGACTGACGACCTTTCTTCGACGTTCCTCAACCCTGCTATCCTCTATAGCAATGAGTGGTACTTCCACAGTAAGATCCTTTCTGATCTGTATATCCTCAGCTTCCAATACGTGGGCCGGGTCGAACACATACTTCCTCAGTTGTGACGCATGAAACATCGAATGAAGGTTTGCCAACTGAGGGGGTAAAGCTATCTCATAAGCCACTGGCCCAATCCTCCTCGTGATCTAATATGGACCAAGGAATTTAGGAGAAAGTTTCCTTGAGCGGAGAGCCCTTCCCACACCAGTGGTTTGGGTCACCCTCAAGAACACATGATCGCCAACTTCGAACTCCAAGGGCCTCCTCCTACGGTCTGCATAGGCCTTCTGCCTACTCTAAGAAGCCTGCATTATGTTCCTCACCATCCTCACTTTTTCAGTGATATGCTCTAATAATTTTGGTCCAACCAATACTGCTTATCCATCCTGGTACCAATAGGGAGGAGTTTTACACCTTCTGCCATAAAGAGCCTTATACGGCGCCATGCCAATGCTCGTAGGAAAGTTGTTGTTGTAGGTAAACTCGATCAAGGGCAACACCTCATCCCAAGCCCCTAGGTGATCCAATATACACGTCTGTAATAAGTCCTCAAGTGACTGGATGGTCCTCTCTAATTGGCCATCAATCTGGGGATGGTAGGCCGAGCTCATAGTCAACTTGGTCCCTAAAGCCTCTTGTAAGGTTTGCCAGAACCGGGATGTAAATCGTGGGTCTCTGTCAGAAACTATGCTCGAAGGTACTCCATGCAACCTTAAGATCTCCTTGATGTACAACTGGGCTAACTTGGCCCTGGACATCCTCAAGTTCATCGCCAAAAAGTGGGCACTCTTGGTCAATCGATCCACTATCACCCAGATAGTGTCATGTCCTCTAAAAGTTCGTGGCAAATGGGTCACAAAGTCCATCGAGATGCTGTCCCATTTCCACACTGGTATCTCTAAAGGCTGTAGAATCTCACCGGGCCTCTAGTGCTTCACCTTCGCCTTCTGACAGGTCAGACAGGCTGATACAAATAGGGCCACATCTTTCTTCATCCCTTGCCACTAGAAAGTCTCATTGAGGTCCTGACACATCTTAGTCATGCCAGGATGCAAACTAAGACGACTTTTGTGTCCTTCCTCAAGGATCAAATTTTTCACCTCTGCATCATTAGGTACACAGATTCTACCCTGAAATCTCAGTATACCATCATTACCCAAGGAAATGTCTCTAGCCTCATCCGACCCAAGTTGTTCTCTGACTCGATTTAGATTGGCATCCAACAACTGCCTCTCTCTGACTGAGTCCAAAAAGTTACTAGATATAGTAAGGGCACTACACCTAATGGACTCGGGCCCCAAATCTACCTGTAGTATCATGTCTCTGAACTTTTCTAGCAGTTCCACCTCCCTTATCATGAGACGTGTCGTATGTACAGTCTTCCTACTCAAGGCATCGGCTACCACGTTTGCCTTCCCCGGGTGATACAACAGTTTGAAATCATAGTCTTTAAGGAACTCCATCCACCTCCTCTACCTCATGTTCAGCTCTTTCTGGTCAAACAGATACTTGAGACTCTTATGATCGTTGAACACATGGAACTGAGCACCATAAAGATAGTGCCTCCAGATCTTCAAGGCAAATACTATAGCTGCCAACTCTAGGTCATGAGTGGGATAGTTGCGCTCATGCACCTTAAGTTGTCTCGAAGCATACGCCACAACCTTCTTCTCTTGCATTACAACGCAGCCGAGCCGAAGATGAGATGCGTCACAATAGACTCAAATGGTTTCCCCACATCGGGAATCACCAATATAGGAGCACACGTCAACCTTCTCTTTAGCTCCTGAAAGCTCTCCTCACACTTGTCCTCCAAGTGAAAGGTTGGTCCTTCCGAGTAAGCAAAGTCAAAGGCGCCACTATCTGGGAGAATCCCTCTATGAATCTCCTATAGTAGCCTGCTAACCCCACAAAGCTCCTGATCTTTGTGGCCGACTTAGGGATTTCCCACTTGACCAGTGCCTCGACCCTCGCCAGGTCCACTGTAATCCCCTGGGCGGATATCACATGCCCCAAAAATTGAACCTCACCCATCTAGAACTCGCACTTGGACAACTTGGCATACAACTGCTTCTCTCTCAAAACACCAAGCACCAACCTCAGGTGTTCTGTATGCTTTTCCGGAATCCTGTTCATGTAGTCCATGAACACTTTCGGGGCATTGGTCACACCGAAAGGCATAACCACGTACTCGTAGTGTTCATACCGGGACTTGAAGGTCGTTTTCTGCACATCATCAGCCTTCACCAATATTTGGTGGTATCCTGACCGTAGATCTATCTTCGAGAACACCAACGATCCATGCAATTGATCCATCAAGTCATCGATTCTCGGGAGGTGGTACTTGATGTGACCCCAACAAGCCTAAGCTCAAGTGCATCAACAAGCCCAAGCCCACATCAAGGCCCAATCACTAGAAGCATGATGAGAAAGATTCACATGGGCCTTTCACAAGATGATCAAGTCAATCATGGGCTTTTTATATTATTCACATGGGCTAAAGAAATCTCTAAAATATGAGATGATGCATGAAGGAAGTATTATAGATTTAAATTGGGCCATTGTTTAGGCCTTGTTTTTCTAGAATAATAAGTCAAACAATGTGTAGTTGAATTGATAAAATTGGGCTTGACTAAGCCCAATAGGAGATTTGGCCATGAGCTACCAA
>Ga0209589_1006424_pt1 | contig 19458 bp, 26 predicted proteins | sample CowpeawhiteBW_FD_187525 | JGI IMG/M metagenome (GOLD analysis project Ga0209589, IMG submission 187525) | Root nodule microbial communities of legume samples collected from California USA - Cow pea white BW (SPAdes) (version 2) | ecosystem: Host-associated > Plants > Roots > Nodule | place: USA... | reverse complement strand
CGTGCTTGCGAGCCAGGTCGGCTGTCTTCGCCCCAACCTCATGCTCCTTCAATACCGCGATAATCTGCTCTTCCGTGAACCTTGCTCGCTTCATCTGTCCGTCCTTCTTCGGGCCGGACTCTAACTCCTTCTGGAGGAAATGCGCAGTGGCAGGTCAGCGTGCCCGAGGTGGAGTGACGCGTGCTCAATCTCTATCTCATACACGCTCTCGGTTTCATCGCGATTTAAGCGCCTTACATTGCCTAGCTGGTCTTAGGCTTTGAGCAGCCCCTTGCACCTCGTCCAATCGCCCGAGAAGTGCGGTCCAGAGTTCAGGCGCAAACCAAGCTTCGATCGGCTCAACTTCGCCCGATCGAAGTCGCGACCAAAGCTCTCGAACCGTCTTCTCATGGGTTCAATGCGCCGACGCCACCGGCGCTTGTGGTGCCACCCCCGTGGCCGGCAGCTGCGCGCGCGCAGCCGGTGGAGTGGCGAAAAACGATAAACAGCTGGAACAAATGACCACCAGATACGAACTTTTTTGCATACGTCGCTCCCGCTTCCGGGCTTTTCTGAAGGAGGGGCTTCATCCAATCCCAAGTTGCAAGACTCCGCAATACGAGGGTAGGCCGACTTAATGCCGGGCGGCGTTCAGATCCGCGGTTGGCCCTGCCCGACCTGCCGCGGGCGTCTATTGCATGTTATCAGGGCACAGGGGCCTCTCATATACGAGCTGTTACAGCGTTGGTTAGCGAGTCGCGATCTGAAGATGGACGCACTTCATTCGCGGAATTTCGGATCGGCCCTCGACGAATTCGACGACGGATAGTGGCGGTTGGCGAGTTGAAAATCCACCCGGCACATGTCGTAGGAAGCGAGACGCTCCTTTGAGCTCCATTCGCCGAGCCGATGGCTTGCAACACTCCGCATATGGCCGACTTTCCGAGCCGCATCCGCAGAGTTCGTTGTCCTTGCACTCGCGCAGCCGGTAGTAGGCCTGCGCCAGGGGATCGGCGCCGGTCAGTCCATATTGCTTTCCCGGCCAACGATCGAAAACTTCGAGGTACAGATGGCGCGCTGCCCAGACGCTGTAGAGATCGAGCAGTGTTCTCAGATCGCCGCCGTCGAACCAAGCTCCATCATTGGGGGAGAAGGCGCAGATCGATCCGTCTTGGAAGTTGGTGTGTCGCGGTCCGATCCAACTACACGAACCAGCAGCTGCCCAAAATCCCCATGCTCGGGGACCTACTTCTGATCGGTATGGAAGAGCGACAAGAAACGTGGCTTCCCGCTCCAAGCCCGGGATGATCGAGCTTCTTGCAAGGAGCCACATTCCGTCGTCGTCTGGAAAGGTCCGAAGCGAGGGGTACGCTTCGGTAACGCATTTTAACTGGCCCTCGTACGCGGCGCGGAGCACGTCGCGGCTGACCCGTGGTGAGGGACTGGCCGACCGTGGTCCACTGGCTGTCCCTTCCCTTCGGGTGGGCCTTTCCCGTGATCGGGCTGCGGATCTTGTCTTTCCTTGTCGTTCATTGCCGAACTCCTTCGCTGAGGCTGTTACGGAGGCTTCCAGGGCGATTAGCCCGTGATTACGCACTCGAAGCGGGCGGTGCTCGTCCAGAGCGGCCCCGATTTGCTGCAACACGGATCGAGCCTCCCCCTCCGGAGCCAAGGTGGCTTCACCTGGTAGCGGAAATGTGCGAATCTGTGTCACGCGCACATGCTGGGCCCAAAGCTCCTGGTGTGTCAAGGCGTGTCATTCGCACGGAACAAGATGCCCCCAACTGACGAAAAGCTAGTCCAGGCCATAAAAAAGAAGCGGGAGGCCGACGGGCTAAGCATCCGCGCCCTGTCAGCAGCGATAGGGGTCAGTTTTTCTACGTTAGCCCGCATCGAACGTGGAGAGGGACAGCCGGACAACAACTCAAAAATCCGGCTTCTGCAGTGGCTCGGTGCAGAGGCAGAAGAAGCGGGACTCAGCTTCGAGAATGTAGCTTTCGTGCACTTCCGTGCAGGCAAGAACATTCAGTCTTCGACCGTGCACACGTTGCTGACCGCTGCCGAGCGTTTGGTTCAATCAATTGGACGCCCCAGCAATTCGAGAGGACAGGAAGCTATCGAGGACAACTCGCCTACCAATAGTGATTCGCTGTCAAAGGAAGATCTTGAGCGAGCTGCAGCGAAGTTCAGAGCGGACTTGGGTTTGTCGCAAAATGAGGCGTTAGACAGTCTTCGCGTCGAAGTGGACGGCGTCAGGGTTATTCCAGTCGGAAAGGCAGACTGTTTGGAAGCCCGAACCATAAGCCAGTTGAGGGGCAAAGCCGGCGGCGAATGGTCCGCAATGAGCGTGCCGCTTGATCCTGATCACGAGAATTGGGCGGTGCTCTTGAACGATACCCACACCGTGGAGCGTCAGCGGGTTACGCTATTGGAGGAGTTCTGGCACATCCTACTCGGGCACAAACTCACTAAGATTGCCAGGGTCGCTGACGCTTACGGACGCACCTATGACAAGGCCGAGGAACATGACGCATACTATCTCGCCTCGGCGACGCTCCTACCGAAACCAGCCATCGTTGCTGCCGTGAGTAAGAAGCGCTCTTCGGAGCAGATCGCTGCAGCATTCGGGACATCCTCTGAGCTGGTCGACTACAGAATCAAGCGGCTCGGACTTTGGCGGGAACACGTGGGCAAGCAGATCAGACTCTCCTCAGTCTGAATGCTGCCCTTAGGAGGAGTTCGGTGACCTGAGCGATCTTACTTAATTTGATGTTCGGCAGAATTGCAGCGGTTCTGGCTTTAGAGCGCGGCGCAGCTCAAGACCACAAAGGCCTTTTGTCTCACGGGTGTCCTTTCCTCAGTACTGGATCCGCCGTGTGGCGAAGAACCGCAGATTTCTGTTTTTGCTGTGCAGGAATTCCAGATAATCGTCGAGGGATTGTACAATGTTCGTTTCTAGACCAAGCTGATCTCCAGTGTCGTCAATCTCATACACCTTTAAGCCCTCAAAAAGTATTGATAGCTCTGTGTGTACGCGCTGCCTGATCTCGTGGATGCACTTGTAGTGCTCATGGATGCTCTGTTTAGTCGCGATGCGAAACTTTTCGTGCAGTTGGCTAAGGACGACGACCGGCCGAAGATTCTATCCGCAGACCGTCAAGAACTACTTGACCCGCACCTAATCAAATCGGGTACTAGGCCTGGGTTATCCATAACCCTCAGCGTAACGCTAGGACTTCAGATGATGCCCTTATGTGCTTAGTCACTTGCACATCGCTGAAGGTCTTTTAAAATCGACGCCGGCAATTCGGTTTTTTCGTCAATACAAGCGCCTTCAAAGTTTGCTCTGTCAACATTGATCGCATTCATGAAGCGCGCCTTCGCCAGCTTGGTTTGCGCGAAATTGACTTCAGCAACGTCAACGCCGGAAAAGTCTGCTTCGATCAGTCTCGCCTTGTAGAAATGAGCCTTCTTGCCCTTCAAATCGCAATTTGCCGTATTGCCTAGGTTCGCGTTCTTGAAAAGGGCTCGAGATAGATCGGTTTCGTAAAAACGAGCTCCGGCGAGACAGGATTCTATGAACGATGCGCCTCCCATGCCGACATGATCAAATCCCGCGTCTTTGAGCGTAGCGCTCGCGAAGTTAACGGTGTAATCTTGGCGGGTATTCTCATAATCGTCGGGATTCGCAATTTTCTTCTCCCACTCGGTACCATATGCTTCCCAGTCGGCCATGTAGGAACCGTCAAATTTCGCACCTGTGAGATCTAAGCCGCTAAAATTAGCGCCATAGAGTCTTGCGCCCTGAAAGTTTGCTACGACGAACGCTTTAGTGTCTCTTAGCCTGAAGTCTCCGCCTACTAAGTAAGATTTGCGCAAATCGACATCTATCTGGTGGTTTAGATTGAGATTGGCTAGGATGCTGATCGCTGATTGTGCATCTCCTTGAATAGGATGGTCGATCGGATTTCCACTTTGGCTAGCATCGCCAATACTCATGATGAATCCGATTGCGGCACGAATGGCCGGAATCAAATATCTATTTCTTCCGTCACTAGCCTGCTTTGATTCTGCAATCTGCTCGATCGCATACAATGCAGCTATGCGGGTACTTACGGATTTTTCCTTCAAGAGCCCAGACGCGGCAATAAACTGTTGATTGATGAACTGATCGCGCGCCTGTCGTTGCTGTTCGAAGAATTGGTCTGTCTGCGTCTTGAACTGAGCCCGAGATAAGTCGATTGCTTCCCTGTCTTTGTAGAAGGTCCAGGCGAACGTGGCTATCAGTACGATAGCACCGAGTGCTTGACCTATGGTCTTACGATAGTTGTCCGTAACATCGGCTTTGTCTTTGATGTCTGTGATGCCGAAGCGATTGACTATACACGGTGGCACAAACCACCAGACTGCATAAGCTGCGAGTAAACCGACGAGTGGCACGATGATCCAACTGATTGACTCCATTTGTCGCTCCCAATTCAATGAGGTTTGGCCGCGAACCTTCCTGGCAACGTTCGCTCCCGCCGACCCGGTTGAAAGAGGAGCGTTTCAAAGATCGAAGAGGTTACTAGCTTGCCGGTCACGTCCTTCTTTGATGACCGAGGTCAACAATTGTGCATCGCGGAGGAGGGATGAATTCGCTGAAATCAATCCATTATAATATTTAGTTCATTCACGGAGGGAGCGCAATCGCAGGTAGTTTGCTATTGTATTTCGCTCAGGTTCCAACCCTGCAACGCACCGGTCGCCCAACCGCCGAGCGCAAAGCGCCGATGGAAGGTATTGGGCCGCAAAGAATCGCAAGGCCGCTCACGAATTCGCATTTCAACTCAGGACGAAATTGGATCCGTATATATTGCGGCGATCTTACAGTGAGATGGCTCGGCACTTGAATGATGCGGGCATCACAACGGTGACCCGGCGGAAGTTCTACAGGATTTTCCTGAGCCATTCTGGCCAGCGATTATGATCGTGTCGCCAAGGTCGGTAGCATCTACGAGGTTGATACCGCGAAAGTTGCTAATCAAAAGACGATCGATTCTCAACTAACTCTCCAACGCATCTTTTTGGTGAGACACCATCCGCTCGATGCATCGGAAATCATCCCAGAGTTGCCCCAGCCGACTGGCAGAACGATTCCTACTTCACGTTCGTCTGTGATTGCCTGGGCGACGTCCGCGAGCCTCGCGCTGGGCTCCGCAGTTGCTGATTGCCGTTGATGTTCGGCGTGCGGTTCTGAAACGGTGAGGGCATAGGAACTCTTGCGGTTGAATCCAATACTCACCGGCCTTGCAGAGCGCAGAACGGCCGAATCCACTGTTGGACTTTCAGATCATCAGTTACGATCGCCGATCTCACAGACTTGAGCGGCGCACATCATGTCCTGCTTAATGCAAATCCATCAAGCGCCGAACTGCTTCCGGTCGGGTAAGAGCGGACTTTTGCTTGGCGAGGCGGGGCTCATTTTTACCCGCCGCGCCAGCTCCGAACTAGGCTAGGCGCCCGCAATGTTCGCAGCGCGGCCGCCCTCCGGTGCCGGAGGCGAGATATTGCCGTTCGATGTTATTGCCCTCGGTACACTTATCGTTGTCGTGATAGACGTTTCGCGCATTGGGCTTCTTTGAATGAAATGGTGGCACTTTCGACATAAATCGGCCCTTCCCGATGGATGGTATTTGTTCGCACAGGATAGCAAACATGCGGGTTTGATTTGATGCAGTAATCCTGAGGTCAGCGCATAAATTTCGCGCTCCATCGAATTTTTCGACGAATTCCACTATCGATCGCAGATCGAGATCCGCGACGCGACTATCCACCTTTGATGAGCTTTGCGGATCGACGCTGATTTTATGTCAGCATGCTGGGACGAGCTACGACGTCAGCAGAATCAAGATAAACGGCCTCGCCGACCTGCACGCGACGAAGGTACTGCCGGTATGCGCCGCTGCTAGTCTCGTATGTCTTCTCAACCGTCCTAGGCAGGTCCTCTCCGTCATAAATAAAGACCTCTGCGAGAGGACGACCGGTCATCGTTGCCGCCCGCGAAAGGCCCAGAAGACGGAGCACTGTTGGCGCAAAATCGCAAATACTCGAGGGGATTTGTGAGGCGAAGCCGCCTTTGATCAGTGGTCCGGCCAAAATGCCGACCGACGACATCTCCTTTGCATGCAGCCCGCCGTGCACTCCGAAGCCGACAGGCCCATCCGCACTGCAAGTCCGGCCGCTAAGGCCAAATGGATCGAGTCTGTCATCCGACCGGAACGAGAACAGGATGTCCGCCGATCGGGCATGGTCGGCGAACACCAAATGGCGGGCAAAGCTGCCCGGTGCAATGCCATCGACCGCACCCCCCGCAGTGAACACCGGCCCACACCAGGGCCTTTCGATCATCGCCCCGACCGCGCGGCGGATAAGGTTTTCCGATGGCTCGGTGAGGTAAATTGCTCCGACCTGCCCAGGTATGACGATGGCATCGATCCCGGCTGCCGGTGTCGGGCCGCAGCGCAGCCCCGCAGCCTCAAGGGTCTCGAATAGATCGGCCTGCGCATGGACCGTCACGTGTCCATGGTCGGAGGCGGCGATCAGGTGCACGCCTTGGGACAAGCCCTCAGCCTCCCACCAATCGAGCACGCGGCCAAACTGCCGATCGACAAAGCTGATTGCTTCAAGCGTCTTTGGCGCGCCAGTCCCACAATCGTGCGAGGAGATATCGGGCTCGCCGAAGGAGAGAATTGCGACGTCGGGCCGAAGCCGAGGCCAGATTACGTCGAGAAACGCTGAAGTCAGAAAGGCTTGAGAGGCAAGATCTGGGGTGCCCCTGGGCGGGGCCGCCGGCGTCGGTCCAAGCAGAGTCTCCACTTGTCTGAGCATCTCGGCCGAGGTCGCGATGCAAGGGAAGTGACCGGAGAGCGTCACCTGGCCGAACTTTCGAGCCTTATGATTCAGCAGGCGCGTTGCCCCCGCCGAGTTGGACGCCAGGACGGCGAAGGTCCTGCCGTTCGCCGCTAGGATCTCGCCAAGTGACGGCACACCTAGCAGATGGCCGCCGCTCGCGGCATCCATATGCTCGATCATGCGAGCGTCACTCGTGTCGACGGAGCGCGGGTTCGGCGACTGCCGGTCGAGATATGAGTTTCCAACGATGCCGTGGCGTTCCGGCGTCGCGCCCGTGACGAGGCTCGTGAGCGCTATTCGTGTTTCGCTGGGATAGACGGTGCGTTGCCGGGCCAGCACCGCACCGCGGCGCTGTAGCCTGACCAGATTTGGTGTCAGTAATGGCTGGACGAGATCGGGTCGAAGCCCGTCGAACAGCACGATGAGAACCCGATTCCGATGCGGTCGTTCGAACATGATCGTAACGCTTTCGTCTAGCTGGGAGACAGCGGATCGGGGAGCCCAGGACTTGGCCGAGGCGCCAGCGCCATCGACTTGGAGCCGATGCTGATTGCTAGCGCTAGCGCAATGCGGGTACGGAGCTCCCGGCTATGCTGACCAACGCCGGGCCAGCGTGTCGACCGGTCCCGAGCCCGGATGAGCCGCTCGCGAGCACCAGCAGCTCTCCCCAACCGCAGTCTGGGCCGAGTTGGATTGGACACCGGCTGCAGTGTTAGCAGTTTGGTCTGAGAATGCTTTCCTGATGCACGTCTCCGGGCGCAGCGCAAAGCCTCGGAATTCATCACCGGCCCCGAGGGCCGCCCAACCCCGGTGGACGTTAGGCAGGATATCGAACAAACCGAGGGTAGCCTTGGCCTCGCAAGCAACATTGGCAAATGCCGCGTCCAAGCGAATCTGCTCGCCGCCGGTAGCCGATCCTGATCTGGTCGCCATCGCGATTGAGCCAGGAACCGTCGCTGATGTGGGTCGCTTCGCGTGGCGCCTTGATTCCAGCGATGCATCTCGTGTGCTTGGGAGGAATTCCGCAGCCGTGGAGCTTGCAGACACCGGTCGGCGTGCTGAAAATTGATATGCCTGACTAACGGTGATCGCATCGACGCCCGGTACGCGCCGCTGGGCCGCACGATTTGCGGGCCTTGCTCTCGAAGGGAGGGACCGGTTGAGCCATTTTGCCAAGAGTGACAAGTTTGAAAGCCTGCAAGTGGTCAGAGGACACTTTAAGGATTCCTACCCACTCTCAAACGAGCTAACCACTTTGGTTATCGTTTTTTGAAACGAAATGATCGAAGAATACGATGCTAGTTGCTATCTCCTCTTACTTATCTTTGCAGTCGCGCCATGAAGCGCAACGTTCACTTTTCAGCCAGTCTTGCGTTCGACCCGGTCGCATCGGCATCGGCAAGCATGCTGGCGAATCGTCGCCGTTCGGCAGCAGTCATGTTGCGCGCATCAGTGAACGCGGCTTGTCAAATGGCGAAACCGTAGGACGAGGAGCGCCGCATAGATGGTGGTTCCGATCGACAAGCCAATCCATATACCAATTACGCCTAAACCGACGCTCAGACCGAGCCAATAGCTGAGGGAAAAGCCGATCAGCCACCAAGCGATGGCCGCAAACAGAAGCGGGAACCGCGTGTCCTTCAATCCGCGCAGGCCGCCTGCCGCAATGCACTGGGCGGCGTCAGCGATAAAGAGGGTTGCGCCGACGATGAGGAGCTTTGCAGCCAGAGCAATCGTTGCTTCGGAATCGCGCGCCGCGCTGCCCAGGAACAGCTCGACGGTCTCAAAACGCGCGGCGATCAGCGCGAGGGTTAAAATTGCAGCTATCACAATACCGATCAACATCGCGGCCAGATTTGCCCGCTTGACGCCTGCACTGTCGTCGCGGCCGGCTGCATGGCCAACGCGCACGGCTGCGGCCGTAGCAACGCCGACATAAATCATGAACAGGATCGCGGCGATCTGAACAACGATCTGATGAGCGACCAGTGCACTGGTGCTGATCAAGCCAGCCAGCAGCGACGTGGCCCAAAATAGTCCCGACTCGATCAATGACGCGATGGAGATCGGCGTTCCAATTGCGATGAGCTGCCGCATTGCGAGCCAATCGAAACGCCAGAGTTGCGCAAGTACATGGTACTCACGGAACGGCAGGCGCAGTGCAGCAAACCACAAACCGGCCAAAAACATGCCGCAGTTCACCAGCGTGGTCGCAAGCCCCGCCCCGAACAGCTCAAGCCGGGGCAGCCCAAGCTTCCCATAGATCAGCATATAGACCAGCAAGGCATTGAGGGGGATGGCTGACAGCGTAATCCAGAAGACAGGCTGTGGCCGATGGACCGCCCCCATGAAACTGCGGATAGCCAAAAACGCCAGTGCCGGAGCCGCGCTGAAAGCTAATCCGAACAGGTATTGCTGGGCGAGCTGCGCCACATCTGGGGCTTGGCCTAACGCAAGCAATATTTGCTCTGCGCGCAGCGACACGGCAATGATCGGGAACGACAGGAACAGGGCCGTCCATAGGCCCATGCGCAGCGTACGCCGGACCGCGGCTAGATTATTCGCCCCAAACGCCTGCGCTGCCAAAGGCGCGATGGCACTTAGTAGCCCCACGCCGAAGGTGATGCTGATGAGATAGAACCGGCCTGCCAGCGCTGCCGCGGCGAGCGCCTCAGTGCTGATGCGCCCGATGAAGGCAAGATCAGTCGTCATCATTGCGATCTGCCCAAACTGCGTCAGCACCATTGGCCAGGCGAGTTTCGCGGTTTCGCTGAGTTCGACAGCGAAACGATCGATGGCCGTGCCTCCAGTCACTTTTCGCGAGATTGATACCGGCCGTGTCTTGGCTATCTTGTCCATAATCCTGCCGCCGTTTGCGTCGGCGAGCGACGTGCCGCCTCAATTCGCGGGTCGCTTCTTGACCGGAATTCGCGCTCAGCCCGAGCGACGCAGGCTCACAGCTAGCCTCGTGCGGCCGCACGTTTAGAGGCGAAAACGGATCACGGCTTGGACGCTGGGCTTCGACCAGCGCGGTCTCGATTTTCGGATCCGATAGGCGCCAAGGAGAGGCTGCAGATGCCGCCGCGGACTTGGCCAATCGCCGCAATTTCGCAGCGGTGACGGCGTGCATTGGGCTCGAGCGAGGTCGATCACAGAGCCAAAGTCATACGCGAACACAATGCGTTGATGCGAAGATTGGAGGACCTGAACTCGGACCCGATCCATGCCATGAACTGAGGGCCCATCATCCCGTAAGCCATACTTGTACTCCTTGGCAATCGATGAGATTCTACCCTTCAAAGCCCATGCCAACTGCGACAGCTTGATTATAGATGATTGCTCATCCAAGCGGCCTCTCGCGCGATCGACAGCATGTCGCAAATAGAACAATCGGCATTGCACGCTCGAGCCCCTGAGGGCGGCGATGCGAGGATCGGCAAGACGATCGACGCCATCCAGCACGCAGCAGAGGTACAGGCTGAGTTCGCCGCCAGGCTTGCAGCGGATCTGAAAGAGAAGCTCAAGACGTTTGAAGATACCGACATGGGGAAAGCATTGGGCGAGAGCTACGCAGAGGAGCGGACGCGTTTCTGGACCTTCTCGTCGACTGGCGCCAGCTTCGATTCGGAGTGAGGCGACATGCCGTACGATGACTTTCGAGTACAGATCACGCCAACTTCAACGGCTAGTTGGCGCTGCAAATCCTTGAAACGCCAATTCCCGCTTCCGCTGGCCCAAAGGACAGCCGGAAGCGCCCTTCTCCGCAGCTTTCCTGGCGGCGATCCGAAACAGGGCCAACTTCGGCAACGGCGGCAATGTGGGCGAAATGCAAAGGATTGGCGAGGCTGTTTACAGGTCAGTGACGAACGCGCAGGTGATAGCCGCCCTCGATGCTGCGCTCGCGCTGTCATCGGCACACCAGCGCAATTTGCGTATTGTATTTTCGACAGTGTCAATCGATGGGCCGCGACAGGGCGTGCGCTTGTCGGAGATACCGCTTGAGACGATCTTTACGCCTGCGGCCGGCTTCTATGCTTCAGCGGTGTAAACGCCGGTCAGCAGAATGCTCCTAGCCAAGCCAGACCGTCCAACTGTCCCGCTTGCGCCGCCCCTGCGGATCCTTTTGGCGGCCGCCAGCCCCTCTGGCTGGCCTCCGACCGACATCACGAAGGAGGCCGACGCAACCAAGGAAGCGCTGAACGAACTCGTGGCCAACAGAATGGTCGTGCTCGATCAGTGCGATTCGCCGACGCTTCGACTTTATGTCCGCGACTTCTGGCAAGGATGCCACGAATGGTCCGCTGTTCGGATCCGCGCATGGAGTTCTGCAAATTTTTGATCGAAGACCGATCTGGTAGCCATTTGCTCGCTGCTGGCGAGTACGAGATCGCTTCAATCCGTATGAAGGTGAAGAACACTCAAAGCACTCGTGTTTTGACGATATTTGAATCGCAAGTTGAAGCCGACCCAGAAAGATTCTACTCAAGCGTGGACGGTTACGCGTTCTTAAAATAGCGACGGCTATGGCGCTTTTACACTGCACTCCATCGAAACGCTTGGGATTCCGGTGAGGAACGCAATGCGAAAGCGATTTATTGCAGGCCGTGGTGGCACGGTCACTCGTGCACGGGCGGCATCGTCGAGGTCGCAGGTGATCACCATGCTGGCCATTTATCGGCTTGTTGGATATGACAAAGCTCACGTCAGAGCGACATGACTGAATGTACATGGGAGAAGCGGTCGTGGGTGAGACTATCGTAAGAGAACCGATCGCATTTCCAAATCTGTTTGTCGCGCATCGGACGAGTACGAAGGTGAATCAAACAGCGTCCAAGATCGTACGGAGGGTGCTGCCGTTAAAAGATGGTGCGAATGGGCGCGCTACAAGGGAAACGGCTAGCCCGAGCGGTGCCCCCTTCTCGCAGGTCGACGTTAATTGGTTGCACCTCCGGCTCTTGCCCCTCTTTTTGCCTTGCGGGTTCTCGAGCCGCCTCCTGAGTGGGCGCCGGCGTACTGCCGGTCGACAACATCCGAAGCCGGAGCGGAACGAACGCGGAACTTACCATTTCTCAGGCCGGCAACGATATCGAAATCGCCAGCCGTTGACCTGCGTCAATTGACGGTGACGCGTTGCGCGCCTTAAATGAGGCAACGATTCGTTGCATTCGCCTGGGCTGTATGCTCAATAGTGGTGGCTCGCAAATTTACATCTTCAACCGCAAAGCTCATCCGCACATGCCCGACAAGCCTCAGAGCATGCCTTCAAACCTTCTCCCCGCATCCGAGTCCGTTGAGTTCAGCGCCGAGGCGCTCGGGATTACGCTCAAGACGGATGAAAAGACACTGATCGAAATTGATGAAATTCAGGAAGAGGCGGTCCGTGCCGCGCAGGCGAGCAAGAAGTTCGCGTTGCGATAGCGCTTGTCGGTCCTTGAGTTTTGATGCTTTTCATGAATTTTGTACAGATCCAATTGATTTGCAATGAATGTCGACTATCTCGTCGGGCAGCTGAAGACCGAGAGTGACTGGAAGACCCTGGCTGGGTGTCTCGGCGGAAATCATCGGGTTGTCGCCAGCATCATTCGTCACCTGATGGTCATCGGGACCAAGTCGTATCTGATTGAATCTCGCTACATCGATCGCGACTATTCATCCGACTACCGGCGCTTCTACGCACAAACATTCAAGAGCTACGACCGCCATTGCAAGCGCGTGCATTTCTTTGCCGAAGATCTTGAGCCCATCGGCACCAACAGGAATTGGGTCGAGCGTGCCGTTGCTCTCCAGAAAACCAGCAAGCGCAGCTATCTTGGTTTTTGCGTGGTGCGGCCGTTGCCCAACGCGCCGATCGGACGGACCGCTCTGCGTGGCGATGGCCCGGCTGGGCCAGAGCTTGAATCCGTGGTGACATGCCGCGCCAGCGTCCGCGTCAACCTGCTCGGCGCAGAGCTTGACGTGGTGGGGGCCTGCTTCATGCAGCAGGACTCGCGTGTCGGTGCTTGTGCCCAGGTCGCGATCTGGACTGGCGCGCGCCACATGCATCACAGGCACAGATACGATTGGCTCTCGGTCGCGGACATCACGCGTCTAGCGGTACCGACGACGGCCGAGGAAGCGACGTCGCTTCCGGCGGGCTCCGACTTCCTCACGTCAGAACGTATGATCCACGCCATCCATGAGATGGGCTTTCAACCGCTGTGCGTCCAAGGCGCCAATATCGGTGCCGCCATCCTGCCGTACGTGGAATCGGGACTGCCCGTTATCCTCGGTCTTCAGGACAAGAAATCGCCTGGATCGCTTGGGCATGCCGTCACGGTGATTGGCCGCGTATTCGGCAAGCAGAAGATCCCCAGCAACCAGCTTGCTGACTACTTTCCGGCCTATATCGTGCACGACGATCAGGCTGGGCCTTACATGCTGCTTCCTAAAGACGCGAAAACGCCCACCGCGTACAATTTTGACCCTCATCAACTGGTCCGCCATCGCCTGCATGGCACGGACCAAGTCGATCTCAATGTGGCGGACCATGCCGTTTTCGCCGTCGTGCTCATGCCGCTCAGGGCATTCTCAACTGCCGGCGCAGCGGAACGCACCGCGTGGGGCCGGCTTGACGCCACCTTGCGCGACATGCAGGACATCCGTCGCAAGCTGGCGGAGCAAGGCGTCGAGGTGAATGACCGGCTTCTCAACGAGCTCATCGAGGCGCACAAGAAGAAGCGAATCGTCATGCGCACCTACCTGACCTCCGCCTCCGGTTACCGTACCCACATCGCTCAGTCCTCGGCATCGGGGGGATCGAAAGATCTACTGATGCGCTTGCACCTGCCTCACTTCACCTGGACCACCGAGATCTCGACCGTCGATTCGTACAACCAGGCCTCGCCCGGACTACGACGCATGTATGGGCACAGCATTCTTGACGCGACCTCGACGGGCAAGGATGCGGCCGGTCTTCTCTCTCTTCATTTACCGGGTATACTCATCGTCCGCAACGTCGATGCAGATCCCGGCAAGGACGAGAAGGTCTTTGCCATCAAGGATGACGGCCTCTACGAATGTCGTGAGAAGCGTTTCATGCACTAAAGCACGATGAGAATAGGATGAATCGTCATGGCGCTTTAGTTTTTGAGCATGATCTTTTCGGAAAACCGCTGCACACTTTCCAGAGTATGCTCTAGCGCGGGCGCACCGGCAGGGGGAAATGATCGCCCCGGCCCAAGCGACCGTGATCGATACCCGAACACTCCAAACACTCGGGATCCTGGCGCGGTACATCGTAGCTCGCCCGGTTCTTGCGTGAATTCCACCGGAACCACGCCGTCTCCGCGTCACCATTTTTTAGTCCGGTCATATGGAACAGGAAGTCGTCGGCGGCATGCGCGCATGCAATTGCGTTCATCGTTATAACGCTTGGCGCCGCGACATCCGGATCGTCGAGATAGGCATATCCTTTTTTGACCCCATCCGGCACGGCTTCATCCTGGATACGAGCCGGATTGATGAGTCCATTGCACCACAAACAACCGTGACCCGGGCGCACGCCGCGCGCGACGCAGAAGACGTCGCCGACATCACCGGCTTGGTTGACCGGGATTTTTGCGCCAACCTGTACGCCAGGAATGCCGTATTGATTGACGATGGCATTGAACAATAGCCGCGCGCTCATCGTGTCCGCCGCCAGGAAAAGGTAGTCGCAATCGGTAAAACGCATCGCCACGTCGGCGTCGAGAAAGTCGCGCGGCAAGGCAATCACCTTTGCGTCCGGATTCGCGCGCTTGATGTTGCGGGCCGCCATATGGACCTTGTATTGGCGCAACATTTCGCGGATGCGCACGGGCAGCCATGCGGGCGGCGCGGCGTCCGAGCGCCAAGCGGCGATCAGGCGCGGCAGGTTTGTCGTCTCGGCCTTGTCGGGATCGGCGAGAACGAATTCTCCCACGCCAAGCCGGCCAAGCAACTCTGCCAGAATCGATCCTGCGCCGCCCAGGCCGATGATGCCTACCCGGGCGCGGGCTAGGATGGCTTGCCCACGGTCGCCGAACAGACGGCTTTGCCGGTCATAATCCGGAACGTGCGCGGCCGCGGCGGGCGGCCGCGGAAACAACTCAAGGCGTTTAGCGCCGATCACCGTGGCACATGCGAGCGGCGCTCGCCGCCCGCCGGGCAGCCAGAGATCGCCTGCTACCGCGGCGCCGGCGAACACGAGCGCGCCGACGGGCATGCCGCGCGCGATATCGATCAACGCGGGATAGCCGCGCTCATGCGAGGCCATATCGTCTGACGAGAAGGCGACGGCGGTCGTGCCACCATGATTGTGTATCGCAAGATAAGCCAGTTTGAGGTCGCGCGCGCGCAGGATGCGGCTTTGAATGAACTGGGCCTTGAGCATCCGGTATCCGTATTTCCCCGGCACATAGTCGACGCCGTCGACGGCCAGATGCAGTTCGCGCGCGACGAGGCGCAGGCCTCGGTCAGACTGGCAAATTCCGGCGAGAATGATCGCGCCGTGCTCGTCGTGATCGCCAGGGAAGAGGTGCCGCATCAGGGTCTGGTACATGCGTTCGGGCAGACTCAGACGCCAAAGACCTATGGATGGGTAAGAAGCCATTGCATCACTTTCAGGAGTTTGAGCGCCGCGGTGTCGGTCGCCGGATTGAGCTTGTTTGAGCGGCGCGAGATCTGCATCGCCGGCCTGCCCCGATGAGAGGCCAACCCAAGACCTTCGCCAAGGGGACGCCCATCGGTGCGCTTCAACTCCGCGCAGGTGAAATGCGGGTACACATCCGCATACGGATATTGAAACGTGATTTGAAAAGCGACCCAGATTGTCGGCTGGACATAGGGCGGGCCGAGCGGCACGTCGCGTACCATGACGTATGCGCCGCCCGAACCGTCCGGTTCGGCATCGACCTGGCAGTCGGGGAAGGATGAGCGGATTTCCGCAATGGCCTTCTCAATGACGGGCGTAATCGCGGTCATGAGTTGTCATCGTTTGGAATGGCCAGGAAGCGATCGCCGTCATGCACCGTGATTTTCTGATCGTCTCCGATCAGCTCGGTCTTGCCGCCGCCGCGCTCGATGCTCAGCACGAAATCGAGCTGGATCGGAACGTGCTGTGCAATCGCCGCCTGCTTGATGCTCAGGCCGGACTGCTTCTTGTCCTCGACCGTAACCGGTTTTTCGTTGACGAAAAGACTGACCGGCTTGTCGGGGCCACCGCCATGATCTCCGCCGTGACCGGGATTGCCGCCGGGGTGGTCGTTTTCCTCGTTGCTCGCCATGACGATCTCCTTGCGGAAGTGAAATTGAGTTGCTAGTGTGAAATCAATATTGCGATGTAGGTGGAGAATTGCAAGAGTGAAATCAAAAAATTCTGAACCTGCCCAGTTCGACGTCGCCGCTCTTCATGCCGCGCTCGACTCAGAACGGATCGCCCGGCGGTTGACCTGGAAAGATGTCTCCGGGGAATCGGGTGTAAGTGCCTCAACGCTAACGCGTTTGTCACAGGGAAGGCGTCCCGACGTCGACAGCTTGGCTGCTTTGACGCAATGGCTTGGCCTGCCGGCTGACCGCTTTATGGGGCAGCGGAAAGTCGCCTTCGGCGCGGCGAGCCCCTTGACCCAGATTTCGTCCATCCTGCGCGAAGATCCCAATCTCAATGAGGACGCCGCTGCGGCATTGGACGAACTGATCAAGGCGACGTACGCGCGACTGCGATCGCAGAAATGAGTTTGGCCGGCAGAGTGGGACCCGCGCATATTCGCGCTATCTTCCAATGATTTAAGCGTCTTAGTGCACCTAGAGTTCAGTTTCGTGTTCATACGCGATCACGCACGAATCCTAGACATACGCGAACCCGTATAGTCCCTACATATTCGCGATCGCGTATATTGATGAAATATACGCATTTGCGTATGGTGGCCTTATGGACACGATTGCCCGCACCCCCCAACAAGTTGGCGCCGGGATCAGGCGCTACCGGCGGCAGAAGAAGCTCACCCAGGGTGACCTCGGTGAGAAGATGCATGCGCGCCAAGCGACGGTATCGAAGCTGGAGGCCGGTGAACCTGCAACGCAGCTGCGCATCTTGATGGATGCGCTGGCCGCGCTCGACCTCGAGCTGATCATCCGGCCGCGCACCAAATTGACGGCTCAAGCGATTGAGGATCTATTCTGATGGCGCGTCGTCTTGCTCGCGCGCCGCTCAATGTCTACCTCAACGCACGGCTGGTCGGGCGGCTGCGGCGCGAGAGCAGCGGCGCAATCGATTTCCAGTACGACAAGCAGTGGCTGGGGTGGGAAAATGCCATCCCTGTTTCAGTGTCGCTGCCTCTGCGGGAGGATCGTTACATCGGCGATCCAGTCGTCGCTGTCTTTGACAATCTTCTGCCCGACAATGATGACATCCGCCGGCGCGTTGCCGAACGCGCGCATGCTGACGGCGCCGACGCGTACAGCCTGCTCTCCGCCATCGGCCGCGATTGCATTGGCGCGCTGCAATTCCTTCCTGATGGTGCCGCACCCGGCGCCGCCGGAGCGATCGATGGCCGTGCCGTCAGCGATCAGGAGATCGCCGCCATTCTCGGCAATCTTGCCAGTAATCCGCTCGGCATCGGATCCGACCAGGACTTCCGCATTTCTCTCGCCGGCGCGCAGGAAAAGACAGCGCTGCTTTACTGGAAAGACAGGTGGCACGTTCCTCATGGTACGACAGCAACTACGCACATCATCAAGCCGCAGATCGGGAAGTTGCCGAACGGAATCGACCTGACCAGCAGCGTTGAAAACGAGCATCTGTGTCTTGAGCTGGTTGCCGCACTCGGCTTGCCGGTCGCCAAATCACGTATCATCAGTTTCGCGGGGCGCCGCGTGCTCGCAGTTGAGCGGTTCGATCGCACCTGGACGCGCGACGGCCGTCTTTTGCGGCTGCCGCAGGAAGACTGCTGCCAGGCGCTGTCCGTTCCTCCCGCACGCAAGTACGAATCCGACGGCGGGCCCGGTATCCGCAAGATCTCGGACTCCTTCAAGGGCAGCGATACGCCTGACGCCGACCAGGCTATTTTCTTCAAGGCGCAGATCGTGTTTTGGCTGCTTGCCGCCACCGATGGCCACGCGAAAAATTTCAGCATTCATTTGGCACCGGGCGGACGTTTTCATCTTGCCCCGCTTTACGACATCATTTCGACCCAACCGAGTTTGGACGCTGGACAGATCAGCCAAAATCAAATGAAGCTGGCCATGGCGATCGGCAGCAGTCGGCACTACGTCGTCCACACGGTTCTCGGCCGACATTTCGCGCAAACTGCGAAAAGCTGCGGTCTACCCGACAAAACAGTCAAGCTCGTCATCCAGCAGCTCGGCGACACAGCCGCAAAGACCATAGATCAGGTGGTCAATGCGCTTCCAAAAGGATTTCCGGAGAAGATGGCCATGTCGATTGCTGATGGTGCGAAGCGCCGCCTGAATTCGCTGGCCGTACTCAAGAGTGGTGAATGATCCGCGGCCGTGGCGGACGCGGCGCGAAGGGGCCGGCTCTTCTTACCGAACCGGCGTTGCGACCACATGTCGGGATCATCAATTTGCTGAGCGGCATCTTGGTGAAAGATGTTGCTCTCTCGTGCTCTTCCATGTGTCCAAAGCAGCCTTCAATGAGCCCCCAATCAGCCACCGCCATACTCATGTCGTACCCGTCGCCTTCCACCGCATCAACGCCGCTCGAGCGCCTCGAGAATGGCGTTCAAGGCAAATCCGATCATGGTGATGCCGATGATGCCGAAATACATCTGCGGAATCAGGAAGCTGTATTGGCTGTTGATGATGAGATAGCCAAGACACGCCTTCGCGCCGACCATCTCGGATGCCACCAGCACTAGCGCGTACCCGCTTGTTTGCCGATCTCGCCCAGGCGCGTGGAAGGCCGTCTCGCTCGCCTGATCGCCGCGCCGGAGCGCGTCAACCTGCTCATCCTTGACGACTGGGGACCCGAACCGCTCACTGCCGACCAGCGCCGTGATCTGCTCGAGATCGTCGATGATCGCTACGACAAGGGATCATTGTTGATCACAAGTCAGGTCCCGGTGTCACAATGGCATGACGTAATTGCCGATCCGACGCTTGGCGACGTCATATTGGACCGCATCATTCACAACGCCCACCCCATCGAGCCGACAGTCTGCGTCGTCGCGCCGACGATAGGACAAAAGAGTGACCACCGCGCGCCCGATCGGCGCACAAGCCCCTCCCGCGCGCGCCGCTGCGTCGTTCGTAGGGGCCACTCCGCGCCGCCCGCGGGGCCTCCCATGGACAGCCGGAGCGATCTCCAAGCCCTTCCGCCCGTCTTGACCAGCAAGACTATTCCAGCACACATTAGAGCATGATGTTTTTATACGGAAACATAGCCTGAGTTTTTGAAGTAGTTGGTGCACTCCTCCTTGGAGAAGAGATCGAGGAGTTCACCAACCTTTCTCCAGGTTGCCTCCACGTCACGGGGCTCGGCAGCTCGCATGAGATGTTTGAGTTTGGCGAAGACCTGCTCGATCGGATTGAGGTCCGGGCTGTAGGGCGGCAAGAAGATGCGGTGGGCGC